>Ga0194058_10000735_pt1 | contig 16181 bp, 15 predicted proteins | sample SepL4417m_MetaG_FD_155490 | JGI IMG/M metagenome (GOLD analysis project Ga0194058, IMG submission 155490) | Anoxic zone freshwater microbial communities from boreal shield lake in IISD Experimental Lakes Area, Ontario, Canada - Sep2016-L442-17m | ecosystem: Environmental > Aquatic > Freshwater... | reverse complement strand
AGGTAGAGCTGGACAATAGAAAAGATATTCTGCGTTGTCCAATAAAGTGCGAGCCCGCTGGCGTAATTGTAGCAGAAGACCAGGAAGATGACCGGCATGAAGTAGAGGATCCGCTGCTGGTTGGCGTCCCCGCTCTTCGGGCTGATGACCATCTGCCAGATCATCGTGCAGGACATGATCAGCGGCAGGAGATTGATCGGAAACCCGAGCATGTGGGTGATGGTATCCGGCTGCGAAAGGTCGTGGATCCAGAAGAACGAGCTGTTCCGAAGCTCGATCGCCGTGCCGAGCATCGCGTAGAACCCGAAGAAAATCGGGATCTGGATGAGCATCGGGAAGCACCCGCTTAGCGGGTTGACCCCGTATTCGCGGTAGAGCTTCATCGTCTCCTCGTTCATCTTCTGCGGGTCGTCCTTGTATTTCTCCTTCAGCGAGGTCATCAGCGGGGAGAGCGAAGACATCTTGCGCATCTCGTTCGTCGCCTTGTTTTGGATCGGCCAGAGGGCGGACTTGATGCAGAGGGTGAGGACGATGATCGCGGCGGCATACGAGCCGAGCCACCCCTTCAGGTGGTTCATCGCCCAGAGGAGGAACTCGCTGACGAAACCGAACATTCCGAAGTTCAGGACGGCGTCCTGATTGCCTCCAAGCTGCCTCAGGAGCGAGAGATCTTTTGGCCCGGCGTAAATCTCAAAGCTTTTGGTGGCCGTCGCGCCGGGCGCCAAAGAAAACCCGTTGAGCCCGACGGCGCCCTGGATTCCAAACACAGGGGTGTTGTTTGCCTTTTTGGTATCGAACCGCTTGGACCAGACCGAGGCGGACGGCTCCTTGGAGGTGACGATCGTGCAGAAATACTGGCTGGCCACGGCCGCCCATTGGACGTCGGGCTTGCTTTCGAGGTAGAGCGGGCGCTCGCCGCGCAGCGGGATCCCCAAGACGGGGACGCTGCTCGCAGAAAACCAATTGACGTCGATGGACGTCATCTTTCCGGCATTCGACCAGTCGAAGCAGGTGTACATGGGCAGGTCGGTCGGGTGGATCGGAGCGGCCCCGCCGGCGCTGACAAAAAAGGCCGGCACCGGGAGCTCTGCCGCGCCGGGGTTGCGGAAGGAAACCTCAAGGGCCACGGTGTAGAGGCGCTTTTTCTCCGAGGCAGGAGGCAGGATAAACCGCTTGGTGATCTCCAGCCCATCGGGGGCGGCCTTCGAGAATGTGACCTCCCGCTTCGACCGGTCGGCGCGCATCTCAAATCCCCCGAAGACCTCGCCAGGGACGAAGCCCAGCTCCCCGATCGGCATCCCCCGGTCGCGGTTCAGGGAGACGCTCCGCTCGTTTTCCCCCTGGTGCATCAGCAGGATCACCTCCTCGATCCCGCCCACGTCGTTGTTGAAAATGAACTCCGCGCTTTCGGCCGAAAGGCTCTCCGCGCGCGGGGCCATGACCGGATGCGATGGTGCAGCCGCCGCAGCCGGAGCCCCAGGGACCGGAGACGCAAGGGGCGCCGGTGGCGCAGAGGCCGATCCGGGCGCGGCCTCGGCAGGCTGGGCGGGCTTCGCAGCCGGAGCAGAAAGAATTTGATATTTGCTGACATACCACTGCCAGGCAAAAAGTCCGGCGACGGACAGGGCGATTGCGATCCAGGCTTTACGGTCCATCAGTTCAGAGTCTTCAAGGCGGAAGGCACTGGGTCATACCCGCATCCGCCCCACGGGTGACAGCGGGCGATCCGGCCAATTCCGAGGCCGAGCCCTTTGAGAAGTCCATGCCCGCGCAGGGCCTGGATAAAATACTCCGAGCACGTCGGCTCGAACCGGCACCCGCAGCCGGGCCCGCACACCACCTGCAGCACCGGAGATGCCGCGCGCTGGTAAATTCGGATCAGAAAAATGAAAAGGGAAATCATGGGAGAGGCGGCAAAATAGAAAGTCGGCGGGCAAGAAGCAACCATTCTGCTCTCAATTCTTCAAAGCCGACCGCTGCGGCGGTGGACTTGGCGATCACGACGATCAGGCTGCCGGGCGGAAATTGCGCGCGATCGAAGCGGATCAGCTCGCGCAGGCGCCGCCGGACTTTGTTTCTCACCACCGCCCCCCCGACGCGCTTGGAAGTGATGATCCCGGCCCTCGCTTCCCCCTCGCTTGATGGACGGAAAAAAGCCAGCCTCAACAGGCGGCCTTGCGCGACTTTCCCGCCCTCCCGGACGCTGGAAAAATCCCGTCCGTCGCGGAGGCGAGCAGACTTCGGAAATGTCCGGCGCTCAGGCTTCGGTGTGGCGGGCGTAGTGGATTTCGACACCCTTTGGCAGGAGCCGCTTGCGTCCCCGCTGGCGGCGGCGGTTCAGGATTTCGCGGCCCGCCTTGGTTTTCATGCGCGCTCGGAACCCAAACTGGTGCTTGCGCGTGCGTTTCGAAGGCTGGTATGTGCGTTTCATAAAATCGGATCAGTGGAGCCGGATACATTATAAAACTCCTCCAGGACGTCAAACCTTTTTATTTTCCTGACTTTGCTTTTGAACTGCGGAGATTGGGGTAAAACAAACCGCATGGAGCTCACGGAGAAATTTCTGGTTGCGATGTGCGGATGGCCGGTTTTCAAAGAGGCCCGTTCGATCCGCGCGGCCGGGCGGGTTTCCGAGGCCTCCTACGAGCCCCCGGTGCTCAAAGGAAAGATCTCCTCGGACGGGAAACTTTTTCTTTCCGGGCTGATGATCCGAGGCGCGACGGACGTCGAGAACATCTGCCCGTGCCGGGACTCGCGGGCACGGGGGATCATCTGCGCGCATGCGGTGGCCGTCGGGCTCGAGGTGCTGAACCCGTCTGCCGGCAGGCGTTCCGCCGCCGAGCCAGCGGCCGCGCCGCGCGCTCGGGCGACCGCAGAGATTCCGGCCGTGAAGCTTCTTCTGGAAGGCTCGCTCAGGCACCTTGAGGCTGAGATTTCTTTTCAATACACGAGGCCCGGCGAGGCGAACCCTGCCGCGGAGGCGCAGGCGCTCGGCGAGCTCATCGCCTGCGGGTTTGAAGATTTCCGCGGCAAGGCGGCCCTGCGGGGAGAGGCGGCCGCCATGAAGTTTTTTGCGTCCGGGCTCCCGCGGCTTCGCAAGATGTGGGATGTCCGGGAAGGCGAGCGGTTCACTCACGTCACGCGCGACATCGTCAGGATCGAGCCGCATTTTGCCCTTCGGGAAAAAGGCGATGGGTGGCTGGATTTCCACGTCCATTTCACGGCCGGAAGCGAGGCCGTGCTTGCTCCGCAGGATGTGGAGCGGCTTTTGCGGAGCGGCAGCCCGCACCTGAAGCTGAAGGGCGGCCGCCTTGCAGTGCCGGACGCGGACCTTGCGGCAGATTTGGAAGAAGTCCTGCGCGACTGCGACCCCACGCAGGAGCGGGGGGTCTATCGCGTGCGGCCGGCACAGCGCGGATACCTTGAAGAGAGCGTGGCGCTCTGGAGCGGGAAATCCATTTCGGCCCCGCCGCCAGAGCTTCCCATCGGGCCGCTCGGCATCCGGCTGAGGCCGTACCAGGTTGATGGCGCGCGATGGCTGCTCCACCTGGCACGATCAAAATCCGGCGGGATCCTCGCCGACGAGATGGGCCTCGGAAAAACCGTGCAGGCGCTCGCCCTGCTGGAGTGCCATCCGGGCCCGCACCTCGTCGTCTGCCCGTCCTCGCTGGTGTGGAACTGGCAGCGCGAGGCGGCGAAGTTCACCCCGGGGCTGCGCGTCGTGGCGATAGAAGGGGCCGAGCGCGAGGGCCTGATCGGCGGGATCCCATCCGCCGACATCGCGGTCACGAGCTACGCGCTCCTCCGGCGCGACATCGCCCGCTACCGCGGCATGCGCTTTTCGACGGTCATCCTCGATGAGGCTCAACACATCAAAAACCCCGACAGCCAGAACGCCAAAGCGGCCTGCGCGCTGGATGCGGAAGCGAGGTTCATCCTCACCGGCACGCCGCTCGAAAACTCATTGTGCGACATCTGGTCGCTCTTTGATTTCGTGCTGCCCGGCTACCTTGGCGGCCGGAAAGATTTTCAGGAGCGGTATGTCAAGCCGTTCCTCGATGGCGAGCGCGGCCAGCTTTGGGCCCGGCTGAACCGCCGGGTTCGTCCCTGCCTGCTCCGCCGGAAGAAGGCCGACCTCCTGCCCGACCTGCCGGAGAAAATCGAGCAGGTTGTGGAGGTCGAGCTGACGCCCGAGCAGAAGTCCGTTTACACCAGCCTCCAGATCGCCGCGCGCGCCGAGGTGGACGCCCTCAAGGAGTCCGGAGGCAAGGCCCGGATGAAGGTTCTGACGGCGCTCCTGCGCCTGCGCCAGGCCTGCTGCGACCTGCGGCTGCTCGACCCGAAAGCGGCTCCCGGGGCCTCCGCCAAGCTCGACGCGCTGCTCGAGCTCGTTGGGGAGGCGGTGGACGGCGGCCACCGGGTGTTGGTCTTCAGCCAGTTCACCTCGATGCTCGACCTGATCGCTCCGGCCCTCGACGAGGCCGGCATCGGGTGGTGCCGGCTCGACGGCTCAACAAAAGACCGGGCGGGCGCCGTCGAAAAGTTTCAGTCCGGCCCGGCGACCCCGGTCTTTCTCATCAGCTTGAAGGCGGGAGGGACCGGCCTCAATCTTACGGCGGCAGATACCGTCATCCACTTCGACCCGTGGTGGAACCCTGCCGTCGAAGCCCAGGCGACCGACCGCGCCCACCGGATCGGACAAACCCAGGTCGTGACATCGATCAAGCTGATCGCCCGCGACACCGTCGAGCACAGGGTCGTCGCGATGCAGGAGAAAAAGCGCGAGCTGATCGCCGGGCTTCTCGATTCGGAATCCGTCCATGCCACCGACGACGATCTCCGAGAGCTCATCGGGTGAGAGGGCGCCTGAGCCTTAGGAGATTGTTCCCTACTCGGCTTCGAGCACCTTTTTTGACTCCTGAAGTGCGGCAAGGTGGGCTTTGTCCGGCTCCGGGTAATGGCAGTGGAGGGACTTGAGGGTTTTGACCAGGACGTCCGCGATGACCGTCCGGGTGAACCACTTGTGGTCGGCGGGCACGACATACCACGGGGCGGCCTCGGTGCTCGTGTGCGCGAGCACCTCCTCGTATGCCCGCTCGTAGTCGTCCCAGAACGCGCGCTCCTTGACGTCGGCAGGCGACAGCTTCCAGTTCTTGGCCGGATTATTGATCCGCTCGAGGAACCGCCTCTTCTGCTCGCCCTTCGAGAGGTTCAAAAAGAATTTGACGATCTTCGTGCCGTTGTCGGTGAGGTATTGCTCGAAGTAGTTGATCTCCTGGTACCGGCGCTTCCAGATCCCCTCCTTCTTAAGCTTTTCAGGAAGTTTCTGGGCGTCGAGGATTTGGGGATGGACGCGCACGACGAGGAGCTCCTCATAATACGAGCGGTTGAATATCCCGATGTGCCCGCGCTCGGGGAGCGCGATCGTTGAGCGCCAGAGGTAGTCGTGGTCGAGCTCGAGAGACGAAGGGGCTTTGAACGAGGCCACCTGGCACCCCTGCGGGTTGAGCCCGCTCATGACGTGCTTGATCGCCCCGTCCTTGCCGGCCGCATCCATCGCCTGAAAAATGATCAGCAGGGAGTAGGTGTCGGAAGCATAGAAGATGTCCTGCATCTCGGCGAGCGCCCGGATGTCCGCCGCAAGCTTCTCCGACGCTGCATCCTTCGAGTCAAACTCCCCGTGCGCACCCGCATCAAAATCTTTCAAGCTGACTTTGCGGCCGGGTTTGACGAGGAAATCGGAGTGTGTCATGGCGGGTGTTTTTCTAGGAAGAAACAGTAAGCTGACCCGAAAGGTTTAGCGAACGAAAAAAGATCGCTACTGTTGCAGGGGGCGCATCCCCGAAGCGGTTTGGGTTCCGCGCAGTGCCCGCCATGTCACGATGAAGCTCGATGTCAGCATCAGGAGCGACGCGGAGATGGGATGCAGGAGGCCGGATGCTGCGAGCACGATGCCGATGGCGTTGTAGGCCGCAGAAAAAACCAGATTGCTGCGGATCGCCCGGACGGCCAGCCGGCAGCGGGCGATGGCAAAGGGGATCGCTTGGAGGTCGGTGATCTCGGCCGACGCGGTTTCCCGGGCAAGCGCGCTGCCGGTGCCGATCGAGAAGGACACGTCGGATTCCGCCATGGCCGGCGCGTCATTGATCCCGTCGCCGACGAAGAGCACCCGGCGGCCCTCGGCTTTGAGCGAGGCGACAAGCTCGGCCTTGGCGTCCGGCGTGAGGCCGGCACTGACGTTGGGAAGCCCATGGATCGCGGCCGCCTCCGGCCGGTCGCCGGTCATCACCTCGCACCGCAGGCCGAGCGATTCGATCTCGCGAATCGTTGCCTGCGCCGAATCGCGCAGCTTCTCCCGCAGGAGAGCAACCCCTGCAAGCCGGGAATTCCTTACCATGTAGACGAGGTGGGAGGAGGTTCCTTTCAGCCCGGCGGCAAGGTCCTGAGCGGCGGATCGCTGGCCGGCCGGCACCACTTCAATATTTCCCACGCGGAGCGCCGAGCCGTCCACCTCGCCCTCGATTCCGGCGCCCGGGAGGGAGGAGGAGGGAACAGGCAGGGCTCCGGCCATGCGGAAGGCACGTGCGACAGGGTGGTTGCTCGAGGCCTCCAGCGAGGCGACTCCGCGAAGGATCGCCTGTCGGTCCTCACCTGCGGCATGGACAAAATCCACGCGCTCGAGCACCTCCTCGCCCAGCGTTCCGGTCTTGTCGAAAACGACGGTATCCGTCCGGGCCAGCCGTTCGACAAGGTTGCTGTCGCCGGGGATCACTCCCCTGGTGGCGAGGGCGGCGAGCGCCGACCAGATCCCGACCGGCGTAGCCAGCCCCATCGAGCACGGGCATGCGACCACGACGACCGCCAGGGCGTTGAAGAGGCCGGCAATCCAGCCCTCCCTCCATGTCCAGACGGCGAACGTCGCGGCCGCGATCGTGAGGACGGAAGGCAGGAACCAGGCCACGACGCGGTCGGCCTCATGCTGGAGGTCCGAAGGCCGGTCCTGCGCGGCGCGCACGCTCTCGATCAGCGCATCGAGCCGGCGGGCATTTCCCGTCACCGACGAGCGGATGGTAAAGGTTCCGTCAACAGAAAAGCACCCCGCGAGCACCTCGTCCCCCGGTCGTTTGACTGCCGGAAACGGCTCGCCGGTCAGAGCGGTCTCCTGAACAAAACCGACGCCTTCCAGAACGATTCCGTCCACCGGAATCGCCGCCGCCGCGCGGACGACCAGCCGGTCGCCAGCTGCGATCTCGGACGAGCGAACCTGCTCGGTCAGGCCGTCGTGAGCAAGCCGCTCGCAGATGTCGAACTCCTCGCCGAGCGAGCGGGCTGCATCGAGCGCGGCAGCCCGACGCCGTTTTCCGATCAGCTTTCCAAACGTGTAGATCGCGACGAGGATCGCGACGACCTCATAATAGACATCCCCGAACCCAGTGAGTGTCGAATGCACCGAGGCTCCGAATGCCCCGGCGATCCCGATAAGGAAAAGCTGCTCCATGACGATCTGCCCGCGCCTCATCGCTGCGATCGCCGCGCGCCAAATCGGAAGGCCTGCCAGAAAAAAAACGGCGGCGGCCGAAACGGCCAGCAAAGCATGCAGAACCAGGCGCGCGGTTCCGTCGGGCGGGGAGAGGTTCACGGCGAGCCCGATCACCATGGACTGCCCGGCCACAAGCCCGGCCACCGCCAGGCGAAACCACCCTTCGCCGCCGCTGCTGGGGGGGGTGCTGGGGCCGGTGCTCGAACATGCGCAGGACATCAATAGGCCAATTTACAGGCGCCTCAAAGATTTGCAATGGCGGGGCAGCGATTCCGAAGGATGAGCCATTCGACGGGGTTTGAGACATTTTTTACGCTGTGAGGGAGTGATTTAGGAGGATGCACGAAGAGGAAAGTCCCGTGGGCAGATTCGCAAGGGGGCTGAGACCGGCAATTTTTCGCCTCTGCGCAAGCAAAGCCGACGGCCCTGCGATAGCGCCCGGGGCCGGGCGCATGTCGTGCTGAGGAACGAAGGTTAGGATCGGCCCCGTCTCAGCTGGGCACTGGCCAGAGGTCGTCCTGGATCAGATCTGCGGCCAGCTCGCGAGCGAGATGCTGCAGGGATCGATGTTTATGCCGAGCAGACTTCAGATTGCCCGTCCAGAAGCTATGGAAGAGAGCATGGGCGGCAAACAAGATGAGCCAAAGGGCAGTGATGGCGGTGGGATGATGATGGAAGTAATGGTCGGCGTGCCAGCGGTTGGAAAGTTCGTTGAAGCCCTCATTTTCGATCTGCCAGCGCCCGTGGCCGTATTGAGAGGCGACTCGCTCGGTGGGTGCCAGAGCCTTTGGCAGTGTGGTCGCCCACCACCAGTCCACAACGGGTTTCTCCTCGACCCACTTGTGGGCGATGCGCCTGCGCACTTCGGTTGTCTCCAGGGAACAAATCACGCGTAGTGGTTTCTGATACCAGTCCGTGCGGAAGCCCTCGATATCCCATCGCTCCAAGTGTCCTTTGGCCAGTTCCCGGACAACAGGAGTCTGGCTGCCGCAGAGTCCTCTGGCATCGCGAAGAAGATCGGGATTGTTTTCCTTGAGGGTGGCGACCAGATATTTGCCGTGGGCATCAAGGAGCCCGAGCACGGAGGCACGCAGGTAAATCGCATCGGCACTCAGCACGTCAAAACAACGTGGATGATCTTGGAGCACGCGGCCAAGCAGGCGTAGTGCGGCGGCGACTTCGTCCTCGCCGGGGGCAACCAACTCGCAATCCACCATCAGGCGCAACTTTCCGCCAATAAGCTCAAGGGCCACCAGGCGATGGTAATATTGGATGCGCTCCTTTCCTCCAACCAGGAGCCGTCGCTGAAGGCATTTGGCGCAGCAGCGACTGTAGCTGCAGCCGATCTCATGGCCGTCGATGATGGCCAACCGCAGACCGCCCGGAGACTTGAGGGCCTTGTTGCGCGCCAGCTTGCTGTAAAAGGAAAAGACCAGGCGGCGCAGATCTTCGAGGTTGAGCCGCTCGGCGACATAGGAGCATTCGTCGGCGCAGGGAAGCCTTTGCCCGCACCATCGTTTCCAAATCGGTCGTCCGCGATGGGCTTCCAACTCGTTAAAACTCGGCAGACGGCACAAGAACATCAGGAAGAAGGAGGTCGGAAAAATCGGGGTGTCGATTTGCCCCTGAGGTCGGGCGTCCCTGATCAGCCCCCATTGTTTCTGGAGGCCGAAGATCTTTTCCCCATAAGCCAGAAGCCGCCTCAGGATGGGGATCCCTTCTCCTTTCGTGCGGGGATTTTCTTTTTCACGAACAGTTTCTGCCAGCTCAGTTGACTCAAGGTTTCCAGGTGGGCGCGTGCCTGCCGGTAGTTTTCCGCCCACCGGCGCACCTGATCCTGAGAATCGCGCGGCAGGCACTTCATTCGCGGAGGTCCTTTCTGGTGCTGTGAGAGGTAGAGGGACCGGTGCTTTTCCCCCTTCAGGACACAGCGGCAATTCGGGTGGCCGCAGCAGCGCTCCATTTCAATGATGCTGCCGTGGATGAAGGCGTCGGCATTTTCGAGCAAACGATGAAGCTCGCTGCGCAGTCGGCGTTCTTCCGGGGAAAAGCTCATGCGGTGTCGCATGAAGAGACTGATATACGAGAGTGTATCAGAGTCAAGTGGAAATTTCCGCAATAATGCGAATGCGAAAATGCTCGGACCTATTTCAGATAGCGGCAACTGCCGCTTTTCCTCTCTCTGAGCCGCTCAGAGGCGCCCCAGATTTCTATCTTTCGGAATCGCTGATGGCGGGGGGCGATCATGATCCGCGCGTCAGCGCAATGAATGGAGGCGGTCGCCCCCGGCCGCCTTCGCCGAGCAGCCCGAGGGCGGGCTGCCTCCCTTGATCTACCGTTTGTCGCGCCGCACTCCCTGCGTCCAGCTCTCTGACGCTGATTTGTCTGGGCTAAGGAGCCGTCAGGGAATTAAAGGCGGCAAGATGGCGCAGGAAAAAATCACGGAAGAAGGTTCCAGAGCCAGATCGCGACCACGCAAGCCAGGCCGACGCGATACCACCCGAAGACATTCATCCCGTGATGTGTCAGGTAGCCGACCATCCATTTGACGGCGAGGACGGCCGAGAGCCATGCGGCAACGAACCCGACGGCGAGGGTCGCGGGGCCGAAGGTGGCGAGCATCTCCCTCCCGTGCTTCAAGACATCGTATGCGGTCGCTGCAGAGAGGGTGAGGGCGCCCAGAAGAAAGCTGAACTCTACAGCGGCAGGGAGAGAAAGCCCGACGAGCAGGCCGCCAACGATCGTGATCAGGCTCCTGCTGACCCCCGGCCACATCGCCAGGCATTGCGCGACCCCAACGATCACCGCCATGCGCACGGTCAAGGCATCCAGCGGCAGGCCCGCACGCTGATTCCCAGGCTGGCGCTTCTTGAAAAACGAGACGGCCAGGATCGCAATCCCCCCCACAAACCACGCTGCAACAATCGGCCAAAGCCCCCATTCGGCACCGCCAAAAAGAAATTTTTTGATCGTTTTTTCGAAGAGCAATCCGATGACGGCGGCAGGGACGAAGGCGGCGAGGATATTCATCGCAAGCCGGCATCCGTCCGGGTTTCGCCCGAGGACTCCGAGCGCCATCTGCCCGACGCGGAGGCGGTAGAGCCCGAGGACAGCCAGGATCGCGCCGGCCTGGATGGAGATGGCGAACGCGTCAGCCGCCTCGCTGGAAGAAATGCCCATCAGCCGCTCGGCGAGCAGGAGGTGGCCGGTGGAGCTCACGGGAAGATACTCCGTGAGCCCTTCCACGAGGCCGAAGATCAATGCCTGGAGCAGATCCATGAATCGTCAAGCGACAGGCTGCCGCCGGCGGTCAGATCGCGTTCTCTCCGACTTCTTCTGTGCGGATGCGGATCGCGTTTTCGATCGGAAGGATGAAGATTTTTCCATCGCCGATTTTCCCGGTTTTTGCGGAGGCGGAGATCGCGGCGACTGCCTTTTCGACCATGGCATCGGTGACGACGACTTCAAATTTGACCTTGGGGAGGAAGTCCACCGTGTATTCGCTGCCGCGGTAGATTTCTGTGTGGCCTTTTTGGCGCCCGAAGCCTTTGACTTCTGTGACCGTCATGCCCTCGATGCCGATCTCTGCGAGTGCTTCCTTTACGTCTTCCATTTTAAATGGCTTGATGATGGCCTCGATCTTCTTCATAAGGGCACGCATTAAGAAGCATTCCCTCGCCGGTTGGCAAGCATGATCGTAAAAAGATAATGAAACCCCTCCACTGGAGACGCACCCGACTTGGGAAATACCTGCGCCATCTTCCGAGGGTGAAGCACATCCGTGGAACTTGGCTGCACCGGAGGCTCGGAGATCGCCTGTTTCACAACGAGCTTTGGCATCCGACGCGCAGGCGGTTTGCGGGGGGGATGGCGGTCGGGGCATTTTTTGCTTTGATCCCGGCGCCCGGGCAGACGCTGGGGGCCGGGCTGCTCGCCTTTTTCACGCGCGTGAACGTGCCCGCCGCCGTGGCTGCCACATGGATCAGCAACCCCCTGACCATGCCAGTGTGCATTTACGCCCAATACCGCATGGGCTGCCTGATTCTCGGCCACGGCCCGTCGGAGGTTCCCACGCACGACATTATCGAACTGCTGAAACAGGCACCGCTCCCGTTTCTGGTCGGAGTCCTGCCATCGGCCGCGCTCCTCTCGATCGTCACCTATCCGCTCTCCCTCTTGGTTTGGGATTTTTTTACGGCTCGGATCCATGCCCGCCAGGCCCGCCAGGCGGCAAGTGGCAGCGCTGGCAGCAAATAACAGCCTTGTGCTCGGAGCGGGCGGTCAGGAGAGTGCCTTGATGATGCCTTCGGGAGTGATCAGGGCATCCATGCGTTCCACGATTGCCGGCACGCAGGCCTGCAGCGATTCCTCGGTGAAATTCATTTCCGCCAAGGCGGCCTCGTCCACCTCAAAATAATACCCGTCCACGCCGATGCCATAGCCCAGTTCTGTGGCGATGCTTTTTGCGGCATGCACGGTGGTCACCAAAGCGAAGTTCTGAGGGGCGACGCGGGACGGGTGGAGGTAGCCGGTGGCGACTTCGATCAGCGCATGGGGGAGGCTCCAGCGCTGGAGAAGCAGCCTGGAAACATCGGTCGAGCAGTAGCCGAGGACCGCATTTTCCGCTTCTTCCCAAGTGGGGTAAGGCGAGGGCACCAGCTTGATCACCTCGGCCAGGCCTTCAGAATTGGCGTAGGCTAGGGCCAGCTTTCCCACATCATAAATCAGGCCTGCAGTGTACGCGACATTCGGGTCTGCAAGCCCGGTTGCCGTGCTCAAAATCTCCGAGGCCACCGCCACGCAGAGCGAGTGGCGGCAGAGATCCCCGGGCTCCCAGCCATAGCCTTTGATCGGCTGGTTCAGCCAGTTTCCTGCCTGCGAGGTGACGGTGAGGCGGGAGAGGGCGGCAGTTCCCAGGAGGAGGATGGCATTGGCGATGCTCTCGCATTTCTGGTCGCGCCCAAAGTAGGCCGAGTTGGCCATGCGGAGGACCGAAGTTGCCAGGCCGGGATCCAGCTCGATGATCGACTGGAGCTCTTGGGTTGTGACATAGGTGCCGAGAAGGGAATGCTGGAGCTTCGGCAAAATATGCGGGGCGCAGGGAATGGAGTCCGTCATCTCCACCACGGCCTCAAGCGTGGCGTGCTTGCTCATCAGCGGATAAATTCTGGCCTTGCCGGAACCCGCACCCGCACCTCTCCGGATTGGTTGATCAGCCGAATCGTTCGGTTGACGCTGCCGCTGACCTCCCAGACCTGCACCCTCAGGCCCAAGTGAGCGGTCATCTTGTAGCAGGCGTCCACGTTCTGCGCGCCAATGCGGAAGAAATTGTCGGAAGAGAGCAGCTGTGCGCCTCCGAACACCTTGCAGCGGAGGGCGTGGCGGTCGGCCCCGGCGTCGAGCATTGTTTCCAGGAGCAAGGGCAGGCCGGTATCCAGGAACATGGCCGGACGGACGATCGTCCGGTTGTGAAGGTGCGAATCCGGAAGCATGAGGTGGAGGAGGCCTCCGATGCGTTTTCCGGGATCGTGCAGGGTGATCCCGAGGCAGGACCCCAGGGCATACGTCACCAGGATCTCCTCCGGATCGGTAGAGACAGCCATGTCCGCCACGCCGATGACCAACCCCTGCTTCTGAGGGACGAGATTTTGGAAAATGGGAGCTGGCTCAGGCATCGGTGCGGCGGGATGGGAATGAGGAAAATCTTACTTGTCGAAATCGGCCAGGGCTTGTTCGACAGAGGGAAATATTTGCAGCTCGGTCATTTCCTCGTAGGCCTTCGCCTGGTTGATGAATTCCGAAGATCCGACCAGGCGGAATTTGATATCCAATCCGCGGCAGTTCGTCACCAGCCCAAGAATCAGCTTGATCATGTAGATTTCGAGGCGATCGACCTCATGGAGGTCGATGATCAGGCGGTTCATCCCAGCCTCGACCAGGGCTTTGGTCTTTGGCTCGACGTAGTGTGTGAGGTCGGAGGCTCCGTTAATAGACAGCCCGTTCGGGATTTTGACAAAAAGCACGTCCTCTTTGATCTGGAAGTAACGCGAGGAAGTATCGAGGTTCATTGCGCGCGCCAGGCGTTCGGCAAGGTCCGACAGGTCAATGGGCTTGGTGATGACTCCGTTGAACCCCATATTTTTGCATTCCGTCTGCTCCGCCGCGGCCGTTTTTACGCTCAGGCCGAGGATCGGCATGGCCTGCGAGCGGAAGTTGGCGCGGATTGTTTGGTAGAAGCTGAGGGCGGCTTTGTTTGGCAGGGACAAGCTGATCAGGACGATATCCGGCTGCTCTTTGGCCATCATCTGAGAGGCGGATCCGCACTCGTCCGTTCCGATGATTTTCCAAGGCATGGAGGTCAGGCCCTTGCGGATGGACTCGACGATGGTCTCGTGCTCATCGATGACGAGGATGGTGGCGGAGTCATCGATGCTCTTGTTCTTGACGACATCGGAGCCTTTGACTTTCAGGTCGATCACCCTCGAAACCCGGTCGATCAGCGCCTGCTCGGTGAACGGCTTCACAATGTAGTCGCGCACCCCCATCTTGGCGATCTTCAGGACATTGTCCTTCCCGGCCTCGGCCGTCAGCATGATCACAGGAATGTCGCGGAGCGAGGAGTCGCTTTTGAGCTTCATCAGGCACTCCACGCCATCCATCACCGGCATGGTCACGTCCAAAATGATCACATCCGGAAGCTCCCTGGCGGCGGCGGCCAGGCCTTCGATCCCGTTGCTCGCAAAGTAAAGTTGAACGTTGTAAGATGAAAAGCCTTTGCCGATCAAAGTCTGGATCATCTTGCTGTCATCGACGCTAAGAATTTTTGGGGCAGCCATGGCTGGAATGATGAAAAATGAAAATCAGGTATCCAATTTTGCAAAGACGAGAACCACCAGCTCTTCTTGGAGCTCCTCGAAGCGATAGGTATTGCGGACGCATATCGGGGCCGATTTGGCCACGACCTCGATTTCGTCGCCCCGCATGACGGTGGGGATGCTGAGCTGGCAGTCGTATCCGGAATCGCAGAGATGGGACTTGAGGTTTCCCGTGATCATGTTGGTAAATTCTCCGACCACATCGGAGACCTCCTCCTCCCCCGGCGACTCCCTCCCCAGCACCCGCATCGTGACGATGCAGGCGAGATTATGAGAAAATCCGGTATATACGATCCCAGAGGCCTTGCCGGAAAGGCTCACCGATCCCGTGACCCCATGCAGGGTGGAGGGGCGCTGCGGATGAGCATCTCCATTTCCGGGGGTGGCGGTTAACCCGGCCATGGTCAGGAAGACCGCCGGGACGTTTTTATCGATAATTTTAAGCAGGTCTGGCATGGTTAGAAGAGATTCCGCGAACCCCGTATAGTGTCAAACTCCTTTTGAGGCAAAGTTTTTCCTGCACCCTGCGCGGGGTTGCGGGTTTTGGAGAAAGCGTTTTGGGCAGGGCAAGGAATTCTCGCGGATTATGGGCGCTCCCAAATCACGTCAGAGAGGTGGACGCAGGGAGGGTGGCGCGACAAACGGTGGATCAAGGGAGGCAGCCCGCCCTCGGCCATTCATTCCCTTTGGGTCTGATACCCCGAAGCTTGCTTCGGCTTTGTTGCTGGAGGGACGACCTCCGTGTCGTCCGTGGATAGCAGCGGACGGGACAGAGCCGGTCCCTCCAAATGCCTCGGGGCTTGCCCCGAGGTTCTTTATTGCGCTGACGCGCGGATTATGGGGCGCTCGCTCGGGCTTGACGTTTGCCTGGAGAGGGGCCATATATCTTTCATCCATTATGAGAAACGCCACGAGTTGCGTGTATGAAACCGGCTTGTCTTTCTCCCCGGCTATGGCCCCTCACCCCATTTCCCCCGACATCGTTTTGTTCTCCCCGGCGCCCGCGAATGGGCTCAGGGAGACCATCCTCGTGGTTGACGACGAGCCGGCCGTCCGCATGGTCTTGAAAATCGTCTTGGAGAAATCAGGATTCCAAGTGATCGTGGCGAGCGATGGTGCCGAGGCTCTCGAAACGTTTGAGAGGATGCGGGAGCAGATCCGGGTGATCATTACCGACATGGCGATGCCCGGCATGAACGGGTTGGATTTGATTCGTTTCATCCGGGAATTTGATGAGGCGGTGGACATCGTTGCCACAACGGGCATGACCACGCCGGACCAGATGCAAGCGATCCGGGATGCGGGCGTCCGGCATGTGCTCAGCAAACCCTGCGGCTCGCGCAAGATGCTCGACCTGATCCGCGATCTGTTCTCCAAACAATGAAAATCTCAGGGTTGGATTTTCTCTCGGATTTGGAAAAGCGGCTGGTCGGCTCGCTAGCCGATTCCCCCCCCCCGAGGCCAGAGTTCCAGCGGCTGCTGAATTTCTTCGAAAAAACGATGGTCCTGAAAATGGGTTGGCCTGACCAGCCTCTGGGGAAGCTGGCCTGCCGGATGGTCGAAGAGCCTCAGGATTTTTATTTTCGGGGAACGTTCCAGCCTGCATCCAGCGACAGGGTCCACCCCTTTACCCTCAGGCCTGGCAATGATTACGAAAAAGACATGTATCTTCTGGTTGAGACGATTTCCGCAACTGCGAGAGAGGTGAGGGCATCCAGGTTCCCCGCCGCGCCAGAGGAGCCCGCCGCGCTAGAGGAGCCCGCCGC
>Ga0194058_10000732_pt1 | contig 16204 bp, 12 predicted proteins | sample SepL4417m_MetaG_FD_155490 | JGI IMG/M metagenome (GOLD analysis project Ga0194058, IMG submission 155490) | Anoxic zone freshwater microbial communities from boreal shield lake in IISD Experimental Lakes Area, Ontario, Canada - Sep2016-L442-17m | ecosystem: Environmental > Aquatic > Freshwater... | reverse complement strand
GGCGAAATGGCTCGGCTGAATAAAACCAAGCGAGAATCTGATACACAAAAAGTAAAATTCCAAATTTATATTGCACTAAAAGTCCGCCAATGATTGACAAAAAAAACAATAACGCTCCCAATTGAGCATATTGATTAAAAGTAAAAACTTCTTTTTGCAAAGGTCTTTCTGGATTAGACAAGAGATCGACGCGATAATCGAAAATATCATTCACAATCACCGAGGCTTCCCAAGCTAAAAAAACACTGATTAAAATAACCAAAACCGCCAGCACAGAAAATAAATTCAAACTAAAATTTTCTGGATAGACCACAAAACCAATCCCTAAGCCTAGAAACAACAGTCCACTGTGAAAGATAACCTGTGGATAACGCAGATTATACACAACCGCCCAAAACATTTTCGGTTTTGATTTCCAAAAAAAATAGCTTAACACCGCAATACTTAATGGAAAATAAATCAAATTCAAATTATACGCCAAGGCATAGATCGGATCGGCCAATTCAATAGCAAAAAATCTTGCTTGTGCGAAAAATTGGATAATTTCAAATGAATATAGCGCAGAACCATTTTTTTCTGAAAATAATCGTGCGATATAATAAAATAATGACGGAAAGGCAGCCATCAAAAATAAAGCTGAATATGTTCCAATGGCTGCCAAAATTGTCTTAGAAATTTTTTTAGTTTTCAAAAATACCACACTCGCTATCGCCAAGATTCCCAGAATAAAAGTAATTTTTGTGCCAAAATAAATAATTCCGGGAGGAAGATGACCAAAAATAGTGCCGTATTGCCAAAGTAAATCACTCGGCGAACTGATTAAATAAAAACTCCAAAAAACTTCTTTGCCCGTTTTAATTAAATCAAAAATTGGTGGAAAGATAATTGCCAACGATGCAAGGAGCATTAAATAAGCTAAATCAAAAGGTGTTTTTCTGAGTATTTTACTTGCCACAAGCCAAACCAGAGAAAAAGCCAAGAAAAAAAACAGTAAATTATGCACATCCATAATCAAATCAAACAAAGGCGTGCTGGATTTGGCAATAAATTTATCCAAATATAATCGCAACACAATAATGCCAAAAAAATTCACAAACCAAAAAATTGGCTCGATTTTTTTCCCCATAATCTCCTCGCTAAATTGGCGTAATTTTTGCATAACTTAATTATACCCAAATGCCCAAAAAAATAAAGCACTCAGCTCTTCACAACTTAACACTTAGTGTGCTATAATTTTTGTATATGAAAATAAAAAATATCAACATTGCTTTTTTCATTCTTTCGAGCTTGATTCTTTCCAGTTTTGCTTTTTATGTTGGCGCTGAAAATACAACAACAAAAAGTATTTTTCTTGATAGCGATCAAGATGGTTTGTCTGATGAAGAAGAAAAAATTTATGGCACCAATCCGGCCAATCCCGATACTGATGGCGATGGCTATTCCGATGGAACGGAAGTTCGTAGCGGTTACGACCCCCTAAAAAAAGCACCCGGTGACAAACTTATTCAGACTCCAGCATCAAACGCAATTTCCACACCAGTAAATGCAGAAAATATTAGTGATGTGCTTGGCGATTCTGCAGAAAAAAATCTCACTGAAGATGTCGCTCAAAAATTAGCCGAACTAACCGACAAATCCAATGCTGACGGAAAACCAATCTCACTAGACGATTTGCAAGCAACCATCGATCAAGCTATGTCGCCTGGACTAATTTCTGAAAGTGATCTGCCTGAGATTGACGAATCAGCCATAAAAATAAAAAAACAAAATCATAGCAAGCTCAGCGAAGAAAAAGCCAAAGCCAAAAAGAAAGAAGATTTCTTGGATTATATTGCCGCCGTAACTTATATTTTCACCAGCAATTCGCCAAAGCCAATCACCTCAATCACAGATGCATCTGGCATGCTTTCCAGCATCACTTCCATAATCACCACGGCAATCACAACACAAAGTGCTTCTGGATTAAAAGATCTTGTCGCTAGTCAAAAAAAGATCGTGGAACAATTAATGGCGGTGGAAGTGCCAGAAGATTTTCTAGCAATTCACAAAAAAGCCTTGCGCTTTGCACTTTATGTTGGAAATATTGGCACACTTTTTCAATCCAAAGGTGATGATCCGATGGGCGACATTGCTAATCTTTCCAAATTGCAAGGCTTCATTACTATTTTTAGTGATTTTGCCACCGAAGCCCAAAGTAAAATAGCCGAATATGGTTTAACTTATGACGAAACAGTCCAAAATAAATTAAAAAGTTATGGCATCAACGCACCAAAAGATTTAAGCGAACTAGAAGCACTGCAAACAACCAACACAACAGCAACAACGACAACAGAAACAACAACCCCATAGCAAAACACAAAATTTCATGCAAAAAAACCCACTAAAACAAAAAGCTTATTTTTCCCAAAAAATTATTTCTGGTTTTTTTATTTTTTTATTAATTTTATTTGCTCTTTCTGTTCCCGAAAAAGCTCAAGCTTGGGATGCCATTCCTGCTGCTATTTTCAAACAAGCCACAGAAGAAATTTCTTATTCAATTAAGGGCATCACGATGGGGTCATTGAAACAAGCCGCAATCAAAATGCTTTCCAAACAAATGGATCGTTTTATTTCCGGTGTCGGTGGCAATGGCGCCAGATTTATTACCAACTGGGAAGATTATTTGGTCAACAACCCAAAAAGAAATGCCACAAACTATGCCAACGACTATATTAGTCGCCTCACTTCTGGCAGAGGTAGTGTTAATTATAAAAAAGCCTCTAATTCTGTCCTCGGCGCCAGCACAATTGCCGGTGAAGGTTTTGGCAGAGGCGCTGTTTTGGGCGATGCAGCTGACATTACCAGTAGCAGTCTCTCTGAAAATATTCAAACGATAGGAGAAAATATAACCGAACCAAAAGAATGGCAATTAAGTCCAGATGTCGATGATTTATCCACGATGTTCACAGGTGATGATAACAAAGAAAAGACTCTGGCTAGAATGAATCTTTATTTAATCGGCGATGGCAATGGAGGAAATACAGCCATTAGAGCACATGAAGCAATTCAACAAGAATACGATATGGCACTTGCTGATGAAAAAGCCACGGCCACAGCCGAAGGTGTTGCTGGGGGAGGATTTCTTAGTGAAAAAATCGACGATATGATCGCAAAACCGGGTATATTATATAAAGAAATGGAAGCAAATATGGAGAATCTACCAAACCTAGCTATTTCCAGCGCCACAAGCATTGGCGAATTAGTAGCTGCCACTGTTTCCAAGGCCATTGCCGGAGCCGTGAACAAAACAATTTCCGGTGTGGAAAATAAAATCAACAAAGAAGTTAGCAAAGTAACAGACAAGGCCGTCAATCAAGTCAACAAACAAGTCAATGCTTATGGCCCAGGTGCATTATATAAAAAATAATTATGTTTTTTTTCTCAAAGCTAAAACAAAAACTAGCTAAACAAACTTTCACCAAATCACAAAAAAGCATCTTGGCTATTTTTTCCGTGGCTTGTTTTTTTATTTTTTTATACCCTCATTTCACATTAGCGGCGACAACGGGAGAAAAATATATTGTCATTCCAATTCTCCAGCTGGCACTAAAATTCACGGGCTTTCTTCTTTCATTAGCTGAAACAATATTTCAATGGATTGTTAATCCAACCAATATGCTCGCAGTGATTGATAATAAAATCATCTATCAAATATGGCGCACCGTTCGCGATGTTTTTAATGTCGCTTTTATTATGGTGCTTTTGTTTTCCGCCTTTGCCACGATCTTTCAATCCGCTGCCAATTTTAATTACAAAAAAGTTTTGCTCAATCTTGTCATCATGGCACTGCTTGTCAATTTCAGCTATCCCATTGCCCGCTTTATTATTGATGCATCAAATATGATGATGTATGGCTTCCTCGGAAAAATCGGCGGATCAAATTCCTTTCTAGAAGTTATTAAAGCAAGCAAATTAGATCAAATTTTTATAGATGGCACTTCAAAAGACCCAGACACGCTTTTTTTGCTTTCGACTGTTATCTTCACTTTTATTTTTGCCATCACGCTCCTCATAATCGCCGTTCTTTTAGTCATCAGAACAATCACACTAGCTGTTTATGTGATTTTTTCCCCAATTGCTTTTGTGGGATCAATTCTACCCGGCACAGCCTTAGCTGAAGCTGGAAGTAAATGGTGGAAAGATTTCATGCAACAATGTTTCGCCGGACCAATCATGATTTTTATGCTTTATGTTGCCACTCAAATGATCATAGCCATTTCTGATAGTGGTGGCAAGATGAGTGAGATAGCAATGAAGCAAACTTCTGCTGGTACTTTTGGCGAAAATCTTGGCAAATTAATTTCCTCCGCTTCTTTTTTCGCAATCCCAATCATCATTCTTTGGCTCGGCATCATCAAAGCACAAGAGTCGGGAATTCATGGGGCGAAAGCGGTGGTGGGTGCGGGGACGAAGTTGATGAAGAATGTTGGCATGAAAGTGAGTGGTGGACAATTTATCAAAGACACTCACAAAGCTTATAGCTCAAGAAGAGCCAAAGCCAAAGAAGATTCTTGGGCAAATAAACTTGGCGGAAATTTGGGAAGTCAACAAGATCGCTTGCGAGGAAAAATTATTGGTGGGACAGATGCGAGATTGCGGTATGAATCTGATCAAGCAGCAAAAATGAAAAAGGCAGGAGAGCAAAATGCTGTCGCAACAGTAGAAGATTTAGACTTGGAGCTATTGGCTACATCAGGAAATAAATTTGAAAGAGCTGCTGCTACAATAGAACTCGCAGCAAGAGGCTTAGCAACAGGAGCACAATTGAATAATGTGCGTCAACAATTTGGCAATGACAGTCAAGTAACTAGGCAATTAGAAAGCAAAATGAAGGCCTCTGCCCCTGAAGCTGTTTTCACGCACAATGGCGTTCTTGATGAAGCAGGATTAACGCGCTACATGCAAAGCGACAATTTTAATCCTGATAAATTAGGTGCTGATGCACTTAGAAACGATAGGGTAATGGATATTGGACTTAGAACTGGAGCTCTTAGTAACGATGACTTGGAAAAAGCAAGGAAGAAAGGCCCTGCTTATACAAGAGCGATCGCCGCTTCTCTTGACAACGCAGCCAGCGCTCCTGACCTACAAAATATCTCGGGAATCAATGCATTGAGAAATTTAGAAACAAAAGGAAGTGCTGCATGGCTAGCTCTTGATGATCAGCTTCAAACAGCCACAAGAGTTCAAACAGCACATTTTGCTCAAACCGGAACATTTCATGCTGGTATTTCCTCTAATAGCGCAAATGATGTTGCCACGAGGGCTTATCTCATGCAAAGATTTAATGGTGATACAGCAAAAAGAATGGATACAACCACAACCAACAATGCAGGTCTAATGGCTGAGTTCGCCAACAATCTAGATCCTAGTAAAATAAAAGATATTATTAATGCCAACGATGGAGTAGCTCAATCTGCATTATTTACTGCCATAAGAACTAACGCCACTGCATTAGCTAATCCTAATGCTGGAACAAGAGGGGCAAAAAATCTTGCAAGAGCGAACGGGGATCCAGACCTACGCCATAGGACCTAATTATTTTTTTCACATCTACAATGAATAATTATTTAGAGAAAAAAAGTAAACTGCCGAAAATATTACAAGATTTTCTTTCATCAGATATCCCGTATTTTGAAGTTGAAAAAGTTTGTCTTATGTATGGGCTAGAAGAAAATTTTGTTGCTTTTTTGTCTAGTCCAATCGCCCTTATTTTCATCGACGAAATAAAATTAAAAGATTATCCAGCAATAATCGCCAAAGATTTGAAACAAGCCGAGCAAATTATTTTTGGTATTTCGTATGAAATAAATAATCGAATTTATGCTCGTTTTCCCGATTTTTTCAAAGATGCACAAGGATTGCTTGAAGAATGGTCAAAGAAAAAATCAGCTCCATTGCTTTCTGAAGATGAAGCGTGGAAAAAAGTTCTAGAATTAGAACCATGGATCATGGAAGAAGAAAAAGAAAAAGCACAAGAACGAAGAAAAGAAGAAGATACACTAAAAAAACAACAAGCTCAACTCGAAAAACTCCCCATCTCAATCGCTATCGAAAAATATGCGGCGCTTGGTGAACAGTTGATCACTTCGGCACACATTAAATTGAAAATTTTTCCTGAACCAGTGCGACCATCGATTAAAAATTGGCTTTCCGATTACACTTTTACTGTTGGCATCAGCAACCACGATCCAATCGTGCGAGGAAATTATCTTTTCAAAAATGAAAACACTCGCACACTTTCAGAAACTGATCGTGAAAAATTAACAACTATCATTGATTCTCTTGAAAATAATATTCCCCTCACAGTGAACACTGTCACCAAACAAGTCCTTTTTAGTTTGCCAGAAAAAAAAGTTATTGCTCAACCACAAGCACCAAAAAGACCGCCATTCAGACCTAATTTTCGCAATAACGAACTGGAACCAGCCGAAATCCGACGCGGTCAAGAAAATTATTATCCCACCCAAAAAGTTTCTCAACCACAACAAAAATTTCAATCCGATGAAGATCGCATCAGTGCTTGGAGAAGAGACTTGCCCCAAAAAGAAATACTGGAAAATAAAAATATAACTGAAAACGAAATTGAAAACACCACCAGCAACATTCATTTTTCTTCACCACAAACATTATCCACCGAAAAACCACCGGAAATTCCGCAAACAATCCAACCAATTCAAAAAAATTATCCCTCCCGCTTGCCAGTTGCTCGCATAAATTATTCTGCTCCGAGACAAGTTCCCAAAAATGTGTTAGACTTAAGAGAGGAATAAAAAAATATTTTTTAAATAAAGCTTATGATCTTCAGCGTTCCCCAATTTATTGATATTGAAGATAAAATTGTCGGACCACTCACCGCCAAACAACTCGGCTGGCTCGCGGCCGGAGCCGTTATTTTATTATTCTGCTATGGACTTTTTGATCAATCCGCTTTTGTTATTTCCGCTATCATTGTTGGTTTAATTTTTGGATCACTGGCTTTTTATCGACCATACAATCAACCACTGATTAAATTTATTATTTCATCTGTTATGTTTGCCACTCGACCAAAAAGATATCTCTGGCATCGCACAACAGAAAAAATTCAACGAGATACTGTCAAGCAAGTTTCAATACCCGTAATTGAAAAAAAGCGATTTGACTCACAACGAGTCGCTGATGTTTCCAAATTATTAGACACAAGACTAAAATAAAACTATGGAAAAACTTTATTCACAAAAACTCGCCAAACAAGCAGCCGCTTCACCAACACAACAATATTTGGATGTCGCGGAAGTCAAAGAAGATGTAATTGTTCTCAAAAATGGATCGCTACGGGCGGTGCTGGAAGTTTCTGCTATCAATTTTGAATTGAAAGCGACTGACGAACAAGAAGCTATTATTAGTCAATATCAAAATTTTCTCAACTCGGTTGATTTTCCCCTGCAAATCCTCATCAGCTCACGAAAATTAAATATTGATTCTTATGTGGAATTTTTAACCGAAAAAGAAAAACAACAAAAAACCGAATTGATGCGTTTACAAATTTCTGAATATAAAAATTTTATCACTCAATTGGTTTCTATGTCTGACATTATGGATAAAACTTTTTATTTAGTTGTGCCATTTGCTCCAATTGAAAATCAAGAAAAAAGTTTTTTCAGTAATTTTTCCAGCATGCTCAATCCTAAGAGAAATATTTTAGAAAAAAGAGAAAATTTTGAAACCTACAAGAGCCAAATTTTTCAAAGAGTTGATCATCTCACGGCCGGACTTTCTGGCATTGGAGTTCGCATTGCCCCACTCAAAACACCAGAATTGATTGAATTATTATTCAATGCCTACAACCCAACAGTCTTTGATACTAAGGGTTATATCGACACAGAAAAAATGGAACTAAAATAAATTTAAAAAAAATAAGCTTAAAAATATGCTCAACCCTTTCGCCAAAAAAGATGCGACTGATATCGCTTCGGAAAAAAAAATTGCTCCTCCGCAAGATAGCGTTTTGGAATCAGAAAAATATTATCAAGAAGGCCTTGCCAGACTCAATGATATTATTGCTCCCGCTGCCATTCAAATTATGCCGAAATCCATTCGCATCGGGGAAACAATCGCCCAAACAATTTTTATTATTGCTTATCCGAGATATTTGCACAGCAATTGGTTTTCTCCAATCATCAATATTGATATGCCAATTGATATTTCTATGTTTATCCATCCAGTGGATACTTATGATATCTTGAAAACGCTCAAAAAAAGTGCTACACAAGTTGAATCGCAAATCCAAATTGAACAAAGCAAAGGTTTAATTCGTGATCCTTCTTTGGAAACTGCTCAACAAGATATTGATGAACTGCGAGATAAATTGCAACAAGGCACAGAAAAATTCTTTCGTTTTTCACTTTACATCACCGCTTATGGCGACAGTGAACAAGCCGTGACGAAAAGTATTAAAAGCATCGAAGCCATTCTTGAAGCTCAATTGATCTATGTCAAACCAGCCGTTTTCAAATCCGAACAAGGTTTTAATTCTTGTTTGCCTCTTGCTAATGACGAATTAGATGTGGGAATGAATATGAATAGTTCGCCACTTTCCACAACCTTTCCGTTTGTTTCATCGACGCTTTCATCTAACACGGGAATTTTATATGGCGTCAATCGCCACAATAATAGTTTGATTATTTTTGATCGTTTTCAAATGGAAAATGCCAATATGGTTGTTTTTGCCAAGTCTGGTGCTGGAAAAAGTTATACTGTCAAGCTGGAAGTTTTGCGTTCGATTATGATCGGCACTGATGTGATTATTATTGATCCGGAAAATGAATATAAACATCTTTGCGATACGATTGAAGGCACTTTTATTAAAATTTCGCTCAATTCCAACAGCCATCTCAATCCCTTTGATCTTCCTCGCGTTGGTGAAGATGACGATCCGGAAGACATATTGCGCAATAACATTGCCAATCTCTTGGGACTTTTGCATATTATGCTTGGATCAATTACGCCAGAAGAGGATTCTGTTTTAGATCGGGCTATTCATGAAACATATAGCATCAAAGACATAACAGCCGAAGCCGATTTTAACACACTGGGAAAAGATGCTTTTCCGACAATGTCTGATCTCTATCAAGTTTTGCGTAGTCTGGACGGCGGAGAAGTTTTAGCAGTTCGTTTGGAAAAATATACGGAAGGAATTTTTGCTGGCTTTCTCAATCACGCCACAAACATTAAAGTTGATAACCAGCTCGTTGTTTTTAATATCCGCGATATGGAAGAAGAATTGCGTCCAGTGGCGATGTATATTATCCTACAATTTGTTTGGAATGAAATGCGCACTAACATAAAAAAACGCATTGTTCTGGTTGATGAAGCTTGGGTTATGATGAAATATGAAGACGCCGCTTCATTTTTGTTTGGTCTTGCTAAGCGTTGTCGTAAATATTTTACTGGCCTCACAACTATCACACAAGATGTTAACGACTTTTTGTCTTCTCGTTATGGTAAAGCAATTGTGACTAATTCTTCTTTACAATTATTATTAAAACAATCTCCGGCTGGTATTGATGTTATTTCAGATACTTTTTATCTGACTGATCAAGAGAAATTTTTGCTCCTAGAAAGTAATGTTGGCGAAGGTATTTTTTTCGCTGGCACAAATCATGTTGCGATTAAAGTTGTGGCGTCCTATTCTGAAGATCAAATCATCACCACCGATCCATCACAACTTTTGGATATTGAAAAAGCCAAAAAAGAATTTAGCGAAGAAGATCAAGCTTAAAATTAAACCTTATGTCTCAAGAAGAAGACGACCATAAAAAAAATCTAGAACAAGAACGATCTACGCCACAAGCCGAACAACCAGAACAAAAAGACGCAGAGAAACAAGATCAGAACAAAACCGCTGATGAAGACAATAAACCCAAAAAAAGTTTGAAGTCAATGGCCAAAAATGCCAAAAAAATAGCTAAAGATGTTTCGTCAGCAGTCTCTCTGATCAGCTTTATTCAAGTTATCGATATATTTTTTCTGTTGACTATTATATTGTCCGGACTTAAAGATATTTTTGATGCTGGTTTTATTGGAACACTCTTGACGCCTTTTCTATTCATTATGACCATTATGGCAATGCTCGTTTCGGGAGTGAAAAAATTTTTTGGGAAAAAAAAACTCATCACCCTTTTTCTTGGCAACCTGCTTGAGATGATTCCTATTTTGAATTTCTTGCCACTGGAAACCGTTACAACTTTTTTGATTTATGTTTTTATTTTACAAGAAAGAAAAGAAACCCAATCAGAACAAGCCGAGGAGCAAGAAGAAGAAAATTAAAAAAACCACATGTATCAACCAATCTACCCACAAAAAAAACAAAAACTTTCTTGGCTTGACCGAGATTTTTTGGTTAGTCTTGGCGTGATTGCCCTTTGCCTTTTTTTTAGTCTTGTTTTTCCCACCCAAAATTCCGCCCAAAAAATAACGGCTAATTTATTTTTTCTTATTCTTCTGCCAGTGGCTTACACAAAAATCATTCTCCAAAAAAAGCTGGCTGATTTTGGCTGGAATCTAAAAAATAAATCAATTGGCTTGATCTGGGGAATAGGTACTTTTTTCTTCACTCTTTTGCTTTTTTATTTAATGCTTAATTATACAGATTTCAATACTGTTTATGTTTTGCCAAATTATATCAAAAACAATTTCTGGTTATTTTTAGTTTATGAATTATTTATTGTCAATTTAAGTATTTTTATTTTTAGTTATTTTTTTCAAGGCGTCATTCTTTCACTTTTTCAAAAAAAAATAGCTTCTTTGGCAATTTCCGCTCAAACAAGCTTATTTCTTGCTACACTTTTTCTCACAAATTCTTTTTCTTGGCAATCGGCTCCTTTCATTTTGCTTTCCGTCACAGCTGGATTTCTCGCCTATAAAACAAAATCATTTTTCTATTCGTATTTTATGAGTATTTTTGCTATAATAATTTTGGATAGTTATATTATTTATCTTACGCGATGAAAATTAAAAAAAAATTAAAAAAAATAATCATCACCTGCTTGGTTATTTTAAATATTTTTTCACTTACAGCCCTGCCTGTTTATGCTGGCATGACCTCTATTTTGCTGGGCGATCCGATTGGAACAATGGATACTGTCCTAGGTGAACTTGGCGTTGACAAAAATGAGTTAAAAAACACCATGAAAACCATCAATGTTGCCAGGAGAAAAATAAATCCACCAATGGTTTCGCTTACCTTTGATCCTGCTGATCCCGTTCCCGGAGAAAAGGTTACAGTCACTGCCATGCCAACCAACTTCATAAACACAACTGAAAATCTTTATTTTACCTGGTATATAAAAAGCAAGGCCTGTGAAGATTCAGCGAATAAAGACAAATGCAATCTCGATGGCAAAAATGATGTTGATATTGAAGATTACAAAATCAAAGCCGCCCGCATTCTCGCTAATGATGATTTTGTTTGGCAACCAGAAGACACTGTCTATACTTCAGCTAACCACAAAGACGGAAATACTGATGGCTATACAGCATCTTTTGGTGGTGATGATCAAAAAGGAAAAAATTCCCATTGCTTCGTGCATAATATTGAATCCGGTGATGACTACGAGCTAAAAGACTGTAAACATCTTTTTCCCAATGCACCAAACAACGACACAACGGGCGATGGTAATTTCGGTCTTAGCGAAGAAAGGTTTTGGCATACTAATCCAAACAACAAAGATACTGCCAGCACTGGAAATACTGATGAAGCTAATGTTGCCGGACTCGGTGCAAACACAATCACTTTTCCTTTTACGGCTGGAGATAAAATTGGTGTTGTTGTGGAAGGTGCTGCTATTCAACCAACGCAAGAAGAAGATTCATCATACAGAACAATGTGGGCATTTAGCAAAAATAAATGCGACCTACAGCATATGAATACTACTGGTGGTTATCCAAAAACAACTGGGCCAACAACAGATGTTTTTCCACAAACAAAAACAACAGGAACGCCTCCAGTGCAAACAGTTGATGCAAACTGCACCTCCACCAGAAAAACGACGATAACACAATCTATCCTGCCTGGAACACAAGTCAACGATACAGTAACAATTAGAACAAAAACAACTGTCGAGACTAATGTCTCTTGCACCAACACAACGCCCACTATCACCACACTAACTCCTTATTACACTTCAACCTGCACAACAAGCCAAACTGCAAATAATAGCACAATCTATGAAAATGGCATCACATATACCTGCACAGGCTCAGATATAGATGTAAAAATCAGTTCAACAGGAATGAACTCTGATGATTTAAATACTTGCCTTATGGATAATCTCGTTTCTCCTTCCGAAGGTGGTGGCACAACTGAAAAGCTGGATGTCTCACTGAAATATTTGCCAGAAAATCCCATCAATGATACAAGCGACAGCAAAAACGGTGATGAAGTAACTTTCACCTCGTCAACAACTAATCCCAATAATGACAATGCTCTTAATTATACTTGGGAAATTTTTGCTGGCGAAGATCCAGCTGATCCAGACAATTGGATAGCACTTAAAGAAATACCAAAAGATATTAACGCCACGCAAATGTCCGGACTAGGCGTAACTACGCTTAAATTTAATCTTAATTTTAAGGATGATGATTTTGAAGATATCACAACTACAGACAAACTGCCAAAATATCTTAAAATAAAAGTAACCGCCAAAGAAACACTTTCGGAAGGTGGTGAACGAGAAGGGCATGCCGATGTAACACTGCCAATATCTTCTTCCACAGAAACACTCAAGGTTTATACAGCTGAAGCAGTATATGGATCAGAAGATTTAGATAAGCCAGAAATTATTTATCTGGCAAATGCAGATGGAAGCGATCCTAAATATCCAGAGGGCACACTAATTAATGAACGATGCCTCACTACACTTCCAACAAAAGACGCCGAAGGAGAGATCACCTTAACCTTTCCACAGGCCGCGGTTTGTGATGTTGCAAAAGATGAAATGATTGGAGTAGTTTTTGATAATACTGGCACAGAAAAATACACCGAGTTTCTTTGGACACTTGATGGTGCTACTCAAGTTTGTCCAGATACACAATTCGAAAAATGCATTGATGATGGCACTACTACTGCTGACAATGTTGGAAAATCCACAAACCGCACTTATTTTCCAATTCTCAAAGGTATCGGCGACAAATATACAATCGGATTGTCCGCACTCAATAAAGAAACCGGCAAAAGAATTGAATTAACAAAAGTTTTTCAGATTACCGTTCCTGAAGTAAAAATTGTGCCAAAATATGATAGTACAAAAGCCACGGACACTGATAATAAAGATGCTTCCAACAATCAAACTTGTAGGGGCATTAAACTGGGCGACTACCAGGATTTTGATAACAAATCCTATGAAGATCGCAGTGAAATAAAATTTCAAGCCTTAGTGGGCTATGATATTGTTCTAACTCCAGATTTTTCAGGAACAGCTGCAAAAAAAGAATTTACTGATAATGAGGATGGGACAACTACTTGTCCCTATCAATGGAATATTGACGGCGTAATCATTAATGCCGAAAATGCCACAACTTATGGCTATAAAATTGACAAAAAAAATTATGGAAAATTAACCCTTCCACCTAAAGAAAGTGGCGAAAAATATCTTATTTCTTTTGCCACTATCTATAAAGCAGAAAATCCCATAAGAAAACAACTTAACAAATATTGGAATATCAGTTATAATGAATTCTATGAGAAGAAGCTGACACACAATATTGAAATTGAAATGACGGATATTGCTCCACTAGCTCAAAAAGAGACTTCTTCCAAGAAAATTTTTGCCACTGTTTCTTCCGGCATTCCTAACTATATCGCTTTTCTTTTCCGCATTGTTCTTTCCGGCTTCGCCATTATTCTTGCCATAAAAATTATTTTTTTTATTTTACCCAAAACAAACACCAATGAATTTTAAACTAAAACAAAAAATCGCAACCATCGCACTTTTCTTTGTGTTGCTTTTTAGTCCTCTTTTAGTATTAGCAGTGGATGCTTATAAGTATTCCCCAATGGAAGAAATTCCTGGATTTGGTCGGCCGGATTCCTATGAGTTATATATTTTAACAATTTATAAATTTGGTTTGTGGACAGTTGGCATCTCGGCGATGTTGATGATTTCTGTTGGTGCTTTTATGTATATTACCAGTGCCGGAAATACCAGTGCCACAGGAAAAGCTAAAGGAATTATTTTTGATGCTATTGCTGGCTTAATCCTTGCACTCACTTCGTATGTGCTTCTTTATACTATCAATCCTGAATTGGTTAATATTGCAGGTATTTCGTTGCCACAAAGCAGTAGTGGTGGAAGCACCGGTGGAAGTAGTGGGAGCGGGAGTGGCAGTGGCAGCACTAGCGGAACAGGAAAATGCGAACCAGCCGCTTCCGGACCATGCTCTATTGAAAATCTTAAAAAAACTTGCTTTGGTGACAATGCTGCAATGGCTTCGGCGATTTGTATGGGAGAAAGCTCTGGAAAAGAAAGCAAGCAAAGTGGAGACAAATGTCAACCTGATAATTTTCCTGTTTCTCTTGGTTTATTTCAAATAAATCTTTCTGCTCATAATCTTAGTGGCAGTTCCTGTCCAACAACAACCTGTGCCGCTTCTGCCGCAGCACCAATGTATACTGGCGGTAAGAATGCTAATCATAATTGTACTCAAAAATCAAATTATGCAAGTTGCGTAACTGCTGCCACAACCGCTGCTTGCAATATCGAAACAGCCTGCAAGCTTTCTAACAATGGAGCAAAATGGGGGCCATGGGGAGCAAATAGCAAGTGCGGATTTCCCAAATAATCATTTTTTTTTAAAAAAAACAATATGCACACAAAAACAGCTAAAATTTTGTTTATCTCGTTTGGCGGATTATTATTAATTTTAATTTTTTATTTTATTTTTTCAAAAAATAGCAACCAGCTAACCATCAAAACACCAACCGGAAAAGTTTCTATTATCAATCCCGCCACGCTTCCAAATAAAAAACCGCTTTCATTGAGTGGTGTCAATTTTAAAGAAAATGCTAATTACTCCATTGATTACTATCCGCAAGATCAGGGATTTATTATTGCTATACTTAATACTGATATTCAATTAGCCAGAGACATGGCAGAAAAAGATTTATTAACCACCTTAAATATAAGCCAAGCAGATGCCTGTAAATTAAAAGTTTCTCTGGGTGTGCCATTTGATGTGAATGAAAATGCCTCCGGAATAAATTATCGTCTCAGCTTTTGTCCCAACGGAAAAACTTTTCCAAAATAGTTAAAAAACCTAAAAAAAATATTATGTTTAAAAAAATTAGCCTCAATAAATTTGTCTTTTTATTTTTTAGTATTTTTATTTTTCTCTTTGCTCTGCCAAGAATTGCAAGTGCTGGTATTGTTTCTTGTGGAATTACTGCCACCGATCCCTGCACACTTTGTCATTTAATTGTTGGTATTCAGAGCATCCTCGATTGGGCAATGAATACTTTATTAATTCCTCTTTCTATTACTGCAATCTCCATTGCAGGTATAATTTATATTGTTTCTTCCGGCAACCCAACACTCACCAAACAAGCCAAAGACATTGTTGGGGCTGTTTTGATTGGCTTCGCTTTAATGTTGGGTGCTTGGCTTATTGTTAACACAATTATTATCACATTATTTTCAGCAAAAACAGATCTTGGCATTGAAAAAACAGATTGGCATACTTTCTCTTGCACCACAACAAGCTCTTCCACTGGAGTATTACCAACCACAACAACGCCACCAACAACAACTTTTAATTGTGATGATTTTAAATTTCAAACAACTAGCATTAAAGCTCAATGCAAAGATGCCTCTACTGATTTGCAAGAATTAATGTTAAAAATGAAAAATCTACTTGGAGACAAAATGATGATCAATTCAGTTTCTGATAATAATGGTGGCGGGGTAGACTGTTACAGAAACAACCCAACTTGGAAACAATGCACCAACGATTCAAGCACGGAGTGTTGTCATCATAAAAAAAGTTCTTGCCATTATGGTGGGACTGTTGGTGGAAAATCTGAAGCAATTGATGTTTCTACTGCAACAGGACTGACCGCTGACAACATCATTACCGCCGCTAAAAATTCTGGGGCTGGATATTGGAAAGATGAAGCAGTATCATATAATCA
>Ga0194058_10000731_pt1 | contig 16204 bp, 10 predicted proteins | sample SepL4417m_MetaG_FD_155490 | JGI IMG/M metagenome (GOLD analysis project Ga0194058, IMG submission 155490) | Anoxic zone freshwater microbial communities from boreal shield lake in IISD Experimental Lakes Area, Ontario, Canada - Sep2016-L442-17m | ecosystem: Environmental > Aquatic > Freshwater... | reverse complement strand
AGTACCGTGAGGGAATGGTGAAAAGTACCCCGGGAGGGGAGTGAAATAGTACCTGAAACCGTGTGCCTACAATCCGTCAGAGCCCTCCTTCGTGGTGGGGTGATGGCGTGCCTTTTGAAGAATGAGCCTGCGAGTCAGGGACATGTCGCGAGGTTAACCCGTTGAGGGGTAGCCGTAGCGAAAGCGAGTCTGAATAGGGCGTATCCATGCAATGGTGTGTGGTGTAGTGGCGTGTTCTGGACCCGAAGCGGAGTGATCTACCCATGGCCAGGGTGAAGCGCGGGTAAGACCGCGTGGAGGCCCGAACCCACTTAGGTTGAAGACTGAGGGGATGAGTTGTGGGTAGGGGTGAAAGGCCAATCAAACTCCGTGATAGCTGGTTCTCCCCGAAATGCATTTAGGTGCAGCGTCGCGTGTTTCTTACCGGAGGTAGAGCTACTGGATGGCCGAGGGGCCCCACAGGGTTACTGACGTCAGCCAAACTCCGAATGCCGGTAAGTCCAAGAGCGTGGCAGTGAGACGGCGGGGGATAAGCTCCGTGCGTCGAGAGGGAAACAGCCCAGATCGCCGGCTAAGGCCCCTAAGCGTGTGCTAAGTGGAAAAGGATGTGCAGTCGCAGAGACAACCAGGAGGTTGGCTTAGAAGCAGCCACCCTTGAAAGAGTGCGTAATAGCTCACTGGTCAAGTGATTGTGCGCCGATAATGTAGCGGGGCTCAAGCACACCGCCGAAGCCGCGGCAACGAACGTGTTCGTTGGGTAGGGGAGCGTCCTGCATCCGGTGAAGCCACAGAGTGATCTAGTGGTGGAGGGTGTGGGAGTGAGAATGCAGGCATGAGTAGCGATAAGGCAAGTGAGAACCTTGCCCGCCGAAAGACCAAGGGTTCCTGGGGCAGGCCAGTCCGCCCAGGGTGAGTCGGGACCTAAGGCGAGGCCGACAGGCGTAGTCGATGGACAACGGGTTGATATTCCCGTACCCGTGTGTGAGCGCCCAATGACGAATCATCGGTACTAACCGCCCAAAGGGTGGTCGATCAATCTCCTTTCGAGGGGGGCGAAGGCCACCGGCTGCGCGGGACCTCCGGTGGTAGTAGTCAAGCGATGGGGTGACGCAGGAAGGTAGCCGTACCAGTCAGTGGTAATACTGGGGCAAGCCTGTAGGGAGACATTTAGGTAAATCCGGATGTCATTAATCCTGAGAGGTGATGCATAGCCGAGTGAGGCGAATTCGGTGATCCTGTGCTGCCAAGAAAAGCCTCTAGCGAGCACACACACGGCCCGTACCCCAAACCGACACAGGTGGTCAGGTAGAGAATACCAAGGCGTACGAGTGAACTATGGTTAAGGAACTCGGCAAAATACCTCCGTAACTTCGGGAGAAGGAGGACCCCCTGCGGTGAAGGCCTTCGCGGCCGGCAGCGGTGGGGGGTGGCACAAACCAGTGAGAAGCGACTGTTTACTAAAAACACAGGTCCGTGCGAAGTCGCAAGACGATGTATACGGACTGACGCCTGCCCGGTGCTGGAAGGTTAAGAGGACCCGTTAACCCTTGGGTGAAGCGGAGAATTTAAGCCCCAGTAAACGGCGGTGGTAACTATAACCATCCTAAGGTAGCGAAATTCCTTGTCGGGTAAGTTCCGACCTGCACGAATGGCGTAACGACTTCTCAACTGTCTCAACCATAGACTCGGCGAAATTGCACTACGAGTAAAGATGCTCGTTACGCGCGGCAGGACGAAAAGACCCCGGGACCTTCACTATAGCTTGGTATTGATGTTCGATACGGTTTGTGTAGGATAGGTGGGAGACTGTGAAACAATTACGCCAGTAATTGCGGAGTCGTTGTTGAAATACCACTCTGATCGTATTGGACCTCTAACTTCGAACCGTATATCCGGTTCAGGGACAGTGCCTGGTGGGTAGTTTAACTGGGGCGGTTGCCTCCTAAAAAGTAACGGAGGCGCCCAAAGGTTCCCTCAACCTGGACGGCAATCAGGTGTTGAGTGCAAGTGCACAAGGGAGCTTGACTGCGAGACATACATGTCGAGCAGGGACGAAAGTCGGGACTAGTGATCCGGCACCTCTGAGTGGAAGGGGTGTCGCTCAACGGATAAAAGGTACCCCGGGGATAACAGGCTGATCTTCCCCAAGAGTCCATATCGACGGGATGGTTTGGCACCTCGATGTCGGCTCGTCGCATCCTGGGGCTGGAGCAGGTCCCAAGGGTTGGGCTGTTCGCCCATTAAAGCGGCACGCGAGCTGGGTTTAGAACGTCGTGAGACAGTTCGGTCTCTATCCGCCGCGCGCGTCAGAAGCTTGAGGAAAGCTGTCCCTAGTACGAGAGGACCGGGACGGACGAACCTCTGGTCCACCAGTTGTCACACCAGTGGCACGGCTGGATAGCCACGTTCGGACAGGATAACCGCTGAAAGCATCTAAGCGGGAAACCTTCTCCAAGACCAGGCTTCTCACCCATCAAGTGGGATAAGGCCCCCCGCAGACTACGGGATCGATAGACCAGACCTGGAAACCCAGCAATGGGCGCAGGGAACTGGCACTAACCGGCCGAAAACTTACACACACACTCGCAACCACACACATTCACGCGCACAAACACCACACCCCCACCACCAAAACACACCCAGATGAAAACACATCTGAATAAAGTTACGGCGGCCATAGCGGCAGGGAAACGCCCGGACCCATCCCGAACCCGGAAGCTAAGCCAGCCAGCGCCGATGATACTACCCAACAGGGTGGAAAAGTAGGACACCGCCGAACACACATTAACGGAACACCCCCCGCAAAAACGGGGGGTGTTTCCTATTTGTATAGATGTGTGTTAATCGAATAGCGCCGGCGTCAACGAATTCGTATTCATCTCTAATTCAAGAAGGATTCGTTTGCGTTCAATGCCTCCGCCATAGCCGGTCAATCCGCCTGAAGATCCGATAACGCGGTGGCACGGCACGATAATGCTGATCGGATTACGGCCATTGGCCAAACCCACGGCGCGGGATGCGGCCGGCGAACCGATTTGTTCGGCGATCTGGCCATATGATCGTGTCTCGCCGTAGGGAATGGTCTGCAATGCCGCCCACACCCGCCGCTGGAACTCGGTGCCGTCGGACTGCATATCGACGTCGAACTCGGTCAGCGTGCCGGCGAAGTACGCATCGAGTTGTTCGACGACATCAGCGAAGGCGTCTGGGGCCGCGGGCTCCCAGTCCGACCTGTCTGGCTCGTGGGATTGCTCGGCCATCAACAGATGGGTCAGGGTCGAACCCGCGCCGGCCAGCGTCAGTTCACCGATCGGGCTGGCCACCGACCGGAACCGTGCGCGCATCCATTAACCATGGCACGGAGCCCCCGTCGATGCCAGTACGATCCGACGGTGCCCGAACAACTGGTGCAGCACTACCTCGACCATCTGATGGCCGAGTACGCCCCGGTGACCGACGGAGCCCTGGCCAATTACATTCCCGAGCTCACCCAGGTAGACCCCAATGGTTTCGGGATGACGCTGTCCGCCTCCGACGGCTACCTGTACGAGGCCGGAGATGCCCGCACCGAATTCACCATCCAGTCGATCTCCAAGCCGTTCACCTATGCACTCGCCCTCGACCAGGTGGGGCAGGAGGCCGTCGATGCCAAGATCGGCGTTGAACCCTCCGGGGACGCGTTCAACGAGATCAGCGTCGATCAGCACACCAAGATCCCGAAGAACCCGATGATCAACGCCGGTGCCATCGCCGCGGTGTCGCTCATCCCCGGCGCCAGCCCGGACGAACGGTTCGACAAGCTCCGGGCCTTTTACTCTGCCTGCGCCGGCCGGCCGTTGGAACTCGATGAGGATGTGTACCGCTCGGAGAAAGCCACCGGCAACCGCAACCGGGCGATCGCATACATGCTCACCAGCTTCGGGGTTCTTGAGGACCCCGATGACGTCTTGGACGTCTACTTTCGGCAGTGTTCACTGAAAGTCACCAGCGTAGATTTGGCCCGGATGGCGGCGACCCTGGCACGTGGCGGTATCAACCCGCAAACCGGCCGCCGGGTGACTGATGCCAAAGTGGTGCAGCGCACGTTGAGCGTCATGGTCACCTGCGGTATGTACAACGGCGCCGGCGACTGGGTCAGTGAGGTCGGTATGCCCGCCAAGAGTGGCGTCGGCGGCGGCATCGCCGCGGTATTGCCGGGACAGTTGGGCATCGGGGTGTACTCGCCTCTGCTGGACGGCCGCGGTAACAGTGTTCGAGGGGTTCTGTTGTGCCGCAGCCTTTCTCAGCGGCTCGGTTTGCACTTCCTGTCCTTCGGTAGGCAGTCGCGCTCGACGATCCGTGCCGTCTACGACGCAGCCGACGGCGTACGTGTCTATGAGATGCACGGAGATCTGATGTTCGCCGGAGCGGAGCGGCTACTGCGCACGGCTGATCACGACAGTGATGCGTTCGGTGTTGCGATACTCGACGTTACCCGGGTCGACACCATCAACGACCCCGCTCGGGCGTTGCTTGCCAATATGAGCACTGCATTGCGTTCGACTGGAAAACAGGGTTTCCTCGTCGACCCGGACGCGGCCGTAGTCCTGGCCGACCGTGGGTTCGACGATGTGGTGTTCACGACACTCGACGATGCGGTGGCCGCAGCCCAGGAGTGGTTGCGGGCCAATCCATCGGGATGGTTGTAAGCCGGGCCAGGACTCGGGCCCTAAGCTGAACCGGTGCGACTCGTGATCGCCCAGTGCCGGGTGGACTACCTCGGTCGGCTTACCGCCCACCTGCCGTCGGCTCGTCGTCTGCTTCTCATCAAGGCAGACGGTTCGGTGAGCATCCATGCCGACGATCGCGCCTACAAGCCGCTGAACTGGATGAGCCCGCCGTGCACGTTGACCGAGGTGGCAGAGGGCGACCAACCGGTGTGGGTGGTCGAGAACAAATTGGGCGAGCAGTTGCGGATCACCATCGAGGAGATCGAGCACGACTCCAGCCATGAGTTGGGTATCGACCCCGGACTGGTCAAGGACGGTGTCGAGGCCCACCTTCAGGAACTGCTGGCCGAACATATCGAGCTGCTCGGCGAGGGCTACACCCTGGTCCGGCGCGAGTACATGACCGCAATCGGTCCGGTGGACATCCTGTGTCGCGATGCTCAGGGCGGATCGGTGGCGGTGGAGATCAAGCGCCGAGGTGAGATCGACGGCGTGGAGCAGCTGACCCGCTACCTCGAGTTACTCAACAGGGACAGCCTGCTGGCGCCCGTCGCTGGCGTCTTTGCCGCCCAGCAGATCAAACCACAGGCCCGCACGCTGGCAGGCGACCGCGGAATTCGTTGTCTGACACTGGATTACGATGCGATGCGCGGTATGGACAACGACGATTTCCGGCTGTTCTGATGGCACCTCGCCGACGACGGCCCGGGGCCGGACCGCCACCACTGCCGCCACCGCGCCGGGTGGAGCCGGGCACCGATGGCCGCGACTATGAAGTCCGCCCGGTGCCGGGGTTCCGGGCTACCAAGACCTACCGGTGCCCGGGTTGCGATCACGAGATCCGTTCCGGCACCGCGCATGTGGTGGTGTTGCGAATCGACGATGAGGACGCCGACGACCGACGGCATTGGCACACCCCGTGCTGGGCTAATCGGGCCAACCGTGGACCCACCCGCAGATGGTCCTGAGGTCAGTGTTCGGCCGGCTCCACGAGTTCCACCAGCACGCCGCCGGCGTCCTTGGGATGGATGAAGTTGATCCGGGAGTTCGCCGTCCCGCGCCGGGGGGCGTCGTACAACAGGCGAACGCCTTTGGCGCGCAGGCGTTCGGAGAACTCATCGAGATCACTGACTCGGCAGGCAAGTTGCTGGATGCCCGGACCCCGCTTGTCGAGGAACTTGGCGATGGTGCAGGTGTCATCCAGCGGCGCCATCAGCTGGATTTGGGGGCTGCCGGCCGGTGCTCCGCGAACGGAGAGCATCGCCTCGCGCACACCCTGCTCGGTGTTGATCTCCTCATGCACCACGATCATGCCGAGGTAGTCGTGATACCACGCGATGGCATCGTCAAGGTCCGGCACCGCGATCCCGACGTGGTCGATCGCGGTGACCAGGGCGCTCGCCAGTAAAGGGCGGGCATCGAGGTGCTCGGTGGTCATCGAGCAACGGTAACCTGACGACAGAAACCCGAACAACCAGTCGGTCAGATCGACCGGAAACCACCCGCTTTGGAGGCAGTAATGACGACGTCGGTGATCGTTGCTGGGGCGCGCACGCCCATCGGCCGGCTGATGGGGTCGCTCAAAGACTTCTCCGGCAGTGATTTGGGTGGGTTCGCCATCCGTGCGGCGCTGGAGAAGGCCGGGATTTCGGCGTCGATGGTCGACTACGTGATCATGGGCCAGGTGCTGACCGCCGGTGCCGGGCAGATGCCGGCCCGCCAGGCCGCCGTGGCCGGTGGGATCGGCTGGGATGTTCCGGCGCTGACGATCAACAAGATGTGCCTCTCCGGAATCGACTCCATCGCGCTAGCTGATCAGCTCATCCGGGCCGGCGAGTTCGATGTGGTCGTGGCCGGCGGGCAGGAGTCAATGTCGCGGGCGCCACACATGCTGATGGACAGCAGGGCCGGTTACAAGTACGGCGACGTGACCGTGCTTGACCACATGGCCTACGACGGTCTGCACGACGTGTTCACCGATCAGCCGATGGGCGCCCTGACCGAGCAGCGCAACGACGCCGACCGCTTCACCCGCCTCGAACAGGATGAGCTCGCTGCCTCCTCGCACCAGAAAGCCGCCGCCGCCTGGAAGGATGGTGTCTTCGCGGATGAGGTCGTGCCAGTGACGATTCCGCAGCGTAAGGGCGATCCGATCAGCTTCACCGAAGACGAGGGCATCCGGGCCAACACCACCGCCGACTCGCTTGCCGGTCTCAAACCAGCGTTCCGCTCCGACGGAACCATCACTGCCGGATCGGCCTCGCAGATCTCCGACGGGGGCTGCGCGGTTGTGGTGATGAGTAAGACCAAAGCCCAAGAGCTCGGCCTGAACTGGTTGTGTGAGATCGGCGCGCACGGCGTCGTCGCCGGGCCCGACTCCACCCTGCAGTCCCAACCGGCCAACGCCATCAGGAAGGCGATCGCGCGGGAAGGCATCTCGACCGATCAGCTGGACGTCATCGAGATCAACGAGGCATTCGCGGCTGTCGCGCTGGCGTCGACCCGCGAACTCGGTGTCGACCCCGAGAAGGTCAATCGCAGCGGTGGCGCGATCGCGATGGGCCACCCGATCGGCATGTCCGGCGCGCGGATCACCCTGCACGCAGCGTTGGAGTTGTCGCGTCTCGGCTCCGGCTACGCGGTTGCTGCGCTGTGCGGGGCCGGGGGCCAAGGCGACGCGCTTGTCCTGCGGGCCGGCTAGCCGACCCGCGGCATCAATGTTTGCTGCGAGCGCCCAAGTGATGCCGTGTGACGTTCGTCATACACGGCTGGTTATTCAGTGCTGAATCAGCAGGGAACGACGGCCCCGGTGGGAGCGAAGCAGAGGCACGGTTCCGCACCCGGGGTGTAGTAGGCCTCACCCGATGGCGTGAAGCACGGAAGCTCGCCCGGGAAGGCGGGTCCGAGCGGGTAGCCGTAGGGAATGTCGTAGTGGATCGCGGTGTCGACGACAGCGGCGTCGACAACCGGATCAACCCCGACCGGCCCCAGGACGCCTCCGACGCCGACCGGGCCCACCGGGCCTACGATCGGGCCCCCGATGCCGCCGTAGCCGCCGACACCGTACGGGTCGAACGGATCGCGCACGTCAGCGCCGGCTGCTGGCCCCGCAACGAGGGAGCCTATGGACATTGCCGCTACTGCCAGCATGGTTAGTGCCAACTTCTTCACGGTGGACTCCGTTCGTTAGAGCAGCCAATTTGCTTCCAACCATACCCGAATGCCCGGTGGCCGGGGTCGTGGCGCACTCATGACAGACTTGGGCACGTGACTCGTCCCCGTCCGAGAAACTCACCGGTGATGACCGGTGCGGTGGACCTCTCCGGTCTCAAGCAGCGCGCCCAGCAGGGTTCGGCATCCGGCGCCCCCGGCGGCGTCGAGGTCACCGAGGCCAATTTCGAAGCCGAGGTGCTCGTGCGCTCCGGCGAGGTCCCGGTGGTCGTCGTGCTCTGGTCGCCCCGCAGTGATGCCTGTGTCCAACTCGTCGATGCACTGGCCGTGTTGGTCGCGGCCGACGGCGGCACGTGGTCATTGGCCACGGTCAACATCGATACCGCGCCCCGGGTGGCCGCGATGTTCGGCATCGAGGCGGTGCCGACGGTCGTGGCGTTGGGCGGCGGTCAACCATTGAACAGCTTCGAAGGTCCGCTGCCTCCGGACCAACTGCGCCGATGGATCGACTCGCTGCTCGCGGCTACCGCCGGGAAGCTCGGCGGCGGTGATGCTGCTGAACAGCCCGCAGATCCCGCGCTGGACGCTGCACGCGACAAGCTCGACGCCGGCGAGTTCGACGCGGCCGCCGCTGCGTATCGGGCGATTCTGGACGCCGACCCCACCCATGCCGAAGCCAAGGGGGCGCTGCGGCAGATTTCGTTCCTTGAGCGCGCGGGCGTCGTCACGCCGGATGTCATAGCGGCGGCCGATGCCGCGCCTGACGATATCGACGCGGCCTTCGCCGCCGCCGATGCTCAGATCCTCGGCCAAGACGTCGCGGGCGCATTCACGCGGTTGACCGGTCTGGTCAAGCGAACCGCTGGCGACGACCGCACCCGGGTGCGCACCCGGCTGATCGAACTGTTCGAGTTATTCGATCCGGCCGACCCCGAGGTGATCGCCGGCCGCCGCAACCTGGCCAACGCGCTCTACTGACCTAACGCCCCGGGGGTCTTACCCGGAGAGGTGAGCCTCAGGCCGGTTCCAACCACACCGCCGACGTCGGCGGCAGCACCAGTTCGGCCGAGGCCGGGCGGCCGTGCCACGGGGTCGGGAGAGCCTGCACCGCGCCGAAATTGCCCACGCCCGAACCGTTGTAGATCGAGGCGTCGCTGTTGAGTACCTCACGCCAGGTTCCGGCTCGCGGAAGTCCAAGGCGGTAGCGGCTGTGCTCGGTGCCGGCGAAGTTGAACACACATGCCATCACTGATCCGTCCGCGCCGTAACGCAGGAAACTGAGCACATTGCTCGCCGAGTCATTCGCGTCGATCCACGAGTATCCCTCCGGCCGGGAGTCCTGGCTCCACAGCGCCGGCCTACTGCGGTAGACGGCGTTGACGTCGGCCATGAAGCGCAGGATTCCCGAGGAGAAGCCGTCCTCGTCGAGTTGATACCAGTCCACCCCGCGTTCGTCCGACCACTCGGCGCGCTGCCCGAACTCCTGGCCCATGAAAAGCAACTTCTTGCCCGGATGCGCCCACTGATAGGCCAGCAGGCTGCGCAGTCCCGCAGCCTTGACGTGATCGTTGCCCGGCATCCGGCCCCACAGTGTGCCCTTGCCGTGCACCACTTCGTCATGGCTGATCGGCAGCACATAGTTCTCGCTGAAGGCATAGAGCATCGAGAACGTCATCTCGTGGTGGTGGTAGCTGCGGTGGATCGGATCACGGCCGAGGTAGCCCAGGGTGTCGTGCATCCACCCCATGTTCCATTTCATCGAAAAGCCCAGTCCGCCAATGTTTGTCGGGCGGGTGACGCCGGGCCAGGAGGTGGACTCCTCGGCGATGGTGACGATGCCAGGCACGATCTTGTGCACGGTGGCGTTCATCTCCTGAATGAACTGCACGGCTTCCAGGTTCTCCCGGCCGCCGTAAACGTTCGGGGTCCAGCCACCATCGGGCCTTGAGTAGTCCAGATAGAGCATGGAGGCGACCGCGTCGACGCGTAGTCCGTCGATGTGGAATTCGCCCAACCAGTACAGCGCGTTGGCGACCAGAAAGTTGCGTACTTCCGGCCGGCCGAAGTCGAAAACGTAGGTGCCCCAGTCAAGTTGCTCGCCGCGGCGGGGATCGGAATGCTCGTAGAGGGCGGTACCGTCGAAGCGGCCCAGTGCCCAACTGTCCTTGGGGAAGTGCGCGGGAACCCAGTCAACGATCACTCCGATACCGGCCTTGTGCAACTGATCGACCAGGAATCGGAAATCGTCCGGGCTGCCGAATCGCGACGTCGGCGCATAGTAGGACGTGACCTGGTATCCCCAGGAACCGCCGAACGGATGCTCGGTCACCGGCAGCAGTTCGACATGCGTGAACCCCTGGGCCACCACGTATTCGGTCAGCTGTTCCGCCAACTCACGATAGGTCAGTCCGGGGCGCCATGAGCCCAGATGGACCTCGTAGGTGCTCATGGGTTCGAACACCGGATTCACCGCTGCGCGCTGCGTCATCCACGTCGCGTCGTTCCACACGTAGTCCGACACGAATACCTTCGACGCGGTGTGCGGCGGCACCTCGGTGGCGAACGCCATCGGGTCGGCCCGATCGGTGATCGAACCATCGACGCCGTACACCCGGAACTTGTACAGCCCATCGGTGGCGAAACCCGGCCAGAACAGCTCCCACACCCCGGACGAGCCCAGTACGCGCATCGGCGCGTCGTTGCCATCCCATCCATTGAACTCACCGATCAGACTGACTCCCTTGGCATTCGGAGCCCAGACCGCGAAGGACACCCCCTCGACTGTGCCGTCGGGTGTTGTGAAGGTGCGCGGATGCGCGCCGAGGATCTCCCACAGTCGTTCGTGCCGGCCTTCGGCGAACAGGTGCAGGTCGACGTCGCCGAGGGTCGGCAGAAACCGGTAACCGTCGGCGACGGTGTGAATACTCGGCTCACCGGTACCGGGGTAGCTGACCTCGAGTCGGTAATCGGCGAGGTCGGTGAACGGCAGTGACACCGCGAACACTCCGGAATCGAGATGCGTCATCGGGTAGCGCTGCCCACCAACGAGTGCGGCCACGTCCACCGCATGCGGACGCAGTGTCCGGATCACGGTCTGCCTGCCGTACTCGTGCGCGCCGAGAATGCTGTGCGGATCGTGGTGTACGCCGGCGGCGAGCCGCGCCAGCGCCTCGGCATCAGGCGCGAGGTGTTTGTTGGCTCGCTTGGCTGTCATCGTGACGACAATTCGCGGTTCATTCCCGGCGTAGCAGGTTGGTCCGTTGTTCGGCAGGGACCACCGGCATGTTCAGGATGTGCGCCACGGCTTTTGCCGGTTCGAGTCGAACATAATTGGACTGACCCCACTGGTATTCCTCACCACTGATCTCGTCGCGGACCCAGAACCTGTCGTAGGGCGCCATTGCGAGCGCACCCATGTCAAGTGAGACGGTGCCCTGTTCGGCACCGAAGGGATTAAGTGTGACGACGACGAGCACCGTGTCACCGGATACCGGATCGAACTTGCTGTAGGCCAGCAGTGCGTCGTTGTCGACATGGTGGAAACGGATCGTCCGCAGTTGGCACAGGGCAGGGTGTATTCGGCGGATCTCGTTGAGCCGGTTCAGAAACGGCTCGAGCGAGCGGCCTTCGGCCAGAGCGCCGGCGAAGTCGCGCGGGCGCAGTTCGTATTTCTCGGCGTCCAGGTACTCCTCGCTGCCGGGGCGTACCGGGGTGTTCTCGAAAAGTTCGTAGCCGCAGTACACGCCCCACGACGTGCCCATGGTCGCGGCCAGCACCGCCCGGATGGCGAACATGCCGGGGCCGCCGTGCTGCAGGCTCTCATGCAGGATGTCGGGGGTGTTGACGAACAGGTTGGGCCGCGCGTAGTCGGCGTGCTCGGCGATCTCGCGGCCGAACTCCTCCAACTCCCATTTCGCGGTGCGCCAGGTGAAATACGAATACGACTGCGTGAAGCCGAGTTTCGCCAACCCGTACATCCGCGCCGGTCGAGTGAACGCCTCCGCCAGGAACAGCACATCGGGGTCGGTTGCCTTGACCTCACCGATCAACCATGTCCAGAAGTCCGGTGGTTTGGTGTGCGGGTTGTCGACCCGGAAGACGGTGACGCCGTGGCTGATCCAATACCGAACCACGCGCAGAACTTCGCGGGAAAGCCCGTCCGCATCGTTGTCGAAGTTCAACGGATAGATGTCCTGGTACTTCTTCGGCGGGTTCTCGGCGTAGGCGATGGTTCCGTCGGGGAGTTCGGTGAACCACTGTCGGTGGCTGGTGGCCCACGGGTGATCCGGCGCGCACTGCAACGCGAGATCGAGGGCGACCTCCAGGCCGTTGCCGCGGGCCGCCGCGACGAACGCGTCGAAGTCCTTGATCGTGCCGAGATCGGGATGCACCGCGTCGTGGCCGCCTGCGCTGCTTCCGATCGCCCACGGTGAGCCGACGTCGCCTGCCTCAGCGGTCACTGAGTTGTTCCGGCCCTTGCGGTGCACGGTGCCGATCGGGTGAATCGGTGGTAGGTAGACGACGTTGAACCCCATCGCGGCGATCCGGCCGAGCGCGTCCGCGGCGGTGGCGAACGTGCCGTGCACCGCCTTACCGGCGGCGTTACGGCCGCCGGTAGACCGCGGAAACATCTCGTACCAGGCGCTGCAGCGTGCCAGCGGGCGGTCTACCCATACGCCGTACTGGTGGCCGCGGGTGAGCAGTTCGCGCAGTGGGTACGCCTCGAGTAGGTCGGTCACCTGATGTGATAGCGCCGGTGCGGCCCGGATCAGCGGGTCACCCGGGCAGCGCAGTGCCTCGGCGGCCTCGCGTAGGGGAGCACGGTCGCCGCGGGGCACCCCGGCGGCGGCGCGCTCCAGCAGGACGGCTCCCATCACGAGGTCGTTGTCGAGATCCTCCTCGCCCTGGCCGGCGTCCAGCTTGGCGCTGACCGCTCGGCGCCAGGACGTGATCGGGTCGCCCCAGCCGTCGACCCGGAACGTCCACAACCCCATCCGGTCCGGGGTGAACTGACCGTGGAACACATCCGGGGTGCGTCCGAGTGACATCGGGGACAGTTTTGGTTTGACCCGGGGTGCGGCTGGTTCGCGGATGTCCGCCCCGGCACCCGGCGACGCCGACGATCCGGGCCCCAACTGCGGGTACACCGGTCCGAGATACCGCACCACCAGCGTGGCCGCCACGGCCTCGTGGCCCTCCCGCCACACGGTCGCGCACACCGGTACGGTTTCGCCGACGACCGCCTTGGCCGGGTAGGTGCCCCCGGACACAACGGGTGCGACGTCGTCGATCGCGATACGCCCCGGCACCGAACACCTCGTTTCGCATTAATCGTTGTACTTACCGTAGTGGCCGCGATCGACTCTCGGGAAGCGAAGCGAGGACTGCGAGCGGTCCGCAACGTCAGTAAGGTCTGAGCCGTGAAAGCTCTCCGCAGGTTCACCGTTCGCGCCCATCTCCCCGACCGGCTGGCCGCTCTGGGCCAGCTGTCGACGAACCTGCGGTGGTCCTGGGACACCCCGACCCAGGAGTTGTTCGAGAGCATCGATCCGGAGCAGTGGGCACTGACCGGGCGCGACCCGGTGGCACTGCTCGGCGAGGTGAGCCGGGCGCGGCTCGACGAACTCGCTGAGGACAACGCATTCCTCGACCGCCTCGACCACCTGTCGGCAGATCTCAACGACTACCTGACCAAGCCGCTGTGGTATCAGCAGATGGCTGCTCAGGCCGATCCGGATTCGCCGATGCCCACTGGTATCGGGTACTTCTCGATGGAGTTCGGCGTCGCCGAGGTGCTGCCGATCTATTCGGGTGGCCTCGGGATCCTGGCCGGCGACCACCTCAAGGCCGCCTCCGATCTCGGCCTGCCGCTGATCGGCGTGGGTCTGAATTACCGGTCGGGTTATTTCGAGCAGTCACTGACCGCAGATGGATGGCAGCACGAGAACTATCCGTCGCTGGATCCGCAGGGACTGCCGTTGCATCTGCTCGCCGACTCCGGCGGTGCGCCGGTGGTGGTGGAACTTCCCATGCCGGAGTCGCGGGTGCTGCGGGCCCGGGTGTGGGTGGCCCAGGTCGGCCGAATCCCGTTGCTGCTACTGGACTCTGACATCCCGGAGAACGACCACGATCTGCGCCATGTGACCGACCGGTTGTACGGCGGCGACCAGGAACACCGAATCAAACAGGAATTGCTCGCCGGTATCGGCGGGGTGCGCGCCATCCGCGCCTTCACCGCCATCGAATCACGCCCCGCCCCGGACGTGTTCCACATGAACGAGGGGCACGCAGGATTCCTCGGTCTGGAGCGTATCCGGGAGTTCATGACCGCCGACCACCTCGACTTCGACACCGCGCTGACCGTGGTGCGGGCGAGCACGGTGTTCACTACGCACACCCCGGTGCCGGCCGGGATCGACCGGTTTCCGTTGGAAATGGTGGAGCGCTACTTCGGCGACGATTCCGAGCAGGGCCTGCTGCCCGGCGTGCCGGTGAAACGGGTACTGGCATTCGGTGCGGAGGCCGATCCGGACAAGTTCAACATGGCGCATATGGGCCTGCGACTGGCTCAGCGGGCAAACGGCGTGTCTCAGTTGCACGGGCGGGTCAGCCGGGCGATGTTCGACGAGTTGTGGCCCGGGTTCGACCCGCCGGAGGTGCCGATCGGGTCGATCACCAACGGGGTGCACGGACCCACCTGGGTGGCACCGGAATGGGTGCAGTTGGCCCGGGAGTTGGCCGGCTCCACCGAGGTATTGCGCGAACCCGCCGAGTGGGAGCGGATACAGCAGGTGGACTTCGGTCATATCTGGTGGATCCGGTCGCAACTGCGCGCCAAGCTGGTGACTGACGTTCGCAAACGGTTGGTGAAGTCGTGGCTGCAGCGCGGTGCCGCCGAAGCCGAATTGAGCTGGATTGCAACGGCTTTCGATCCTGATGTGCTCACCGTCGGATTCGCCCGCCGGGTGCCGACCTACAAGCGCCTGACGCTGATGCTGCGCGATCCGGAGCGCCTGGAAGCGCTGCTGCTCGATGAGGACAAGCCGATCCAGCTGATTGTCGCCGGGAAGTCGCATCCTGCCGACGACGCCGGCAAGGCGCTCATCCAGCAGGTCGTCCAGTTCGCCGATCGCCCGGAGGTGCGGCACCGGATCGCCTTCCTGCCGGACTACGACATCTCGATGGCCAGGCTGCTGTACTGGGGCTGCGACGTCTGGCTCAACAATCCGCTGCGGCCACTGGAGGCCTGTGGCACCTCCGGTATGAAGAGCGCTCTGAACGGCGGGCTGAACCTTTCGATCCGGGACGGCTGGTGGGATGAGTGGTTCGACGGCGAGAACGGGTGGGAGATCCCGACTGCCGACGGTGTGTCCGACGAACGCCGTGATGATCTGGAAGCCGGCGCACTCTACGAACTGTTGGAGAACTCGGTGGCGCCGAAGTTCTACGACCGCGACGATCATGGCGTCCCACACCGGTGGGTGGAGATGGTTCGGCACACCGTGCAGGCACTGGGCCCGAAGGTGTTGGCATCCCGCATGGTGCGGGACTACACCGAGCAGTACTACGTCCCGGCCGCGACATCGGTCCGCAGGACCGTCGAGGCCATTGACGGCCTGCCGTTCGGCCAGGCCCGGGAACTGGCGGCCTACCGGCAACGGGTCGCCGAGACTTGGCCGTCGGTGGCGATCACCGATGTCGACAGCACCGGCCTGCCGGACACCCCACTGTTGGGCTCGGAACTGACTCTGACCGCCACCGTGAACCTGGCCGGCCTGCGCCCCGACGAGGTGATGGTGCAGGCCGTGATCGGTCGGGTCGACTCCGGCGGCACGCTGACCGACCCGCACTATGTCGATATGTCGCACACCGGTGGCGGTGAGGGCGGAACCGAGAGTTTCACCACCACCACACCGCTTCGGCTGTCCGGATCGATGGGCTACACGGTTCGGGTGTTGCCACATCACCGGTTGCTGGCGGGCGATACCGAGTTGGGGTTGGTCACGCTGGCCTGAGGCCGCGAGACCGGGGAACGATTCGTGGTCCCCAGGACGCGCATGTAGGTTGCCTAACAAGGTTGCCGTACCCCCGGGGTATGCCCCGGGTTTGTCGTACCAGTCGGAAGGCGTTTGAACTCAATGATGCGTGGCGTGTCGGTGCTGGTGGTCGCCGCGGCGTTGATGGCGTCCGCGGCACCCGCGTCGGCCGACCCCGAACCGGTCACCCCGGACCCCGCGGTGGCGACGGTGGCCGCAGCCGAGGCGGCGCCGCCGGTCGACGACGGCAAGGTGGCATCGTCGCCACCGGCCACCACGAAGGCGCCC
>Ga0194058_10000729_pt1 | contig 16211 bp, 3 predicted proteins | sample SepL4417m_MetaG_FD_155490 | JGI IMG/M metagenome (GOLD analysis project Ga0194058, IMG submission 155490) | Anoxic zone freshwater microbial communities from boreal shield lake in IISD Experimental Lakes Area, Ontario, Canada - Sep2016-L442-17m | ecosystem: Environmental > Aquatic > Freshwater >... | reverse complement strand
GGGGGGGGGCGAGGCAGGTGCGGATTCGCGCCGTCCGGACCGGGGACTTCGTCGAGTTCTCCGTCGCCGACAATGGCCCGGGATTGGCGGGTTGTGACGTGTCGAAGATCTTCGACCCATTCTTCACGACCAAGCCGAATGGCATGGGAATGGGGCTGGCAATCAGCAGGACGATCGTTGAAGCACATGGCGGCCAGATATGGGCCGGCTCGATCCCCGCGGGAGGATCGATATTTCATTTTACGTTGCCCGTTGTCGCGGAGGGATTGAGCACTTGTACGGCAAACTAACCGTCTTCGTGGTCGACGACGATGATCTGGCGCGGAAGTCGGTCTGCGCCCTGGTTCAGTCCATGGGCGTCAACGCCGAATCGTTTGCCTCAGCCGAGGAGTTCCTTGACCAATACGTCGAGGAGCGGGCCGGATGCCTAGTCACCGATCTTCGCATGCTCGGCATGAGCGGTGTGGAACTTCAGGAGAACCTGGCGCGGCGGGGTATTCTCCTGCCCGTCATCCTCTTGACGGCTTATGCAAGGACTCCGATCACGGTGCGTGCCATCCAGGCAGGGGCCATCACCGTGCTCGATAAACCTTGCGACGACGACGATCTGTGGAATGCCATCCGCGGGGCGTTACTCCAAGGGGAAGGCGAGCAAGCGGAGCATGCGCAACGCCAGGCGATCCGTACTCGCCTGGCCCAACTCGCGCCGCAGGAGCGGCAAATTCTGGACATGACCATCGCTGGGGCGGCGATCAAAGCGATTGCCGCGAGGCTGGGCGTCAGCGAAAGGACCGTCGCGGGCCGGCGCAGGAAAACGCTCGCCAAGATGCAGGCCAATTCGACGGCAGATTTGATTCGTTTGACAAACCAAGCTGGAACGGATGGCTAGGACCGGCGCATCAATAAGTGTCGCAAGAAAAGTAGCAGGCACACTCCGTGTGCCGTCTGCCCCCGCTCGGCGAATTCGCAAAACACGACAGTTATTGGTGCTCCGGTCCTTAGCGTCGCGAGCCGGGAGGCAACTTCCTGCCGTGCGTTCGTTCGCCGGAGGCTGAGCCTCCGCGTCTTGCAGGAATCTGCAATTCCTTGCAGCAATGGCTTTCATGCCGGACCAGGAATATTGACGATACCTCTGGGAGGTAAAATAAAGCGGCTCGCCGCCAAGTTTGTGGTGCGGGCGTCTCGCCTGCCTAGTTCAACCACAACATCTTGGGCAGGCGGGACGCCCGCACCCCAATTATCCGCAAACCCGGCGGAGAGCCAATAAAGCAAAATAGGGCTTGGTCATGCGGGGCGACTCCAAGAAAATACTGGTCGTTGACGACGACGTAACGGTTCTCCGATTGCTACGGTGTTTACTGGGTGCGGAATATTGCCTGGCCGAAGCAAGCACCGGCGAGATGGCGCTCGTGATGTTCGCCAGTTTTGTGCCCGATTTGGTTCTGCTCGACATCATGATGCCCGGCATCGATGGCTGCGAAACCTGCCGCCGCATGCGCTGCCATCCGTCCAACCGTGGAATCCAGGTAGTCATGCTGTCCGCGCAGTCTTCCCATGAGGAGGTACTTCGGGCCTATGCCGCGGGGGCCGACGACTATGTCGTGAAGCCATTCGACCCGCACGACCTGTGTTCCAGGATCCGGCTTCATCTTCGATTATGTGGCGACTCGAACACTATCGGGCTGGCCGGTGAGAGTGGCCAGCGTCTTGGCGACACCGTCTTCGGAAAATGCTGCGAGGTTAATGAGCCCGTCAGCGCGATTCACCTCACTACGGGTATCGATCGGACCACGGCGGGTGGATCCAATCGCACGGGTCTTCGGTTCCGCCTCGATAGCTTGCACTCGCGGGAGCGCGAAGCCCTGGGACAGATCGTCGATGGCGTGCCGAACAAGACGATCGCCCGTCATCTTGGCGTAAGCCTCCGCACGGCCAACCGGATCCGAGCCGCCGTTTTCGATAAAATGGGGGCCGCGTCTGCCGTGGACTTGGCGAAAATGGTTGCAAGTTCTGATGATTCAGACAGTTAGTCTTTAGGATCGGCGCATAAATAACTTTCGTGTTTTGCCCACTCGCCGAGCGGGGGCGGACGGCACACGGAGTGTGCCTGCTACTTTTCTTGCGACACTTATTGATGCGCCGATCCTTACGCTTGCAATGGTGCAGCGTACAACGCCGTCAACCGTAGCCCCACTGCCGCAACGTCGCCCGACATGCTGGATCAAGCCGCCCTTCGTGTTGGTTCCGTCCACCGCGAGGGCATGGACAAGATAACTGAGCCTTCGTTCTGATTGTCGCTGAAGCTGGTTTCCTCGGCAGGAGAAATAGAACGATTCCGCCGTCGCCGCCATGCGTATCCCAGCATCCCAATGGCACCGATGCCGAGCATTACGAGAGCAGAAGGCTCTGGTACCACGCTAATCATCCCCGTTGTGTACAGGTTGCTGGTGTTCCAACGTAGACCATTATTAAGCCCCGGCAAATTGAAATGGGCAAAACTGCCGTCCGTCTTGCCGTCGAAGATGTGGAAGCTATAACCGTAAGACGGCGTAAATCCAGACAAGAGATCCACCTCCAACATGCCATTAAGTGTTGCCAGCCCAGATATCTTTAACTGATCATAATCGCCTGGGAGGTTCTCAGCGAACTCCATAATGAGGACACTGTTAGAACTGAGCAGAACATTTTCGACCGAAACAATAGCCGGACTGTTGCCTGGACTATAGCTGCCCTTGAACTCGATGTTGCCCGTCAGGGAGCCGCCTCCCGTGACGAATTGAGTGAACGTGAGTTCCTGCCCCACAACGCTCGGGCCGTGAACGATGCCGTTATTGACGAAATCGCTGTTGATCATGGCGTTGCCCGTGGCCGTGAGGACTTTGGTGGCATCCACTGTCTTGGGGTTGCCGAGTTGTGCCCCGTGCAGAGTTATCAGGCTACCGCCCTCGTCAAGGTTCGTCTGGCTGCCGAGGATAGCTGTATCTTTCGAGAGAATGACGAAGGCATTGCTGCCGATATTGAGCGTGCCGCCAACGCCTGGGCCGCCACCCTGATTAAACTGGCCGAATTGTGATGAACTGCCAATGGTAAGATCATCGGTTGCGGTCACGGTTCCAGTTCCAGCAACGGCTCGCTTGACACTTACCCCCGCCTCCAAGATCCCGCCGGTAGCCAGCGTGATGCCACCGCCACCGTGCGAAAGTCCAAACGGAGTAGCCAACGTGCCCTGGGCAATCACAATCGCACCCGTCGAGCTCAGCGTGTTGGCTTCAGGCAAGGTCAGCCGCCCCGACCCGCTCTTGGTAAACCCGCCCGATCCGCTGATCGTGGAGTTCAACAATAAAGCCCCGCCGTTGATCGCAAAGTTGGCGTTGCTGGCAAGCGTTGTTGGCATGTTGATCGACTGCGTCCCGCTGCTGACGGTGAGAGTCGCCGTGCCATCGCTGCTGTTGAGCGTTAGGCTGCTACCGGAGAGCGTGTAGCTGGAATTACTGAAGCTCAGTGCCTTCATGCTGGGGTTGGTCCCGGTCAGGTCGATTGCGGTAACCGAGCCTGAGCCGTTGAAGGTTGCCGTATCGGTATTGCCAAAGCCGGCAAATGTGCCGGGGGCAGCGTGGGTTGTGCCGCCGCTGTCGGTCCAACCAGCATGGGTTCCCCACAACCCGCTCGCGGTACTCGTCCAGACCGCGACGCCGCTGGTGACTTGGGCCGTATAACTCACCGGCAAGTTGTAGGTGCTGACCAAGCCGCCCTCCGTGACCACCGAGGCCGTGGAGAACGTGCCGCTGGGGGCAATCGTTCCGACACCTGTCAGACTCATCGTCAGCACGTCGGATGTGCCGTTGAACACGAGGCCAGCCACCGTCACGTCGGTCGTGATGTCGTGGCTTCCGGAGCTCGTGAAAGTTTCAGTCTTCGCCCCTAGACTGCTGAGGCTCGTACCTGCGTGGTAGGGACCGCCCAGGTTTCCAACCGTGCCGGAGACCTCACGCGGATTGACCGCAGTGCCGGTCACGCTAACCACCACGGGCTGAATCGTTCCGAGTTCCGCAGTGACGCTGGACGAGAAGCTGCCGTTCAAGGCACCGGTACTCGCCGTTCCGCCCAGGGTGTAGGTCGCGGTCTGCGAAGTCGATAGGCCGCTGAAGACGTTGGTATCGGTCGTGGTAAGCGTCAGGTCGTTGGTGTCCGTACCGGTAAAGCCGTTCAGCGTACCACTGGCGGTTATCGCGTATTCCCCCGGGCTGCTGATGGCCGTCGTTCCACCTGTCGGGATGGTGTTTTTGGTCAGGAATCGGCCCAACTGGATGGTCGGCGTGCCGACATTGAAATTGCGCTGATCGACTGCCGTCAGGCTGACGGTGTTGCTAACGACAGACACCGTGCCGTCGGTCACCGTGGTGCCGAAGGCGTAACTGCTGCCCGCCACGGCAGGGGTGCCGTTGATGCTGGCCGTGTAAGGAACGCTGTTGGCGTTTTGGCCCTGAGCCGTGCCCTTCGATGGGGTAAAGGTATCGAGGTTGCCGGTCACGCCGGTCTGGTTCACGATGCTCGTGAAGTTATAGTCAAAATATCCGGAGTTCGTCACGCTGCCGCTGATCACGCCGGTGGTGGTCGCGTTGGTGAGGAAGCGGGTCTTCGTGCTGGCGATGCTGATCAACGGAATGAGATCGCCGCTGACCTGAGTTGCCGTCAGCCACTCGCGTGTCGCGTCCCCGGAGAGTGCCAGGGTGTAGGTATTGGTGATGCCGCCAAGGGTCAGGGAAAGGGAAGTGGTACTCAGGCTAAACTTCGTGGTGTCCAACCCGCCGCTGGCGGTAATGAGGGTATAGGCGTTCGACCCGGTGAGGAGGGTACTCAATCCGGTCAGGTAGTTCACGTTGATCGTGGTCATGCCCGGGAGGCTTGCAGCGCCCGTGATGGCGAGCTTGTCATTGAGGAGGCCGCTGCTGCCGAGGTCGAACTTGAGGGTTGCATTATTGGCGAGGGTCAAGCCTGAACTGATGGACAATGTGCCTAAGTTTACACGGTCCTGGAGGTCGATGGTCTGGCTGCCGGCATTGACCGCACCGGTGATGGTGGCAATTCCGGACCCCTTGGCCCAGATCGGCTGAGCAGCGACCAGGGTACTGCTCGTCAGACCGAGCACATCGAGCGTTGCGCCGCCGTTGATCGAGATGGCGGAACTGTTATTGATGTTGTTGCCGTTGGCAACGGCGGGAGCCAGCTTCAAGGTGCCCGTGCTGACGGTGGTCGTGCCGCCATAGGTGTTGCCGTTGTTCGTGAGGGTCAAAATGCCGGGGCCGGTCTTGGTCAGTCCGCCCGTGTTGCTCGTGGAGCCATTGATCAGGCCACTGAGGGTCAGCGTTTGACCCGCCGTATCGACCTGGAAGGCCCCGGTGCCTCCATCGGCCATCGTGAACGGCTTGCTGCTGCTGGTGCTGTTGTCCGTGTACTCGATCGTGCCGGTCGAACCGTCGGACTTGCCGAGGATCACGGAATTGGCACTGTTGCCGAGCGGGCCGTTGGTGCTGACGTTGTTGATCGACGTGCCGACGTTCAACACGCCGTTGGCCACCGTTAACTGTCCGGTGAAGGTGTTGGCCGCGCTGCCGCTCAGTACGCCGCCGCCTTGGAGGGTGAAGCCAGAGCCGCCATCTTGGATCACGGAAGTGATGGCCAGGCCGTTCAAGGGGGCCCAGTTCGCGCCGCTCCAATACCAGTTGCCCTGCGGCAGGGGCGAGACCGTGATTGTGTTCGCGTTATTGAGGTTGAGACTACCGCCGCTAATGATCGGCGTCACCGCGACGTTCGACGGTGTCGAAGTGATGCTGCCGGTGACGGTCAAAGTGCCCGTGGGCGTAACCGTCGGCACAGCCGTGCCGCCGTCGCTGTTGAAGACCACTCCGGCCAGGGTGTTGTTGCCGATCAGGGTCAGATTCGCGCCGCCGTTGAGGGTCACGATGTTGCTCGGGGCGATCTGGCCGCCGTAGTTCAACTCGGAGACGGTCATTCCGTTGTTGATCACAAGGCCGTTGCTCGGGGTATTGGCGGCCGGAACCGTCACGATGCCCGAGCTTGTAGCGTTGAGGTAGAACTTGGCACCGAACCCCTGAACGAACGTCCCGCCCGTGTAGGTATTCGGGGCCGAAATGCTCGGATTCATTCCAGGCTGGTCCGACCTACTCCCGGCCACCACGACGAGGCTGACGCTCGTCGAATTGTTATCGACGATGACGGAATTGAGGTTCGACTGGCCGGCGGTGCCGGCGCCGCTGCCGCCGTCGCCCTTGATGTAGAACAGTTCGCCCGAGCTGAGACCGGAGGTCAGTCGCCCGCGAGTGGTCGTCGATCCGACGTTAAGGCCGATCCCCTCGAATGGTTCAGAAAACATGCCGCTGGTGATGGTCAACAGATCGTTTGCGCTGGCAAAGGTGATCGTGATGCCGTAGAGGTTAGCCAGAAGACTATTGACCGTCTGTCCGCCCGGTGTGACCGCGTAGGCCGTCAGACCGGTAATGTTGGACGACGCCGAGGCACCGGTCAAGGTGCCGTTGTACAGGTTCGTGCTGACCGCTCCAAATCCGGTGCCGGCTGAGTAGCCCAACAAAGTATATGCGTTGTATCCATTAATCAAACCGGGAACAACGCCTCCGACCACGGCGACGTTGCCGCTGAGTGCGTTGGTGACATTGATGTTTCCGCTGCCAGTGATATTGACAATCGCACCCGTGGTGCGGGTGAGGGTGCCCAGCGTCAACACGGCGGTGCCGCTGCTGCCCGGTGTGGCCGTGATTGTCGAGATGCCGGCGTTGGCCGTCACGGTGCCGAGGGGTTCGGTCGAGGCGGTGCTGGCAGCACCGTTATAAATGATCGTGCCGGAGTCCATTCCGACATTGGCAGAGTTGACGCGACCGTTGATATTCGAGAGGCCCGTGTTGTCGATGGTCAACGTAGCTCCGTTGACGGTGATGCCGGTGTTCGCGGACAACTTGCCGCTATCCTTGAGGGTCAGGCCGCCGCCGATTACCTTGACAGTACCGGTCGTGGTGTTGTCGGCTGTCAGGATAAGGGTATTTGCCCCTGCCTTGACGAAGTTGAGCGAGCCTTGGATCGAGCCGGCGAACGTGCCGTTGGCGGCGTTGGTCGTGAAGGTGCCGCCGGTGCCGGTGACAATGCCGCCGGTGCCGGTGAAGTTGTCGAAGTACTGGTTATTCGTGCCCATATCCAGCGTGCCGCCGTTGACCACGAGGGGTTTGTTGGCGGCGATGGTGTTGTTGCCGGCGGCGAGCTTCAAAGTGCCGGCGGTGACGATCGTCGTTCCGCCATAGGTGTTGAACTGGTTGAGCGTGAGCGTGTTGCTGCCCAGCTTGTTTAGGCCCAGCGTAGTGCCGAAATTGGTACTCGTAAATGCGGTCCACTGGGTCAGGTTGCCGCCGGGCACGTTGGTCGTGTCGATGCCCAGGGCGCCGAGGGTCTTGGTGGCATTGGTCAGAAGGGTGTCCACCTGGGCGGTGGTCCAATCGTTGGGGCCACCCATGTTGACGGCCAACGTGGCCGTGGCGGCGGTGGTGAAGGCCACCTTGCCTGACAAATTGTAGTTCGGAAGGTCTGCCGTCACGGGCACCGCCAGGATGCCGCCGGCGACCGTGGTCACGCCGCTGTAGGTGTTGGCGCCACTGAGGGTCAGCGTACCGTTGCCAATTTTGGTCAGGCCGCCCGTGTTCGTGCCGTCGATAATTCCTGCCAGGGTCACGTTTTGACCGTTCGTATCGAGTCTGATCGCCTTGGCGCTATTCTTGAAGCGGGTGGACCAGTCTTGGCCGGCACTGGCCAAGGTGTATTGCAGTGTGGGGGTTGTGTTGGTCTTATTCGCAAAGGTGATATCCCCGCCATTGCCCAAAGCATTGGCGTTGTTTGCCTGCAGGGTGCCTTGGCCGAGCAGCGTGGCACCGGTGTAGCTGTTGTTACCCGAAAGGATGGCGGTGGGGACAACGATACCGGGAGCCATCAGGACGAAGTTTGCCGATCCGGTGAGATTGGCGGTAATGGTGGTGGTGCCTTCGATACAATTATACGCGCTAGCGTTGAGACTGCCGTTCTGGACCGTGCCGCCCCGGAATTCGACGAAACCGACGGTCTGCGTCGTGTTGCCCAGATCGATCGCGCCGCCGGTAATGCTAAGCGGCGCGGCATTGCCCAACGTACCGGCGCCGCTGACGGCCAACGTGCCGGCGGTGACGCTCGTCCAGCCGATGTAGGTGTTCGCGCCGGAAAGGGTGACGGTACCTGCGCCGCCCATCGTGAAGCCCGCCACGCCATTGACCAAGAGATTGGCCGAGACCATGGCGTTGCCGGAGGTGTTGCTGGCGGCATAGGAGGTGCCGATAAGACTGCCGTTCTGGATCGTATTGCCGCTGGCGGCGGCCGTCGTGATGCTCACCGCGCCGACGGTTTGGGTAGTGGTTCCCAGATCGAGCAGGCCGCCGTTCATGGTCAACGCCGCGACATTGCCCAAGTTGCCGCCCAAGGTGCCGGGACTGCTGATGGTCAACGTGCCGAGCTTGACTGTGGTGGTGCCGAGATAGGTATTGACGCCGCTGAGGGTCAGTGTGCCAGCACCGTCCTTGGTCAGCCCATAGCTGCCGCCGAAATCGCTGATGACGCCGCTCACGGTCAAGGCGGCGTTGGTGTTCACGGTCCAGGATTGGCTGGCTTCGAGTCCAATGTTGGCGGAAATGGTCTGGACGGGGCCGGCCGAGGCGAGAGCCGTGAGCGTGATCCCGCTGGACTTGATGGAAAGCATGTTGGCCCCGGCGATAGTCGTGTTGCTTGTCGCGGCAGCCGGGTAATTCAGACTCAGGATGTCAAAGTCGGCGCCAAGGGTCGTCGTCAAGTTTGTCCCTGCGGGTGTCGTGGTGAATAAGGAGACGGCAGTCAACGGGCCGGGCGTGGCAGTCACGGTTGTATTACCAGTCACGGCCGTTTTCCAGTTGGCGAGTGTCGTCCAGTTTGTGTCGCTGGCGCCGCTCCAGAACGCGGTCGTCGGGCTGGCCGCGGCAGCAACCGCCGTCACTGACAGCGTCCCGCCCGTGCCGCCGAGTGTAAACGTGTTGCCGAATGCTTTGGTCGTGGACAGTGCGAACTTGGTGGAGCCGATGCCCGACGCGCCGGTGATGAGGTTGTAGGTGCCGGCGGCGAGCGTGGCGGCGGACAACCCATTGATCGAGACAATCGCGCCGTTGGCGCCGGGCGAAGTGACCGCGCCGGTCACCGCGATGCTGTCGGTGCTACTTGCGGTCGTGTCGAAATAGAGGAGGTTCTTGCTTCCGGAAATTCCGTTGAGCGTCAACGTGCCCGGCACGGTGAGGGTGCCGACGGCCGCGCCGAGGGTGAGATTGAGCGCGCCTCCCGCGCTGACGACGACGTTGCCCCCCACATTCCCGCTGCCGCCGAGGGCCGCTCCCGAGGCGACTGTCACGGTCGGCACGACGCCGTTGGCCGGCGCCTGGACGCCGTTGATAATCAGCGTACCCGCGTTCACGGCAGTGGGGCCGTTGAACGTATTGGCGCTGGCCAGGGTCAGTGTGCCCGTGCCGTTCTTGGTCAGACCACCGTCGGTGCCCGAATCGCCGCTGAGGTGAACCAGCTTCACGTTCGAGCCGATCGATGTCGTGAAACCGTTGGTATCGAACACCGCGCCGTTGGTAAGCACGTTGGTGGTCAAGTAAGTCCCGCCCGCATCGATAAGGGTGACATTGGACATCGCCTGGATGGTGCCGCCGTTCAAGTTGAACGTGCTTCCCGTGCCATAGCTGTAGAAGCCGGTGACCCCCCCCACCTTAACGGTTCCGCCATTGAGATTAGCGACGCCGCCGCCACCGCCACCCCAAGTGCCAAACTGCACGCCGCCAGGGTATGATTCATTGGCTTTCCCTTGAAGCGAGACATCCACCACCCCGGTGCCCGACACCGTGAGAATGCCCGAGCCGGTGGCGGGGAGAGACTGTGAGACTCCGCTGAGATTTAGAAATCTCATGCTCGTGAATGTTCCCCCGGAGACGTTGAGAGTGCCGTTGGCGTTGCCGGAGACGCCGCCGCTAATGGTAAAACCCTCTGAATTGCCACCGGTGAAATTGTCATCACACGCAACGGTCAAAACCCCGCCACTCAAGTTAAACGTGGCGCCCCAGCCGATTCGGCAGGTGGTTTGACCGCTGCCGCCGCTGTTGAAAGTGTTGACCAAGCCGTTTCCAGCCGTCCAGTTGAATACCCCTCCCCTGAGTTCAAAACCCTGGTTGTTGCTGACATAGCCTCCGCTGAAGTTCACCGTCCCGGCATTGGCGATGATCAAATTGCCCGAATTGTTCGTTACCGTGTTGATGACATTTAACGTGGTGCCGCTGGCGACGGTCCAAGTCTGCGTTCCGTTCAAGGCGACGTCCATCGTGTTCGTGGCGTCGCCCAAGGTCACGGCACCGGCGCCCCCGGTGTTGTTGACCGTGATGCCGCTAGTGCCGAGGATAAGGGTCCGGGCGGTGCTGCTGCTACTATCGAGTAGCGCGGTGCCGGGGTTGTTGACGGTGATGCCTTTGACGATGACATTCGCACCCAACTGGACCCCACCGCCCGTGATCGTCATCGAACTGCTGCCGATGGCCGTCGGGCTGCCGAGAACCAGGGCGCCGGTGTTGACGTAGGTGGTACCGCTATAAGTGTTGGCACCCGAGAGGGTCAGGGTTTGGGTGCCGGCCTTGACCACGTTCACCGCGTTCGCGCCATTGTTTACGATCGGGGCGGAGATCGTCAGGCCGCCGCTGTTGTACTGATTGACGGTCAGATCGTAGCTGCCGTTGGTATTGCCGGCGGTCAACGTGCCGGTGCCGGAAATCGTCGATGCCGCCACGCCTGTGGAGAGCAGGCCGCCTGCGGTCAGCACCGTATTGAAACCGCCATTGGCCAGCGTCACGCCGGTTTCCATCTTCAAGGTGTTCGTTGTCCAGTTCGCAGCGTTGAGGGTCACGCTGTTGTTCATCCTGGAATTGTTGGTGTCCGTGCCGCCTGTAAAGTTGCCGCTTGGAAGCGTCGCATATCCGCCGTAGGCCGAAAGGGTGTAGGGAGTGCCGGCGCTTGTCGTGGCCCAGTCATACCCGGTGTCGGCCGTGCCGTTGGCGAAGACAATGTGCCCGCCATAGATGCCCGTGCCGTCGTTGTTCGTGGTTGTCGTGATGGCAATCGCACCCGTGTTCGTCGTGACTGCCTTGCCGAGGACGAGATTGGTGCCTGCGACCCAGGAAGTCAACGTCGGAAGGGTGCCCAAGGTCACGGTGGTGGCCGTTCCGTTATTGGGGTCCACCAAGAGGCTAGCACCACCCGTACTGACCGCCACGCTGAAGGTCTGGTTCGTCGTCACAGCACCGGTCTTGGCGGTGATCGTCATCGCACCGCCGCCGATGGTCAAGGCTGAGCCGATCAGGTTGGTAGGCGTACCGAGGTTGCTGAAATCCAAAGCCAAGACGCCCGCGCTGACGGTGGTCGTGCCGGTGTAGACACTGGAACCGGAGAGGGTTAACGTGCCGAGGCCGAGCTTGGTCAGGCCGCTGGTGCCGTAGAGGCCCATCCCGGAGGCAAAGGATACGTTCTGGCCGTTGGTGTCGATTCTGTAGGCATTATTGCCAGTGGCGGTGAATTTGCTGGAATAGTCGGTGGTGTTCAGGGGCGAGTATTGTAGGGTACCGCCGTTGAAGGCGATCGAACCGGTGGGCAGGCTGCCGCTGCCGCCGCCCAAGGGGCCGCTGGTCGAGCCCTGGGCGACGCCCAGGTTGAGATTTCCTACGGTCAGGGTCGTCGTGCCGGTGTAGGTGTTCGCGCCGGTGAGAATAAGCGTGCCGGCCCCGGCCTTGGTCAGGCCGCCCGAGTTGCTGACATCGATGGCGCCGTTGAGGGTCACGGATAGACTGTTGGTGTCCAAGGTGATCGCGGAACTGCTGTTCTTGATGCGCGTGCCCCAGTTCGGGGAGCTGTTGGGGGTGTATTGGAGGGTGCCGCCGGCGAAGGTGATATTCCCGCCGTTGCCCAAGGCCGTGGCCCCGTCCGCCTGGAGAATGCCGCTGGTGAGGGTCGTCGTGCCGGTATAGGTGTTCGCGCCCTGGAGAGTCAGGGTGTTGCCGCCGAGTTTGTTCAAGTTTAGGATGTTGCCCCCGGAAATGTCGGCCATCGCGCTGGAATAGGTGAAACTTCCGGGGGTGGTATCGAGTCCCAGGGCGGCACCGGGCTTGAGTCCGGTGTTCGACGTGCTGCTCCCAAGGTTGGTTCGCAATGTGTCGACATTCGCTGAAGTGAAGTTGCTGGCACCGACCTGGACAGCGAGCGTCGCGCCGCTGGCGACGGTGACGTTGGCAGGGGTCCAACTCCCGCTGGTGCTGTTGTAAAATGAGGCGGGCGAGGCGAAGTCCAGCGTGCCGGTGTTGACGGTCGTCGGGCCGTTGTAGGTGTTGGCGCCGGAGACGGTAACGGTGCCAAGGCCGTTCTTGGTCAGGCCGCCGTCGGTGCCGGAGGCGACGCCGGTGAGCAACGCCTGGGCAAAGGTGTAGCTGTAGCCGTTGGAGTCAAGGATTGCGCCGCCGCCCTGGACGTATGCTGCGGTAAGGCCGCTAAAGGCCGTCGTGTTGGCCGTCGGCTTGAAGGTGCCGCCGTTGAAATAGAAGTAGGACCCTGTTACCTTGGTGGCCTGTAGCGTCCCGCCGGAGTTGAGGTAAATGTAATCTGTTCCACCGGTCCTGGAAGTATTAATGCCATTAGCCCCGGTCACGAAGAGCATCCCGCCGTTATTGATGTTCACCGTTGCGACGGAACCAGCATTATTGGTCATGTCGCAGCCGCCGCTGTTGGAGTCGTTTATCGTTGCGTTGGTGATGTTAACAGTACCTGTGGCGCCAACACCACCATTGGCAAAGGCGGTATAAGCCCCCCCCGATAGGTTGAGCGTGCCGCCGGTCATATTCAGGGTGAAGACGCCGTTGGGGGTGTTGGCGCCGTAGAAACCAGTACTGGTGGTCGTAACTCCGCCGGTAATATTCAACGTGCCGTTGTTGCCGCTGAAGGTAGTAGTTGAGGTGGTTCCCGAGAGCGTCAGCGTGCCATTATTGACGGTGATCGGGGCGGTAAGGGTTGCGTTGTTGCCCGAGAGGGCCAGCGTGCCCGCATTGACGTTGATCGAGCCGGTGAAAGTGTTGTTGCCGCTGAGGGTCAGCAGGCCGGGCCCGGATTTCGTCAGGCCGGTGGCCGTACCGTTGTCGGCGATGATCGAAGCGATGGTCAATCCGTTGCTCGTGTTATTCTGGATGACGACAAGGTCTTTGCCGTTGGCTCCCTTCAGGGTGCCGCCGGTGATGGTCGAGAGGTTGTTGCCGACGTTGCTGCTGACGAGGATGCCGCCCGTGGTGATGATATTGGTTCCGCCCAGCGTGACGGTATCGGCCGCGGCGTTGTTGAATCGCAGGCTGTTGGTGGTGACGCCGCTGTAGGCCGTGTTGGTGGCCAGGGTGACGGTCGTGTTGTTGGCCAAAAGCCAGGTGTCGTTCGTATAGGAGCCGGAGGGCAAGCCCGTAATCGCACCGGCAGTCGTTCCGTTGCCCGCGCTGACCGCCCAGGTCGTGCCGCCTGACGTGGCCCATCCGCCGAGGATGGAGGTGCCGGTATTGACGGTTGGCGTGGTAATGGTGCCGCCGGTGGCACCGAAATCGACCGTGCCGCCGACATTGCGGGCGATCGCGCCCAGGGCAAGGGTATCTCCCGCCACCGTGCTCACCGTGCTAGTGACCGACGACGCACTGGCGTTGACGGCGACGACCGTGCTGGCGAAGGTCTGGGTGGTGTTGCCGGTCCGCGTGTAGTTTAGGGTTCCGCCGCCGAGCGATAGGGTGCTGAGGGAATTGATCGAACCGGTCGCCCCGCTGCCGCCGAGATCGAGGATGCCGCCGTTGACCGAGGTAGCGCCGGTGTAACTGTTGGAGCCGGTAAGGACAACCGTGCCGATGGTGGACTTGGTCAGCCCCGCGGTGCCGCCGAGGATGGCCGAGACACTGCCGTTCTGCAAGTCGAAGGCGGCGGTGCTGGTCAGCGTGCCGCCGGAGCCGAGGATCGCGCCGCCGGTCAACTGCACGTTGGCCACGGTTTCATTGAAGCCCTGAATATTCAGCGCGCCGCCCTTGACGACGACGTTCTTGGCGTTGGCAATCTGGTTGCTCTGAATTAACTTTGCCGTGCCGCCCTGGACGGAAAGATTCCCGGCAATCGAAATGCCGCTCGAGTTCAGGTCCAGTTCGCCGCTGTCGACCGTGGTGGTGCCGGTGGAACCGTTGACGCCGCTGAGTGTCAGAATGCCGCCGCCGGCCATGGTCAGGCCGGCACCAGTATTGCTATTAATCCCAGTCGCAATCACGACGTTGCCCGGGCCGGTGATCACCAGATCGGTGGTGGCGTTAGGGATGTAGAAGTTACCGGCCCCAAGGGTGACGGTTCCGGTGCCGACGTTCATGATGCCCTGGAAATAGTAGAGATTGCCGCTGCTCAAGGTCACTGAATCGCTGCCCGTATAACGCAACGTGTAAGCACCACCACCAACCGGTATTGCGCCGCCCGTGCCCGTAAGCGTGAAGTTCCCAGAAGTACCGTCGGTGTTAAGGCCGCTTTGATTTGAGATGGTGGTGCCATCGGTGCCGCCGGTGTAACCGAGCCCGGCAATCTTGCCGCCGCTGACCGTGGCATACGTGAGGCTCCCACCGCTGATGCTGGTCGTGGCCCATCGGCCGATGATGTTGATGTCGATGCTGAGGGGCGGATTCCAGGCGACCGAGGTGTTCGTGGGCAGGACGAAGTTGAGTGCGGTGCCTGCAGTTCGGTTGATGGCGGTGCTGGTAATGTTGAGGGTGTTGGTCTTGCTGTTGTTGGAGAGCAGCGAGATCGTGTTGGCGCCGGAATTGACGGCGAGGCTGGCCACGGTCTGGGCCGTATTGGTCGATGAATTGCTGTTGATGAGCAGCGATCCGCCGCCGAAGGCGAGGGCGTTGCCGCTGTTGATCAGATTGGTGGGCGTGGCGAGGTTCGCGAAGTCGAGCGTCAGACTGCCGCCGTTGACGTTCAGTCCCCCCGTGAACGTATTGACGGCCGTGCCGTTGAGCGTTAGCACACCGATGCCGGTCTTGGTCAGGCCGGCGGAACCGCTTATCGACCCGCTGAGAGTCGTGTTGCCCAAGCCGGCGACGGTCAGCGTGTTGGCCGCGTTGGTGATGTTGCCATTGACCGTGAGAAGACTGGCGGAGTTATTGGTCCAGGTCTGGCTATTCTGGAGCGCGAGCGGGGCGTTGATGTTCACCGGCCCGGACAGGTTATTCATTTGGATGCCCGTGCTGCCGATGCCGTAGAGGGTCAGCGTCGAGGTGCCATCAATGGTGACGCTGCCGGTATTGCCGGAATCGAAGAGCAACTGGCCGATGCTTTGATTTGCGTTCACCTGAGGGCCGTAGGTATAGGAAGCCGCGCTCCAGCGGGCGATATCGGTCTGTGTCGGAACAGTGGCCGGATTCCAGTTGCCGGCGGTGCCGGACATGTTGACGTCCACGCCCGACGTAAGCCAGTCGTAGGTGGTTGCCATGGCCGGAATAGCCGCCGCGAGAACCATCGCCAGGGCGATCCCGGCCAAGAGGAGGCAACTTGCCGGATTGCGGCCTTTGCAGGAACTAACCTTACGAACGCCGGAGACGAGATTCAGTTTGCACGCCATGAGAGCAACCTTTCAAAAAAATGGTTTCGTTACCACTCCTCAACAGTTCTATAATTCTAAAATGCCGAATGTCGGGCGCACAATAGACGCTCTATGGGCGCACTATGGGCTCTCTATGGGCGCATTGGCGCAAGAAACCGACTGCCGAGATGTCAGAACTGGTCTACGTTAGGCTACGAAGAGGCTGGGGGAGTTGATCTTGGGCAGGACGTTTAGGACCGGCGCAGAAATAACTGTCGCAAGAAAAGTAGCAGGCACACTCCGTGTGCCGTCTGCCCCTGCTCGGCGAGTGGGCAAAACACGACCGTTATTTCTGCGCCGGTCCTTACGCGGCTTTTCGCGTCAGTCGCCCGGCAACTTCCAGCGGAATAACCCTCTCCCAGCGCACCCGCCTGCCGGTGCCGTCGCCGTGGAAGCGGAGAAGACG
>Ga0194058_10000726_pt1 | contig 16227 bp, 18 predicted proteins | sample SepL4417m_MetaG_FD_155490 | JGI IMG/M metagenome (GOLD analysis project Ga0194058, IMG submission 155490) | Anoxic zone freshwater microbial communities from boreal shield lake in IISD Experimental Lakes Area, Ontario, Canada - Sep2016-L442-17m | ecosystem: Environmental > Aquatic > Freshwater... | reverse complement strand
ATCTTGAACTGCGTGAGCGCCTTGAGGGCGTGCGGCTGCCCTGCCGGCATGAGAATCATTTCGCCTGCCTGCAGGCGGTGGGGGCAGCCGGAAATCATAATTTCCGTTTCGCCTTCCACCACTTGCACCAATGCGTCGAACGGGGCGGTGTGTTCGCTCAATCCCTGACAAGCGTCGAAGGCGAACATCGTGACGCTGCCGGTGGACTTCTTGATCATCTCGCGGCTGACAATCGCGCCGTCCTGGTAGCTGACGAGTTCGGAAATTCTGGCCGTTTGGTTGCAAGGGAGTCCTTTGGGTGAGCTTTCCGGGTTCATTGATTCAGATTACTCCCGTTATCCTCATCCGCAAGGCGCAACTGACAGCGAGCAACCACACGCCAGAGCTGCGGAAGCGGCTGGGATCTTCAACAGATCCTTTTCGAGCACCAGGCCCGCCCGGCACGGATTATGCCCATGCGCGTGATGGAATACTGGCGGATAAACCGGATGGTTTTCACGATTCGCTCCCGTTCCCGCTGCTCGTCGTCACAAACTTCCCTGCGTCAATCTCCGCTTCCCCGTCCCACTGGTAGGCGCACAGGAACCCGCCTCTTCCTGTCCCGTAATCCAGGCAGGCGAGGTTCGGGCGAATGGCCGCTGGTGTCCCACCCCTCCGCGCATAGTGGCCAAAGAATGTCGGCGGAGCGTCGCTTGGGTATCCAGGTCCTGGGACATCCCGCGGCATGAGGTCAGGAATCTTCGCGTCATCGGGAAATATCGCTTGCCGGCATGTCAGCCCGTCCAAATTCCGCCACCATTTGACCCGAAATTCCGCGCGCATGGTCCCGCCAGCCGTTTTGTGCACATACCCCTCCGGGAGCAAGGCCTCCGGGCCGTTCACCAGCTGGCTGATGGTTTCGTATTCCGGTGAGTCTTTCCGGCTGTATTTTTCGAGGGCTTCCCCTTCCAGGCGTCCGATTCCTTTCATCTCCGCAACGGCGCGGCTGTCCCAGCAGGCGTGAACGGCGCGGAGATTTCCCAGGTCGAGGCTCAGCGGCAGCCCCGCAAACCAGTCCATCCAGCCCCGCCATGCCGCAGCATCGGGAAACTGGCTCAGCGTCGCCTGATGCTGCTTCACATTCTTGTCAGTATGTGGGCGTAGGGGTTCCCCATCGCTGCCGATGGTATGAAACCGCATCGCGTTGACCTCGTGATTTCCAAGGATTGCCAGCGCCTCGCCGGAATCCACCATCCCGCGCACGGTTTTCAGCACCTCCCGGATCTTTGGGCCGCGGTCAACAAAGTCTCCGAGAAAGATCACCTTCCTGCCATCCGGATGAGAAGCGGGGCGGGCCCCATTTCGGTAGCCGAGAAGATCGAGAAGAGCGTGCAGCTCGTCGTCGTGCCCGTGGATGTCGCCGATGATGTCGTATGCCTGCATTGTCATGTGGTTGGTTCGCTCATTGTGATTTGCCGCAAACAGCATTTCTCTGATAAAAGAATAGATCGCACAATGCGCGATCCATCAAACATCCTCGACCTGATCCAGAAGCTCCTCCGCCTGGCCGACCCGTCGCGCGGCGCTACAGAGCACGAGGCAAAGTCTGCGCTCGCCAAGGCCGAGGAGTTGATGATCCGGCACAAAATCGATTTGGCCATGCTCCGGATGGCAGGAGGCGCAGAGGATATTCCAGGGATCGCCGTCGAGAAGGAGTTCATCAACCTGCCGAGGACCGTCAACCCGGCCGACATGCTGATCCTCTCGCTCCTGCAGACTTACTTCAACGTCCGGATTGTCCTGTTCAAAAAAGTCCAGTCAACCCCTGTGGACATCATCGGAACATGCGAGGATGTCCAGTTCGCGATCCACGTTTTCCATTTCCTGCGGGGCACATTTCTCCGATGCTGGAGGGATTTTCAATCAACGAGCAGCTTTCCTGACCGGAAGTCATACTATCGCGGGCTTCACGACGGGCTCAGGACCGCCATCCTGGCGGGGAAGAAGCGGGCGGAGTCGGCCGCTTCTACCGAGGAGCGCAGCCAGTATCAGATGGTCCTTGTCGATACGACCGCCGCGATTGACCGCTACATGAGCGCACAATATGGCCAGCTCCGCAAGCGCCGCAGCCGCAGCACCCGGGTGAATTCCGAAAGCTACCAGGCAGGCAAGGCCAAGGGCAGCGATATCGAAATCAATCGGGCACTGCCTGGAGGTGCGGGGTGAACCGGGCCTCTTCGCGGAGAAATTCCACCCGCACATTCCCCCCAAGCGCCGCTTCGTCAGCTGAGGCCCATGGCGACGACATCCACCGAACGCGTGTGTGGCGCTTGCCGATGCTCGAAGAGGAAGATTCCCTGCCAGGTGCCGAGCGCGAGGTGCCCCGCGACGATCGGGATGACCTCGCTTGTGCGGGTGATCGCCATTCGCAGGTGGCTGGTGGTGTCGTCCTGACCTTCGAGAGTGTGCGTGCATGCTGGGTCGTTCTCAGGCGCGATTTTATCGAGCCAAGCATGAAGGTCGTGACGCGCGCTGGGGTCTGCGTTTTCGTAGATCACGAGGCTGGCGCTGGTATGCCGAACAAAGACGGTTGCTGTTCCTGTAGTGATCCCGCTGGCGCACACCAGGCGCTCGACGTCCCCCGTGATCTCGTAGGTTCCCTTGCCGCGCGTGAGAACTGTGAGACGCTCGTGAATGGCGGAATACTGTGTCATGCCGGCATTCTTTCATGTGGGCTGCGTAAATCAACTCTCTGCCTTGACCGCCAACGCCGTGCTGGCTGGCGCGGTGGCGATCGCGTTCTGGCGACCGTCTCCCGCGTCTGCAGCCGCATCCGATTGCGCAAGCCGCCAGGGGGAAGAATTTTCGGATCTGTGGCGTCCGCCGGACGCGAATCAGTCGCGTTCGTCGCGGGCGACGACCTGGGCAATGACGAGGTCGCCGGTCACGTTGAGGGCGGTGCGGCACATGTCGAGGAAGCGGTCGATTCCGAGAATGATGGCGATGGCCTCGGCGGGGACGTTGATCGAGAGAAGGACGCCAACCACGAGCGGCAGGGACCCGCCCGGGACGCCGGCCGTCCCGATCCCGGCCATCACGCACATGATCGCTACGACGAGCTGCTGCGCAAGGCTCAGATCGACCCCGAACACCTGGGCGAGGAAGAGCACCGTGATCCCCTCATATAGCGCCGTGCCGTTCTGGTTGGCGCTTGCGCCGACGGTCAGAACAAACCGGGCCACGCGCGGTGGGATCCTCAGATTTTCCTCCGCGACCCGCAACGAGACCGGAAGGGTGGCGTTGCTGGATGACGTGCTGAACGCGGTCACGATCGCCTCCTTCGCATTGCGGAAAAACTCCAGCGGCGAGCATCCACCCATGGTGCGGAGGACCAGCGGGTAAACCCCGAACTGGTGCAGACACAGGCCAAGGAGCACGACCCCGGTGTAAAATCCGAGTGTGCGGAACAGGTCGAGACCGAGCCGGGCCGCCACGGAAAAGCCCAGGCAGGCGACGCCGAGCGGTGCCAGCCGCATCGCGAAGCCGATAATGACCATCGAAACCTCAAACATCCCCTCGAACACTCCGCGCAGGGCGGCAGTCTTGCCTCGCGGAGCCACGGTCATCGCCACGCCGACAAACAGGCTGAAAACCATCACGGCGAGCAGTCCGCCCCCGGAATTGTCGGCCCGGAACGCATTGGCTGCCTCCGCGAGCGGATTCTCGGGGATGAGGTCGAGCAGCGTCTTCGAAAGCGGATGAGCCTGGCTCCCCCGCGCGATGCTCCTCTTGGAATCCCCCGAATACGCTGCCACCAGCGCTTCCCTCCGCTCCGGGGGAAGCGAGCGGCCGGGCTGGAGCAGATTCACCAGCCCCAGCGCGATCGCCACGCTCAGGACCGAGAGCAGCAGAGTCATCATCAGCGTCCGCATCCCGATCCGCCCAAGCGTCCGGACATCCCCCATCTCCATGGTCCCAATCACGATGGCCGAAAGGATCAGCGGAATCACCACCATGAAGATGATCCGCAAAAACACCTTCCCGACCGGCTGGATCACCTCGTCAATCCACCAGGCGAGCGCCCCCGCGTGCGCGGCCATCGGCCCGCCCGCTAGCCAGCCGGCCAGCAGGCCCAGCGCGATACCCGCCGCCAGCCCGGCAAGAATTTTTGCCGAAAGCGACCACCTCTTGCGGCCCGTTCCCTGAATTGGATCGTCTCCCATGTGGCCGCCACCCTATCTAAACCGGCCCGTCGGAGTCCACGACAACCGGAGGCGGTCGGATAAGGCAGCAAGGCGTGCAGCGCGAGGATGCATTATCCGTCCAGAAAGCCTACCTCGCTTTTGCGGGGACAACCCCAGTTTGCGTTCAATCACAATGCCCGGGAGCGCTGTGTGTTCCAGCCCAGCCGACGTAAACGGCTACTGCGGCTTAGCCTTTTTCGGCGGAGGATTCACTTTTTGCACATTGTTGCCAACGATCTGGCCTGTCTGCGTATCATAAATCATTACGCTTTGTCCAGCTGCCGCTGGGCCGGCCTTGTCGGGAGTGATTGCTATGTATCGTGGTTTGTCAGCTGGCTTAGACGCTGGCGATCTAGCAGCCACGGGCTGAAGCGTAACCGATTGGGACTTGGTTGCAGGTGTTCGAGCAGCTGCTGGCTGCAGTGTTACTGACCTGGCATTTCCTGTCTGCGGCGTAAGTGATCTAGTGGCAGGTTGTGCTGAAACTGGCATGCCACTCACTGACTGTGGCGTGATTTCCGTGATGCGTCCCAGGGCTAGTGACGCAAGCGTTGCGGTGTCAAGCCGTCCGGTGCATGGCAAGTTTAGTGATTGTTGCCAAGCGATGATTGCTGCCTGCGTGTTGAGGCCGGATGCTGTCTCGATCTCCCCGGAATAAAATCCTGCATTTCTAAAGGTAGTTTGTGCTTTGCTTAGTATCTGGGCGCGGGAAATATAATTGTATGCTGCGTATCGGGTGCCGGAAAATAACGCTTGGAGGTCGAAATATCCAGAGCTGGGGAGGTCCGCAGGTGCGGTGGCTTCGCGCGATGGCAAAGTGTCAGCTGTGCTCGGTGCGGTATCCGTGATTCGACCGGTATTCTCAGCCGGTTGATTTGGGGCCGATGGCCGCACTTCAGTGGGGTCGCTGCCTGATAAGTTGTCCGCCGCTGCCTCTGCTTGAGAGCTCGCTAGTTCTTTCTTTTGCGCGTCTGATGAGGGCGGTTCAATTTGAGGGGCGGCGGGGGCCGCAGGCGCTACAGCAACCTCTGGTTCGGTGCGCGCCTTCTCCCCGGGCGTGACCTCTTGGGTTGGCGTGTCTTTTGTCCGGGCAGGAACAGGCTGCTTCGTCCCGGCAACGAATATGCCAGCACATGTCGCTAACACCATGAACACCAAGCTAGCAGATATAGCGGTTAATCTGAGCTTATGTGGTGCTGGCGCATCGTGTTTGCGCAGGTCGCCGGGCTGCGGCCCGGGCACCTGCATTCGTATGCCTGGCAGCGTCCGCAGGCCCAGGCTGACATTTTCCTGTGCGGGATTTCCTTCTGCATCTGATAACTGCTGAATAAATTCCGTGAGCGAGACGATCGTTGCATCCTCGGCCAGCGCTTTGCGCAGCACGGAATTGCCATCTGCAGTGAGCGTCGGCAATGGTGTGAATGCTGCACTCGTTCGGTGGCTGCCAAGCAACTCGCAGACCAGTGAGGCGGCAAGCCCCAGATATGCCGATTGCAAGTTCGTGGCGCCTGGTGGCTGGGCTGGCGAGCGGCCTATCCCGGGGATAAGCGTGGCATCGCCGCCGATGCCCTGATGGTGGAGAAAAACAAGCGCGTCAACCTGGGCGGTCGGGTCGGCCAATGCGTCGTTTGATGCGGCTGGCGTTAAAAAGATGTCATGCAATGTCAGGTCCGGGCAGGATAACCCAAGCTGCCTGGCGCTATCTAGCGCTTTGGCGATGGGGCGCATGACCGCAAGCATCTCCGCCGGCTGCAGGGTTTTTCGAGCCTTAAGCGTATGCAAAAGGGGGTCGCCCTCTCGCTTTTCGCAAATCACTGCCATTTCCCCGTTGTCAGCCGCCACGGACAACACCTTCCGGAAGCCAGGAATGCTCGCTTTATTCAGTTCCTGGGTCGCTGCTTCGAACTCGGAAAAAGCTGCCGGATCGCTGGTCCAGTCACTGTCCAGCACCAGGATTTCCACGGGCTTGCCGTCTGGCGCGATAGCCGCAAAACTACGGCCGCGACGATTTGAAGCTGAAGCGGGGATTTGCCCGGAAAAATATGGGGTGAGCCACTGTGTGGCAGTGCCGCGATCTGCGGCGGTTCGGCAGCTGGCGATGCGTATTCTCAGCGCAGACGCATCTTTCGGCCTGCTTTCTTTCGACTTCGCCGTCATTTCCACCACGAGCTGCACAATTTCTGGCTGCTGGGTTATTAGCGCGGATACCGGGATTGGCCTGGTGAGGTGCTGGCTGATAACGCTCGCAAGCGACCCGCTGAACGGCGGCTTGCCGCACAGCATGTAATAGAGCGTAACACCCAAAGAATAAATATCCGTGCGGGTATCAAGCTCTTGGTTTTCGAGCTGTTCCGGGCTTGCATATGCCGGCGTCCCAACAAAGCCTGCCAGAGTCAATGTTGCGGATGAATCGCCTTCTATCCGCTGAAAGCTTTTGGCCAGGCCAAAATCAATCAGCTTTGCAGTGAGTTTCCCATTGAAATCTGTGAAAATCATGATGTTGGACGGCTTAATGTCTCTATGCACCAATCCTGATTGCCCGGCGGCCCCCAGGGCATCTGCCACCTGATCCAAGATCTCGAGTGCTGTTGCAACGGGGATTTTCCCTGCTCGCTGGCTGTATGCATCTAAAGTTTCGCCATCAACAAACTCCATGGCATAGAAGCAGGATCCGTCTGCGTCTCCGAGATAATAAACGGAAGCCACATGTGGATGGCGAAAAGACGCGGCTGTGCGTGCCTCCCGTAAAAACCTCTGCCTGCCTTCATCTCCATCAATGATTTGTGGGCTGATCACTTTCAGCGCCACATCCCGGCCCAGCGTGATGTCAAACGCTTTGTAGGTGACCCCCATGCCTCCACGCCCCAGCTCCATGGGATGCCCGTCCGGATTCTGGTAAACCTCAAAATGCTGAAAGCGTAGCGGTTCGATCATCGGATTGAATTACCCGGAATATCGTGTCGACGAAAGCCCATTTTCACGCCGCTGGCGAGGCACACATCCCGGACTGAACGGCCAGTGCCGCTTGGAGAAATGAGGTGCAGGCGACAGAGACGCGGAGAGATCCACCTTTTCCGGCCGCAAGCCGCTCCATGCTCTCCCGGATCGTTCCGGCGATTGGGAGGACGAGGGGAAGGGAAAGAATCGCCTCCGCAGCGGATTTTGGCGCCGTCTTTGCGATGGCCATAGGGATAAAAAATTCTGGCGGCCGATCGCCGCGAGTTCGCGTCCGGCCCCTGTGATTTCTAGGCCGCGCCCCTTGCGCTGGACCAGCTCCGCTCCAAAGAAGGCTCCGAGCACGCGCTCCTCGACAGGGAGCAGGTGCTCGGCGGGCGGCGGTTCGAACTCGACCAGGTTCGGGCATCGAACCGCCAGACGATAGAGTGGATTGATGACGCCATCAAGCGCACGAAGATCGGCACGGCAAACACCCGTGACACTTCCCAACTTCTTGTTGAGAATCTTCCTGCCATGCTGGCCGGAGTGAAAACTGGAGAAATGAACCTCGGAGATCCCGTTCTGCTCGACGCGATGTCCAGGTTAACATTCCCAAACCACCCGGCGCTGTGAGTGCTGTGCCTTGGCAAGGGTCAAAACGCCTTCACCGCGTAGGCCTCCATGCCGTTTTTTTTCAGATAGTCGAATGTGATCCAGGCATAGCCGGCCTCCCCCCAGTCTTCCCCCCAGGAATTGCGGATTTGGCACCGTCCACCTCCGGGCTGGTTTGCGTCGTTCTCATACCCGACGAGCACGATCATGTGCCCTTCGCCAGCGGAGCCGTTGTTCCTTGTCCCCATTGTCGCGTTGCCGTCCAACTTGACGATCGCCGGCCATTTGAGGGCGGCCGTGACAGGATCTCCATCTGCCAGGGCCCCGCAGATAGCTTTGATGGTCTGATCCGTAAAGCCCTTCTTTTTGACGGATTCTCCGTAGTCCTGAAACCACGTGACCGAGATGCTTCGCCGGTTGTCTGCGTCCGCCTTGGCCTCCTTCGAGGGATTTCCCACGAGGTGCTCATTGTAGGGCATCAGATCCTCGCGGCAGATCCCGTATTTTTTAATGCCCGCAATCAGCTCCCGGTCGGAATATCCGTCCTTTTTGCTGCTGCCGTTGACCTTTGCCGCAGCCCAGGCGGCATATTGCTCGGACAGCTTGATTTTTTGGTCGCGGCGGGCGAAGTGGAACTCGACCACCCCGAGGGTCGCAAAAATCGTGCACGACCCCCTGCGGCCCTGGTCGCGAACGTCGAGTCCAAGCTTCTCATATTCGGGACGCAGAGACCAGGCCATGCTCTTATCGATTTTGGCCGAGGGGGCAGCCGGAGTGGGGGATGACGCTGCCTGGACAACGGCGGCAGCGGCCTTCCCGGCAAGCGACTTTGCTGCCGCAGCGGCTTCGCGCGTCAGAGGTTCGGCATTTTCTCCGAGCTTTTCGGCTTCTTTCAGCGCTGCGTTCCCCACTTCCTGTGCCTTGTCCTTGGCTTCTTGAACCCTCCTCATGATCGCGCCGAAGCCACCGGGAACGGTCTCCTTCGGCGAGGAGCTTTCCGTCGGAGTCGCGGCCGGCGTGGTCGATGTCGTCTGGGCGGATGCCGCGCCGGCCAGGAGCGCAGCAGCCAAAACAATCGATGCGACACTTTTCCTTCCGGCAAGACCAATCGGCGTCATTTCCGGGACTTGTTTCACCTCCGGAGCACGAAAGCACGTGATAAGTGTCATGATTTTACGTCCGGAAAATCGCTCGCAGTCCATCCTGACACTCTACTTCGTGCGGGCAGGCGCAACCAAATGAAAAACGCTCATTTTGATCGGATGTTGAGCAACCCAACCGGGGTCAGTCCCGCGTCACGAATCCCAACGCCCGGATTCCGGTTCAAGGATGGCAAGCTGTATGCGTTTTCCGAGGGAGGCGTCATGATCCTCGAAGCTTGGCCCGCATTGAAGGTCCTCCGCAAGGAGGAGGGTGCTGCCTGGGAGGAATTCGAGCCCCGCTTCCGGGTCGTGAAGCCCTACCGCCCACAGAAAGCGAAGAAACAACCCCAGCTCGAACTCGCGTTTGATCGCTTCTATGAAAAGCCGACGCTCGCCGAGCAGCGTCGCCGGGCCTTCGACGGGTTCCGGTTTTCCATGCCGAAACCGGTCGCGGCCGCAGTCGAAAAGTTCCCAAACCGGCAGTGGGGGATTCTCCTGCTCGTGCGCCTTTCCGGGCGTGCCATAGAGCTGGCAAGGCTGAACCCGGCGATCGCATTCGCCCTGGGCAATTTCAAGCCGTTCAGGGAAAAGTTCACGACCATGGAGGGGGCAGCGGCCATCTCCAAAAGGCGTCAGCGCGATATCGCCGAGGCGCTCGGGTTCCCCGGGACGGAAGCCGCCGCGAAGATCCTCGCAAAGATCTCTCCGGAATCGGTCGCTGTGGATATTCTACTCCAACTTCGTGAATCCCTGCGAAGGGAGGGGAGCTTGAAGCTCCTCTCACACATGCAGAAGCTCAACGCGGGAGTTCTCGCGCTGGCCACCAACCCCGCGCTTCTGGAAGCCTCCACGCCCGCGCTGCTGGCCGAGGTGGCGGAGTCGGCTACCGAAAAATATCAGGCGCGGGCTTCGGAGATGCTGAGCGATACGCTCTACATGCTGGCCGCGGTCGACCCCACAGCGGGAAAGCCGAAGGTCCAATCGCTCGCGAGGCTCCGCGCCATGCACACCGAGGTCAGCATGAAGTTCCTGACTCTGCGTCCGGGCGGGGGTGTCGGCACCCGGCTGCGGTCCCCTCCGCTGAACGGCACGCGCGACATCACGCCGATTTTGACAGCGGCGGCTCTTGTCGAGGAGGGGAACTCGCAGAACAACTGCGTCGCCACATATGCAGAAAGGGTTCGCCGGCGGACAAGCTTTATCTACCGTGTCCTCCGCCCCGAACGCGCCACACTGTCCATCGTCAAGGGCGAAGAGGGCGACTGGCGGATCGACGAACTGGAATGCCGCGGCAACACCAGAGTCTCCGCAGCCACCCGCACTGCCGTCGAGGCATGGCTCGACCAATATGCGCTTTCGGTATGACCTCCCCCTCCACTGGGGCGGGTTGAACTTTTCTGTCGGTTCCTATCCTGGTTGCAGGCTACTTGATGCGCGTGTTGTTGAAGGTCGTTCCATCTTTGTCGCGCACGGTGAGTTGTTTGTTGGTGAGAGAGATAATCGAGAAAGCCGCCGACGTGTCTTTCGAGTCGCCTTCAAACCGCCAGGACTTCACGAGTTGTCCATTGGCGATTTTCCAAGTTCCATGAGTCGTGCCATCTTTCGGGTCGAATCGCCAGGTCCCGTTTGCCAGGTATTGCACTGCATGGCGTCCTCCTTGCCATGTCCCTAAAATCTGCCGTGAGAGATCTGCGTCAGTTGGAGACGCGTAGCAGGCAGTGATGGCGGTGAGCAATAGAATGATTTTAAGGAAAAGATGTTTCATGGGATGCTGGTTGGTTTCTGGTTTTGATTGGAAGCGCGCAAACTGTCAAACTGTAATGGAACAACTGTAATGGAACGTCACATTGGTGGCGCGTGTCGGCTGCGTCCACCACCGCGACATGGCTGCCGAAGATCATAGCGAAATGCAGACTGGTGTTTGTTATTGTGAGGGAGTTGCTTGTGAATGCGTTTTGTTGCCCGATGGTTCAATTCTCAGAATTTTCCGGGGGCTCTTCTTCCGGGCTTTCTCCCTTATCCCAGAACGCTTGGGTGGCGGCCTCGGCTTGGTCGGCCGCGAATTCCGGGGTCATGCGGCCGGAGAGGACGCTGGTCAGGTAAGGGAACACCACGTCAGCGGTGCTGGTGAGAGCGTGTAGGATTGAGCGGAAAAGTCCCTCGCTCAGCGGGCCTGTGATGGTGTCGGTGTGGGTGGCAAGCCGGATTTCCCCGTCGTCGTAGTCGATCTCCCAGAATTTCCGCTTCGCGCTGAAATTCAGCCGGTGGAGGAACTCGCCGGCTTTGGCGCGAAATTCTTCGGTGGCGCGGATCGGAAGCCTGACGATCACGCTGGCAACGTCACCCGGATTTCCCCAGCTGATCACCGTGACATCCATCGTCTGCAGGCTGAGGCGGAGGATGAGCCTGTCATCATCCTCCTCAAAGTGGAATTCCATCGACCGATAAGCATCCCTCATGACGTCGAGCGGGGCGGGGGTTGCCGTTCCTGGATCTTTTTCGTCTTTCATATGGTTCTTATATCATGGGGAATTCGTCAAAAACTGTCCTACCCCAGAAGAAAAGTGAAAATCCTGATTCCTCCACTATTTTGCAATTCCTTCCTCAAGTTTCTCAGATTCAATTTTTGAGGAACCCAATAGTCGTCGAATCTGGCTCGCAGAATGCGCTATTGCTTTCCGCGCCCGCGCAGTTCCTTAATCGCCTTCCCCATGGTGTCCGAGCCTGTTGCCATCTTGTCAAGGCATCCCCCAGCGACGCCCATCAACAATGCCACCCCCAGCACATGAAGCCAAGTCTTGCGGATTGCGGTTCCCAGCCAATGCTCCGAAGCCGCAATTCTGAGTCGACGGTAGAGCAGGCTGGCGAGGACGACGTCGATAAAAACCTCAGCGAACAACACCGGGGCAGCACCAATTGCGGACACGAGCAGGACAAACAGTCCCAGGACAGCACCGATGAGTAGTGTTGGCAGGCATCCCTCTGCATCTAAATCTGATGGGAAATCCAGCCAGTCCCACCAGCCGGCATCTGACTTCCGAACTGGTGATTCGTACGGCTCATCCTCGCTTTGGAGCGCTTTCTGAATTTCCGGGTCGTTCGGGTCAAAATGCCGCCGTTCCACCTCAACCCAAAGTCGAATCAAAGCCAGAAAGATTCCGTATGCGCCGAGAACCGCCAAGGGGTACCTCAGCCCCATGGACGTCACCCCCCATTTCAGCAGACCGAACGAGATGCCAAAACCGCTCAATGCCGTGACGAGTATCACCAACGCCAGCATGAAGCGGGGAGAGCGGCGCTTTTCGAAGTAGTTCTGAAACGCCCGCTTTGCCCTCTGCCGAAACTTTTCTGGATCGGACATCACTCGCCGATGATTTTGACAAGGACGCGCTTGCGGCGGAGGCCGTCGAATTCGCCGTAAAAAATCTGCTCCCACGGTCCAAAATCGAGGGTGCCATCCGTGATGGCCACGACGACCTCGCGGCCCATGATCGAGCGCTTGAGGTGGGCGTCCGCATTGTCCTCGGCTCCGTTGTGTGCGTATTGGCCGTAAGGTTTTTCTGGGGCCAGCTTTTCCAGCCACTTCTCAAAGTCCCGGTGCAGACCGGATTCGTCGTCGTTGATGAAGACGCTCGCGGTGATGTGCATGGCATTGACGAGGCAGAGGCCTTCGCGGATTCCGCTCTTCCTCAGGCAATCGTCGATTTGCGGGGTGATGTTTAAAAATCCCCGGCGTGCGGGAATCTGAAAATAAAGTTCTTCGCGGTAGGATTTCATGGGCGGTTCTGGATCGTTACCAAGGTGACGCTACCACTTTCGGTCGGAGATGCCAGAGAGTTGAAATCTCACAATCTGAGAGGACGTTCTCCGATATCCCTTGATTTGTCTGCCTCCCCGGGCGACGCATGACTCGCTGGTGGTGTTCCTCGTGCAAGGACATGCCGAGACTTTCCGATTACCCGCCACCGAGCAGAACTCTGGCGATATCCTCCGCGATTGCCGGAAAACTCTCAGCCTTGCGCTTGATCAGGTTTTGCTCCACGTCGGCCCGGTCGATGAATTCGATTTCAAGAAAGCATTTTGGGACGCCCCTGAGCTGGGGGATGCGGTCGATTTGGTAAAAGAAATTGGACCCGCGACCACCGTGAAGGTGAGCATCGGTAATCGGCTCCCTTGCTTTTGCGCCAGGGATAAACCGCGACACCGCACTGGCACACGCGGCGGACAGGCGGATGGCCAGCTCCCGGTCCTTGTCGATTTGAGAATTGCGGCCCCCTGCGGGGATCATCCCGACCGTGCCGCGGGCGGAGTGGGAATCGGAGGCGTTGAAGTGGATGCTCACGATGCGTTCGGGCGGGGTGCCGGACACCAAACAGCGGCGGGCCCGCTCGCCGAAATCAGGATTTTCGTCGCCCGTGCGCGTCAGGACAACCTGGATAGATTGGCCGGACTGTTTTGTCAGGCGCTTGAGGGCGGAGGCAATCTCCTGAGACATCTCCAACGCGAGGTCTTTTTCCAATGCCCCCGAGGGCGTCTGCGCGTTGTTGGGGGATGAGAGTGTGAACTCTCTCATATTTCCGGACGGGGCATTCCCGCCATGCCCAGGGTCAATGGCGATCAGCCGGTCAGCAGACCGAAGCGGCAACGCCTCAAGAATTAGCAACAAAGCCAGGAGTTTCACTCGGCAACTGTTACGTCGGCATAATCGCCCGAGCTGCCATGGAAAACGCTCACTATGACGACCGGGGTCCCGTTGACGATCACCCGGCGGACGGCAGATGACATGGTGCCGCGCTCGATCAGATATTCCAAGGCCTCGCGGTTTTTCACGCTGGAGAAGTAGCCGTCGGACTCATCGCCCGGATCGCGCTTCCCGAATTTGTGGAAATTGGCGCGGTCCTGCCGGATGATCGCGGCCGGCGAAGTCAACCGTTCTCCTTGGCTGTTGAAATGATCCCGCTCGGAGAGCACCGCGGTATAGGTTTCGACAGCATCACCCGCATGGGCAGCTCCCGCCAGCAGGCCGATGACAATCAATGTCAGAAAATTTTTTTTCATGCTGATAACGATGCCCTGCCGACCCCGGCATGGCAAGCCCGAGATGCGCGGGCGTGGGGACACTTTCCACTTCCCGGCTCCGCTTCCGACTGGAATGTCAGATTGGCTGAATGAAAACTCCCCTCGTTGAGATTGACAGGCTTCCGGGATGGACGTATCAGCTTGGGTAGTTCAATGACTCTCTCACTCCATCGCCGTCCCGGTTTATCATGGATATCGACATCCATGACGGGGGCGATTTGCGCACTGGCAGTCCGCCACTTCGACGGCTCCAAATACCCAACCGCCCAAGCGAGCAGGTAAAATCTAAAGCCCAATTTTCGATTTCAAACCCTGCTCGCCGAAAGACGAGCAGGGTTTTTTCGTTTCCAGACAAACCACCAATATGAAAAGCAAAATCCAATCCGAACTCAGCCGCATCGAAGCCGAACGTGGTATCAAGGTGCTCTACGCTGTGGAATCCGGGAGCCGCGCCTGGGGATTCGCATCAAGCGATAGCGACTGCGACGTGCGGTTTATCAAACAATGAAAACCAAAGACATCATCAGACTGGGCGTGCCCTTCGGGAAACCGATGGATGAGGCATTCAAATTTATCTCCGCGTTCTGCACCGGAGGTGGCGCAAAGGAGAACCTCGAAGCCGAGATCTCCGCGATTGTTGCCGCCCCCGGCCAATTCGCCGACGACCCGCTGCGTGGACCCCTGGCCGCTGCCCTGCAAGCCCCTGACCTCTACATGTCGGGAAAACCGCCAGCCCCTTGGAGACAATGGGGAACGGATATCGATGCGATGGCGTTGAAGCAGATTGAGGCGGCAAGCCTGCTGCCGATTTCTGTGGCCGCCGCCCTGATGCCCGACGCCCATGTCGGCTACGGGCTGCCAATCGGTGGCGTGCTGGCGACAGAAAATGCGGTCATCCCGTATGCCGTTGGCGTGGATATCGCCTGCCGGATGAAGCTGAGCGTGATCGATTTGCCGGTTGCCTGGCTTCAGGACAGTAAAGACCGGCTGGCCGAAGCGATTGAAAAAGAAGCGAAGTTCGGGGTCGGTGCCATGTTCAAGGATCGCAGGATGCATGCCGTTCTCGACGAGGACTGGTCAGTGAGCCCGATCACAGCAAGAAACAAGGACCGCGCCTGGGGGCAGCTCGGAACGAGCGGGAGCGGCAACCACTTTGTCGAATTCGGACGACTGACCGTGACCAACAGCGCCTGTGGGCTGGCCGCAGGGGAATACGTCGCCCTCCTATCTCACAGCGGAAGCCGCGGGACAGGGGCCGCAGTCTGCGACTATTACAGCAAACTGGCCACCGCTCAGCATCGGGAGCTGCCGAAGGAATTGTCGCGGCTGGCCTGGCTTTCGCTCGACAGCGCGGACGGGCAGGAATACTGGGCAGCCATGAATCTCATGGGCCGGTTTGCCGCGGCGAACCATGCTCTCATCCACAAGCACATCACTGCCAATCTGGGGGTGGAAGTCCTGCTCGACGTGGAAAACCACCACAACTTCGCGTGGAAAGAAGTTCATTTTGGAAAGGAGGTGGTCGTTCACAGGAAGGGGGCGACTCCGGCCGGTGCGGGCGTTCTTGGAATCATTCCCGGATCGATGGCTTCTCCCGGATTTCTGGTTCGGGGAAAAGGCAACGCGGAATCGCTCAACTCGGCGTCCCATGGTGCTGGGCGGGCAATGAGCCGCACCCAGGCCAAGCAGACGCTTTCCTGGCAGGACGCGAACGCGCTTCTGCGGGAGCGTGAAGTCACTCTCCTCTCAGCCGGACTGGATGAAGTGCCGGCCTGCTACAAGGATATCGAGACTGTCATGGCGGCGCAGACCGACCTAGTGGAAGTCCTGGCGCGCTTTGATCCGCGGCTTGTGAAGATGTGTCCCAGCGGAGAGCGGCCGGAAGATTGAGCCGGCGATAAAAAAGTTATGAAAAGCTAACATTTTCTCTTGACTGTTAGTTTTCGATGGATATTCTAACCCTTATCTTCAATGAATACGAGAGCATATCACCAACCAATAACGACATCCGACTCGAGTCGGAGCCGCGCTCTCGTTTCAGGGTGGTTTACACTCGGAATGCTGGAAGCCGGTATTCGGCAGGAGGTCAGGACCTCGTAGAAGTTTTCACAGAAACATTCGACGAAGCCCGGCCTCAAAAGAGCCCGGGTTTTTTTATTTCCCAATTACAATACCAACGAATTTCCTAAACAAGACATAGAACGAAAAAGGACCGGAACCAGTTAGCGCTGATT
>Ga0194058_10000725_pt1 | contig 16227 bp, 11 predicted proteins | sample SepL4417m_MetaG_FD_155490 | JGI IMG/M metagenome (GOLD analysis project Ga0194058, IMG submission 155490) | Anoxic zone freshwater microbial communities from boreal shield lake in IISD Experimental Lakes Area, Ontario, Canada - Sep2016-L442-17m | ecosystem: Environmental > Aquatic > Freshwater... | reverse complement strand
GATCCCTTCGGATGTGGCCATCGGGCCTTTTGCGGTGATTGAAGCCGGGGTGAGGATTGGCGCGCGCACGATCGTTGGAGCGCACAGCTACATCGGACACTGGGCGGTGCTTGGGGAGGATTGCCGGCTCCACGCGAACGTGACGATCCGCGAGCGGTGCGTGCTGGCCAACCGCGTCACCCTGCACTCGGGGGTTGTCATTGGCTCCGATGGGTTCGGATACGAGTTCCACGACGGCAGCCACCGGAAAATCCCGCAGACAGGAATCGTGCAGATCGAGGATGATGTCGAGATCGGAGCAAACTCCACAATCGATCGTGCCCGGTTCGGGCGCACATGGATCCGCAAGGGCACAAAAATCGACAACCTCGTGCAGATCGCACATAACGTGACGGTCGGCGAGCACTGCATCCTTTGCTCGCAAGTCGGGATCTCCGGAAGCACCCGGCTGGGAAACTTTGTCACCCTCGCCGGAAAAGTTGGGCTGAGCGGGCATATCGAGCTTGGCGACGGGGTGATCTTCGGCGCGATGTCTGCGATCGCGAAGGATGTTCCGGCGAAAAGCATTATGTTCGGTGCGCCGGCCCGGCCGATCCGCGAGTACAAGTCGACCTACGCTCTTCTGAAAAACATCCATAAGCTTTACGCGCGGGTCAAGGAGCTGGAGGCGCGCGCCGAGGACTCAGGAAGCAAGGGATGAGCGCACCCCTCGCCGGGGCGTTCGGGTTCGCTGAAGACGTCCTCAAGGCCGGACTTCGCGGCATCCATGTCGCGGGAGTTTATTTTTGTTGCGCGGCTGCGATTTACTTGGTGATGCTTTTCGGCGGGCGGACATTGAAGCGGCAGCTTCATCTCCCGCTGAGCTGGGTTTACCATGTATTCTGCGTCGCGACGGCGCTTTACCTTCCAACCCTTCTGCCGGGGGTGCCGATTCCCGGCGAGCAGCACCTCGGAGCCGCCCTGGTCATCACCGGCGCGTTCGTGCTGGTCGGCCTCGTCAGGCATTACTTTTTCGATCAGCTGCTGCGAAAAGGCTGGGGCACCCAAGTTCCGAAATTCCTTGGAGAGTTTGTTTCGATCGCCATTATTGTTGGAGCAGTTTTGGGGGTTCTGCAGTTTATCTACGGGCAAAAGGTTCCCGGCCTCCTCGCGGGAGCGGGAATCGTCGGCATCGTTCTCGGCCTGGCCCTCCAGGACACGCTCGGGAACATCTTCAGCGGGTTCGCTATTTATTTTGGCGGGCAGTTTAAGGCCGGCGACTGGCTGCTCGTCGATGGGCAGCATGCAAAGATCGTTGAGATCAACTGGCGGTCCACCCGCCTCCGCACGACGGACGACGTCTGCCTGGACATCCCGAACAGCAGCATCACCAAGCAGACGGTCATCAACTACAACTCCCCTACGAGCGCCCATGCGGTGCGCATCGAGATCGGCCTCGAATATGATGCCCCACCGACGCTGGTGAAAAAAGTTCTTTGCGAGGCGGCGCTTGACTGCCCGTTCGTCCTCCGGAAGCCCTCGCCAGATGTTTTCCTCAAGGCGTTCGCGAACTGGAGCGTCACATACGAGCTTCGGTTCTGGCTGGACGATCATGTGAACTACGGCCCTGCGAACAGCCACATCCATACGACTCTGTGGTATTCGCTCCGCCGGCACAATATTTCCATCCCGTTCCCGATTCAGCATGAGCTCCGGATCGACAAGCCGGAGCCGCACGTCGAGGACCGGGACCACATCCGCACCTCGATCGAAAAGGCTGTTTTTGCAGCGGTTCTTTCGCCCGTGCAGCTTGAGGAGATCGTGAATGGCAGCCGGATCGTCCGCTTCGGGCACGGGGAGAGCATCATCCGGCAGGGGACAGAGGCCGGGCCGATGTATGTGCTGGTGAGCGGCCGCGCAGAGGTTTGGATCGAGAGCCAGGGCGTCCGCACGGCGGTTGCCGTGCTCGGGCCGGACGCCTGCATCGGAGAGAGCTCGGTGCTGACCGGCGATTCGCGCAGCGCGACGATCCTAGCCCTCGAGGACTGCCTCGCCGTCGAGGTGCAGAAGTCCACTCTCTCGCCGATCATCAGCGCGAGCCCGGAGCTCCTCGAGTCGCTCAGCGAGCTTCTGGCCCAGCGCCTGATGATCAATGAGGGCCGTGTTGCCGAGGCCGCCGGCAGCGGGAACCAAAAGACCAAGAGCAGCTACAAAGCCGGCTTCCTCGGGAAGCTCCGCGCGTTCTTCGAGGTGTGATCGACCCGGCTACCTGCCGCGGAATGAGAGGACGTGCAGCATGGTTTTCAGCACGATCTCCAGGTCGAGGACCGGGGAGTAAAAACGGATGTAGTAGAGGTCGAAGCGGAGTTTTTTCATCGCATCCTGGAGGCTTTCTCCGTAGCGGAAGTTGAGCTGCGCCCAGCCGGTGATGCCGGGCTGGACGAGGTGCCGGAGGTGGTAGAACGGAATTTCCTTCTCGTACGCCTGGACGAGGCGGACCCATTCCGGACGCGGCCCGATGAGACTCATGTCTCCGGCGAGGACGTTGAAAAGCTGGGGGATCTCATCCGCTCGAAGCTTCCGAAGAATCTTGCCTGCACGGGTGATGCGCGGGTCGCATCCGGCGGTGTAGGCCGGTCCGGCATCCGAGCCGACGGCCATCGTGCGGAATTTCCAGATCGAGAACACCCGTCGGTTGCGTCCGACGCGGGGCTGCAGGAACAGGACCGGCCCGCAGGAGTCGAGCTTGATGGCCGCCGCGACGAGAACGATCAGCGGAAGCAAGGCGACAAGGAGCAGAAACGAAAGGAAAATATCAAATCCCCTCTTGATGAACCGGTAGTGGGAGCGCTCGGCCAGGCTGAAATCCTGCTCGAATACCCAGGTGGGATTGAGGTGAAGAGTGGGAACTTGCCTCCAAGTGAGCGAAGAAAAAGCGTTCAATGTCAGCACGGGCAGCTGGGAAAAGTGCATCCGCACGAGCTTCTCGATCAGGACGCCAGAAATTTTTTCCGGCGGCTCCGTGAGGATCACCGCCTCGAACCGGGTTCCGACCTCCTCCCAAAACGAGGGCGAGCCGGCCGGCGTATCGCCCACCTCTGCGCCGGCGGGAAGGTCTTCGATCCTCATGGGGATCAGCGGATTTTTCAGTCCGGTGCTGGCATAGGCAGCTGAAAACTCCTCGAGCGAGTCCGGCCGGCCGATCAGGAGGTAGGGCCGGGTGCGCGCCAGGCGGCTGAAGATTCGGTAAATGATTTCTCTCGAAACCAGCACGGTAGGAACAAATGCCGCAGAGCTGAGCAGCAGGACGGCGCGGCTCTCCTGGACAACCTTCTCCGTCCCGAGAAAGACGACGTAAATAATGAAGAGCGCGCCGCCGGTCGCGAGGCTGATCCCGAGAATAAATTCCGCCGCCTCGCTCAGCCTACGCAGATGGACAGGCTTTCTGTATGCTCCGCAGATGGCTGCGCCGCAGAGGATGCAAAGCCCGTAAATCAGGTAAGAGATCGAGCCGCCGCGGCTGTCATCCAGCCCCGGCAGATAGCCGAGGCGCACGCGGTTCGAGACAAGAACGCAGGAAAAAAGAAGGAGAGAATCAAAGATCGGAAGGACAAACGCCCAGAAGAACGGGGCGAAAAAAACGTCGGCCATGCCCCCCCGGCGGATGCCTTCCGGAGCAACCGTCGGCTCGTTTTCACCGGATGCCTTGGCTGGGGGAGTCATGAGAATCGAGTTTCAGGGATGCGCCTTTTTCCCGCCGGGCTGCTGGCTGTAGTAGTAGTTGTAATACGGGTATTCATGGTTCGAGGGGTCCACCGCGTTGTAAATGATCCCCCCGACGACCGCGCGGCGGGAGAGGAGGTGCGCGGTCGCGCGCTTCGCAAGCCGCAGGCTTGTCACCCCGCACCGGATGGCGACCAGTGCGACGTCCACTTTTCCGGCAAGGATGCTCGTCTCGTCAACAGCAAGGACCGGCGACGTGTCGAAAATAATCGCGTCAAATCGCTTTTCGATATCGCTGAGAAAGTGGTCGAGCGAGGCGCTCACAAAGATCTCGCTCCCCCCGGCACCGTAGTACCCGCGCGGGATGAACCAGAGGTTGTTGATCTCGGTGATGTGGATCGCCTTATCGACGGGTGCGCTGCCGTTGAGGATATCGCCGAGCCCGGGGTCCTGCTCAAGCCCGAACTGGCGGTGGAGGGATCCCCTGCGGAGATCCGCGTCAATGAGGAGAGTGCGCGCGCCCGACGCGGCAAGGCAAATCGCCAGATTCGATGCCACCGTGGACTTCCCCTCTCCGGGCATCGCGCTGGCGATGAGGATGGTCTTCGGGGGTCCATTTTCCCACTCGGTGAAGAGAAGCCACGATCTGAGCTTGCGGAACGATTCAAAAAGTCCTTGGTTGTCATCCTCGTTCGCACGCAGGATTTGCTGGCCGTCCGGCACCTTGGGAATGATGGCGATGACCTCTTCCTCCACGATCGCCTGGAGCTCGGCGATGGAGACGATCCGGTCGTCCAGCGCCCCGATGATGAGGAGGATGCCGATGCCGACAGCCGCCCCCATGGCGACACCCACCGCAAGGTCGCGAGCGAGGGGCTGGATGCTCACCCCGGGCGGGGTCGCATACTCCATGATCGAGAGGATATCCTGCTGGATGTTCGAGTTGACGTCCACGTTCTGGACGTTTGCAAGCAGCCGGTCGTAGAGGCTTTTCTGCCGCTCGACCTTCGACTTCAGGCGGTCGAATTCGCCCATCCGTCCGCTCAGATCGAGCGACCGCTTCTCCCACTGGGCCACCTGGGATTTCGTGTTGGAAATTTGCGCCGAAAGCGACTGGCGCTTGGATTCGAGCTGCTCGAGCGCCTGCACGCGGTAAACTTCCAGCAGCTTTTTGTTCTGGCGCATTTCCTGCTTGATCGCCTGAATTTTCGGGTGGGCTTCCTTCCGGGTTTCCAGAAGCTGTTCGCGCTGGGCCTGAAGGATATAATTCCTGCGCTTGACCCCTAGATAGCTGTCTGCGGGGGTTCCGCTCCCGCTGGAAATTAGAATGTCGGGGACCAGCTGGCCGCCGCTGTCGTCAGGGGGCTTTCCCGATGGGGCCCCTTCTGCCACGCGGTCGATGTTCTGCTCCTCGGTGAGCTGGCTGATCAGGTTGTATTCCGATTCCAGCCCGGCCAGCTCCCGGTTCAGCGAGGCGAGGTAGCCGCCAGCCGTCGCCCCCTCTTCCTGGAGGAACGAAAGGTTGTTTTTCTTTTTCCATTCGACCAGGGCGTCCTCGTCCTTGCGCAGCCCCGTCTCCACGTGCGAAAGCTCGTCGGTGATCGCCGTCAGCGTGCTCTGGGACTTTTCGTTGAAAATTCCGCGCCGGAGCGCGATGTATTCCTCCATCACCGCGTTGAGGTAGGCCTTGACGAAATCGGGGCTCTGCCCGGACGCGGAGAGCACAAAAATCGAAGTGCGCTGGATCTGGGAGACCTGGATGGAGACGGGGACGGGGGAGAGGTCCGGCCGCATCGACTGCACGAGCGCCGCCGCGCGCCGCCGCACCTCCGCACTCTGCATCAGCTCGACCTGCGTGCCGAAAAAGTTGACCGCCTCCTCGTTGAACATCCCGCCTTCCGGCAGGGCGATTCGCCCGCTGACAAGGATCCGTCCGACCGACTGGTAGCTGTTCGGGCTGGTCAGCGATATCCAGGCCTGGGCGGCCAGCCCGATGCTGATCGTGACCGCCGGGATCCACCAGTATGAGGCAACCACCCTCCGGTAACGCGAAATTTTCGATCGGATCGCCTCGGCCCGCTCGCCGCTGGCGACCGGAGCGGGCTCGGGGGGCAAGGAAGCCATGAGGGATCTTGCCATCGTTAAAAATTGAACATCCGTTCAGGCACGACAATATAGTCACCCGGCTGGATCACTCTGTCCTTGCTGGCATCTCCCCGCTCGAGGACGGCCTTCACATCGACGGTGAACCGCTTCGTGCCGCCCTCCGGCGCAGCCCGGATCAGGCGCACGCGCCGCCGGTCGGCAAAGTCGGCAAATCCGCCGGCCTCGAGAATCGCGGCGGCAACCGTCACCTCCCGGTCCCGTGGGATTTCCTGGACGCCCTGCTTCATCACTTGCCCAGTCACAAAATATGTCCCCATCGGCACAGTGCTCGCAGTCTCCAGGGCGAGCCCGACCGTCGCCTTGCTGTAAAAAGATTTTTCGAGAAGCCGGCGGACATCATCCGCCACGGCCTTGCATGTCCGTCCGGAGGAGTGCACCCGGCCGACGTAGGGAAAATCGATCTCCCCGGATGAGGAGACCGCCACGAGGGTCGGCTCGTCCTCCTCCTCGGCAATCCGGAAGCTCAGCCGGTCGCCAGGTGCTAGGGCTCGCTTGTCGTCAAGGTATCCCGTCCCGGCGTTCACAACCGGCGGCATTTGCTTTCCTGCGGCATGGCCGGAGCTCCCGGACGGCGCCTTCGACTCCGGGCTGGAAATCTGGGCGCAGGCGAGCGGAGCCCAAAGCCCTCCGAGCGCCGCTGCAGCCGCCGCAAGGAAAAAAAGCCGCGCGCGATGCGAGCTCGGCGGGCGGGCAACGAAATCTGGCGGGTTCAATTTCAAAACTGGTGGGAGACCGAAAGCGTGAGGACTTGCCGGGTGTAGTCGGCGGCAAGCTGCGACTGCTCGTTTTTATAGTATGTGTAGCCGATCCCGAAATCAGTGTTTTTCATGATTTGAAACGAAACGTTCAGCCCTCCGGTAAAATTCGAGTAAGGCATCGCGCCTGCCGTGCGGGAGATCGTCCCGAACTCATAATTCAGATAAAGAGCCGTTTTTATAACCCGATTCAGCCGGTATTGCAACCCGTAGCTTGCGGAGTTGATTTCCTGGTAGTTCGCCACGGAGGATCCTGCCGCCTCCCGGGAAAGCGAGAGCGAGTGCGAGAGGTGGCGGTTGAGCCGGTTCATGAGCGTGAGCAGGAAGTAGGGCTGGGCGTAGTTTGTTCCTCCAAGCGTGCTGGTCACATCGGTGTTGAAGCCGTTTGATTCCTGGTAGGTCAGCTGGTCGCTCTGTTTGCCGGTGCTGGAAAACGTTGCGGCTTGCATGCCGGCCTCGAAGGTGATCGAGGTGTACTCGGTGAGCCGGCTCTGGTAAAAAATTCCCGCCTGGGCCGCGACCGAATTATTCATGACCTGCTGGGTGTATTCCGTGGACGACGCCTGCAGTCGGATCCCTGCGCTGGTCGTTGGCGTGATGTCGCAGGAGACGACTCCATACCAGGAATACCCGGTGGAGTTCTGTGAGCTGAACTCTTCGTCCGTGAGCGAGAGCGTATCCTGCCGCTCCGCCCCCGTCATGAAGACGAGCCGGTTCGCATGCCAAAGGAGGCTCAGTCCTCCCCGGTTGGCAAGCTGGCGGAAATTTACGGAATTCGTAATCGCAGGATCCTGCGCCGCTCCGCTGTTGGTGATCGACGGGTAGTCGTAGAGGGTCAGGACAAAATCCTGGAAGTAGAGCCGGTAGTCGAGCCCGGTGTTGGGATCGATGATCAGCCCGCCGGCGTTATACTGCGGGTATTGAAGATACTTGGTGTAGTTCATCCCGAGGTTGAGCTGGAGGTCGTTCCGCCTCGTCGCCTTCCAGTAGAGGCCGAGGTTCATCCCAAGATCCACGGAAAGATCCGCGAGCGGCGCCGTCGGCGATGAGTTGACATTTGTGTCGTAGGACACGCCGCCGGATGCCCCGAAGGACATTTTTACCTGCCCGATCCTCGCCACTTCCGACGAGGAGCCGGACGGCCCTGCCCGGTAGTTCCGATAGGCCTGCCAGCCGGCCAGCGACGACTTGTTTCCTCCCGCTCCGCCAAGCCTGGTCGGCCGCCCCAGCATCGGGGCGGACGCCGGCATCGAGCCTTGCGCGCTGACGTCGCTCACGAAAGATGCCGGAGCCAACGCGCCGATGACGTCTTGCGCCGAAGCCGTCGGGAGGCTGAAGAAGAAAGACAAAACGCATCCCGCAACGTTGAAGGAAAGCGCAAGAATTCGGGTCCGGTACCGTGCCACTGCCGGAAGCCTAACACAGATTTTCGATGCAGGGACAATCCCATTCTTTCCCGCCGGCGCACGGCAGTTCGTGGAGGACGTGGTGAGCGGGCGGTTGGAAATCAAGGTGCAACCTCTGAGGAATCCTCTTGGCACAGCGAGAGGAGGGGCATTATCGTGTGCGCCATGCAAATCACACGTCTCTGGCTGATGTTTCCCGCCCGCCTGATCACCAGGCCGGTCCTCTGGGAGCTGGCGAAGGGTTTTCAGGTGGTGACGAACATCCGCCAGGCGAGCGTCACCGAGGAGATCGGGCTGGTTTCGCTGGAGCTGGACGGCGAGCGCGAGGAGATCAAAAAAGCGATCGCATGGCTCGAGGAGCAGGGCATCAAAGTCGAACCGGTGGAAATCAATACGATCGAAGGCTAGCCTTGCAAGACGTGGGGTGGCGACTATTCTGAGCAGGCTATGCACCTGAAGAAGAAAAGCTCCTTGCGACCTGTCGGCCGCAGGCTGTCGGCCTTCATCGCAGCTCCCTTATTTCTTCTGGCAATGCCCCTCGCAGGGCTCGCGCAGGAGGTGATCGGAGTGCCTCCGAAGACCAGCCTGTGGGAGATTGCGGTGTCGGGCGGGGTGGTCATGATCCCGATCGCCGCGCTGTCCGTGCTCGCTGTCATGTTGGTTCTTGTTTACCTGGTCACACTGCGGCGCGGAGCTGTCGCGACCGCGCGATTCATGCACACGGCCGACGCGCTTCTCAGAAAAAAAGATTACCTCGGGCTGCTTGCTGTTTCCAACCGCCACAATGAAGCCGTCGCCCGGGTTGTTCAGAGGACGCTGGATTTTCTCACGAATAACCCGAGGGCGACGCTGGCGGATGCCCGGGAAATCGCTCAAACCGAGGGGACCCGCCTCGCCGGGGCGCTCAACCAGCAGATCACCTACCTAGCGGACATCGGGACCATCGCCCCGATGCTCGGGCTCTTCGGCACAGTGCTCGGAATGATCAAATCCTTCACGGTAGTGGCCAGCGATATCGCTGCATCGCGCCCGACGCTGCTGGCTCAGGGGGTTTCGGAGGCGCTGGTCGCCACCGCAGCGGGCCTGCTCGTCGGAATCCCTGCCATGGCGGCCTACTCGTTTTTTCGCGGCCGCGTTCAGGCACGGATTTCGGATCTAGAGGCTGCCTCCACCCAGCTGATCGCGCTCCTGGGCACGGGAATGTCCGAGCGTCAGGAATGACAGCGCGCGCCATCGCAGGTTTTCTGTTTGCGGCAGGCGCGGCGGCCTTTGTGTCTTCCGCTTCTGGCGAACCCGAAGTCCGGCGTGCGATCCCGGTTTACCCCCAGCGCACGGAGCCGGCGGAGCCCGCTCCCGGAGCCTCCCTCAGCCCCTCTCCGGCAGCCGTGCCGGGAGAGCCCTTCCGCCCGCCGCCGCGCGCGGAGAATCCCCCTGCTTCCCAACCCGATGAGGAAGGAAGCATACGGATCGGCCCGTCCGGAGCTCCCTCTGGCCGCAGCGGGGCGCTCGACCTCGCAAACAACCTGTATTCGCGCAAGATGTATGACCTTGCCGTTCCAGAATACGAGCGGTTCCTGATCGCTTCGAGCGGAAGCGAGGGGCGCGATGCCGCCCTGTTCCGACTGGCCGAGTGCCACCGGATGCTCGGGAACCTGAGCGCAGCAAGGGCAGGATATGAGAAGCTGGCCATGGAATTTCAAAAGGGCGAGTTTGCGGGCGCGGGGGCCTATCGGCTCGGCGAGTTCCTTTTCGGCGATAAGGTCTACGATGCCGCACACGCGCAGTTCCAAACCGCCGCGCAGGAATCCAAAGACGGCGAGGTCCGCCTCACCGCAATGTACTTTTCCGCGCGGAGCCTCGACTGCTTGAAGAAGGACGCCGAGGCTCGTGCTGGCTACGAGAGCGTGCTCGCCGTAAAAGGGAAAAACCCCTACCGCGACCACGCGCGGCTGGCCGCCGCCGACATCGATGTCCGCGCCGGAAAAAAAGACGAGGCGCTCGCCGCCTACGAGGAGCTTTCCGGGCAACCGGGAAAATCCGCCATGGCGACCGAAGCCGCAGTGAAGGCGGCAACCCTGGCCGCCGAGCTTGGAAAAACCGCCAAGGCGCTCGATCTTTTCAAAAAGGTCTTCACGAGCGCCGACGCAGGGGATTGGAAGGCTGTCGCGGCGATCAGCCTCATGCGCCTGCACTACGACGCCTCCGACTACCGGGCGGTGGTCGAGATGGCGTCCTCGGCCGATGGGCTTCCAGCAGCAACCCGGCAGGAGGCCCTCCAAATCCTCGCCGCATCGCACAGAAAAACCGGTAACAACCTCGAGGCCAGAAAAACCTACGACCGCCTGCTGAAGGAATTTCCTGACTCGCAGGGCGAGTTCCGCTACCAGCGCCTGGTCACCCTGTATACGCTCAAAGAGAAAAATCTCGTCCCGGAAATTGACGCGTTCCTCGGAAATACAACGAACCCGAAAGAGCGCACGCAAGCCCTCCTTCTCAAGGCCGAGACGCTCTTCAAGCAGGGCGATTACGCGGGGGCAGCAAAAGTTTATGACGGGCTGCTCGTGCGCGAGCTCTCGGACGACGTGCGCGCGGAGGCGCTCTACAAGCTTGCATGGTGCCTCGCGGCTTCCGGAAACCACCCGGATGCGGCCGCCGCCTATTCGAAGTTTCTCTCGAAATTCCCAGACCACAAGCTCGCGCCGACCGCGCTGGCCCAGCGCGCGCTTTCCAAGGAGGAAAGCAAAGCCTTCGACTCCGCAGTCGAGGACTTCGACGCCATCGCCACAAAGTATCCGGGCACCAAAGAGCACGAGCTCGCACTCCAGCACAAAGCCCTGATCTTCGGGCAGAAAAAAAAATACGCGGAGATGGCCCAGACGTTCGACAAGCTCCTCGCGGAGTTCCCAAAAACCGCAGCGGCCGGGCAGGCGAACTTCTGGCTCGGCTGGGCCGCATTCGAACAAAAGGACTACAAGGGCGCGATCCCCAAGCTCGAATCCGCCCGGTCGCTCGATGCCGCACAATACGCCGGGCGGGCGACGCTTCGGATCATCCTCGCCCACTACTACCTGGAGGACCGTGCCTCGGTCGTCCGTGAGACAGAAGGCTACAAGGGAGGCAACCTCCCTTCCGAAATCACGCTCTGGCTCGCTTCGAAGGATGTTGACGAGGGTAGCTACGCGAAGGCTGAGGCGCGTCTGCTCCCGCTCACCGCCAACCCGGACGCCCTTCCGCCGGAGGCCTGGATCCAGCTCGCCGAGTGCCAAATCCGGCTCGGGAAATTCCGCGAGGCGCTCGGGCCGGTGGAAAAATTTCTTACGTCTGCGCGCGATCCGGCATCCCGTTCGCGGGCGCTTCAGGCATCGGCCCGGGTCCGCCTTGGCCTCAAGCAATATCCTGCGGCGGCGGAGGCCACCGCCGAGGCGCTCCTTCTCCAGCCGGAGGGGCGGCTGAACGCGGAGGGGCGGCTGCTTCAGGGCGACATCCTCTTCGCGCAGGCCGACTACGACGGAGCCGCGCGCGCCTATATGACGGTCTCCGTGCTGCTCGAGGATCCGTCCATCACGCCGCAAGCCCTGCAGAAAGCGGCGGATGCCTACCAGCGCGCCAACAACCGCTTCGAATCGGAAAAGGCGCTTGCCGAGCTGCGCCAGAGATATCCCAATTCTGTTAAGCCAACCAAACCAACAAAAACCAAACCATGAGAGCCGCCCTGCTCGTTCTTCTTTCCGCCGCAATCCTTGCGGCGGGCGAGGTCGTCCTGCACGACCTCGCCTTGCCAGACATCCAAGCCTCGATCCAGATCCCGGAGGGGTGGACAGTATCCACCGAAAGCGAGGACGGAGTTTTTGTTTGCCGCTTCGGCAAGGCCGGGAAGCCGGGGGGCGCGGAGGGCGTCCCTATCACTTTGAGCATCACCACGAAAGTCCCCGGGCGCACAGAGCAGTCGCCGTCGGCCTACGCTGCCTCGCTTGTGGATGTCTCGCAAGATGACGGCCCGGCCGCCCCGGTGCAAAAAGGCGAGGTTTGCGGGCTGCCTTCCCTGCGGTCGGAATACGATTTTGAGGGCGACGCCGGGAAGATGCGCGCGGTCAACGTCGCCATCCCGAACGACAAGACCGGCACTCTCTATTTTTTTACATGGCAGGCCCCAGCGGAGGAGCCGCTCGCACTCGAGGAGATCCGAAAAAAAATCCTCGCCTCAGTGAAGCTCAGCCCGGAGTTTTAGCCTTGAGAAACCGGAGCATCCGACCTCATCGCGCCCTTCCTCTCCAACCAATGCACCTCCTATGATCATGGACATCCTCATCATTGGCTCCGGCGGGCGCGAGCACGCGCTCGCATGGAAGATCGCCCGCTCGCCACGGGCTGGAAAAATCTTTTGTGCGCCCGGAAATGCCGGGACCGCCGCGCTTGGAGAGAACGTCGCGATCTCGGCGGATGACATTCCCGCGCTCGTCGCGTTTGCAAAATCCCGCAGCATCGGGCTCACGGTGGTCGGGCCGGACGACTCTCTCGCCGCCGGAATCTCCGAGGCTTTCGAGGCTGCCGGGCTGAAGATTTTTGGCCCGAGCTCGTCTGCGGCGCGGTTGGAATCCTCGAAGGCGTTCGCCAAGGATTTCATGCGGCGCCACGGGATTCCGACGGCGGACTACCGGGAATTCAACGACAGCATGGCTGCCCACGAGTGGTGCCGCACAGCAAGATACCCTCTGGTCATCAAGGCAGATGGGCTCGCCCTCGGCAAAGGGGTCCTCATCGCGGAAACCCCCGCCGCCGCCGCCCAGGCGATCTACCGGTGCATGGACGCCGCGGTTTTTGGCGAGGCCGGAAAAAGGATCGTCATCGAAGAGTTTTTGACCGGAGCGGAATGCTCGCTGCACGCGCTGGTGGACGGCAGCTCATACCTGCTCCTGCCCGACTGTCGCGATCACAAGCGGGCGCTTGACGGCGACCGGGGCCCAAATACTGGCGGGATGGGCACGATCTGCCCGTCCGGCTCGCTCGATGAGGCGCTGCGCGCCCGGCTCAGATCCGAGGTCCTCGACCGCTTTCTTGCCGGCATCCAAGCCGATGGCATCGCCTTCCGTGGGATGCTATTTCCCGGGATCATGCTCACGGCCGACGGCCCGAAAGTTTTGGAGTTTAACTGCCGCTGGGGCGACCCCGAGACGCAGGTTCTCGTGCGCCGGCTCGGATCCGATCTTTTGGATCTGCTCGAGGCCTGCGCAGACGGGTGCCTCGCTTCTCAGAGCCCTCAGTGGCCGGATGGGGCGGCAGCCTGCGTGATCCTCGCATCGGGCGGCTACCCCGGCACCTACGAAAAAGGAATACCGATCGCGGGGATCGAAGCGGCCGAGGCGCTTCCGGACGTCGTGGTTTTCCATGCCGGAACAAAAACCTCTGCGTCTGGAGGGGTTGTCACCAACGGCGGGCGAGTCCTTGGGGTCACCGCAACCGGCAGGAATCTCGCCGAAGCCCGCGCCCGCGCCTACGAAGCCGCAGGCCGGGTTTCCTTCAGTCGCATGCAGCGGCGCAACGACATCGGAGCCAGCCCATCGGTCGAGGGGGAATCTCACCCAAGTTTCTTTCTTGCGGCAGGGCTTGAACCCGCATGAAACAGGAGAGGGGCCCCCGCGAAGCGGGGAGGGAAAACAGCGCTACATCCTCGGCCAGCGGCTCAGCGGCCAGGTGATGGGCGTGCTGGAGATCCTCGTTGAGGCTACCGACAGCCGGGAGACGTGCGACCTGCTGGCGGAGGCGAACGAAAGCTGGAAGTCGTGCGGTGGACGGTGCGGATGTGCAAAGACAGCAACCTGCTCAGCGCCTTGCAATTCGAGCATAGTGCAAAATCCCTGAACGAGTGCGGTAAGATGGGCGGCGGGTGGTGGAAGCAGTCGGCGAAGCCCCCGGCATGGTCACTCCCGACAACGAACCGCCGCATCGGCTGCCCGGAAATCCACGCGACTTCCCAGCGGGGTTGGCTGCAGAAGAATGATCTGGAGGAATTCTCCGATGTTCTCTTGAAAATGCCTCTTCTGGGCCTCGAAACGTTGCAAGGCCCGACCATGAGCGGCCTCAAAAGCGTTGTCTTGGAGACGAAGAAGCCGAAAGAAAATGTTTTTTAAAAAAAATAATCTTCGGTATTATTCTATTGACACAAGGAGAGTCAATGTGGAGGCCTGTAAAACGATTTTTATCATCAGCGGTGGCCAGGTAGCGGGAGTGTGAATATTTTTTTTATAAAAAACCCATTGACGTTTTTGAGTGTCTGGATATGTTCATCGTCCCGTCAGCGAAAACGCTGACAGGAAATTGATCTCCCGCGGGTGACCTCAGGACGCCAAAACATGAAAATGTTCGCAGAGAATGGCGGTCGCCAAGCGGGTTTGCTTTTTGAAAGTCTGATTCGGATTTTTGTCAGTTGTTGGCAAAATTCAGAACGCAAACAAATAAATAGACAATCAGCATATGCTGAATTGTGCGTTTCCGTCGGTTTTGTAATTTTAATTTGACGGCCCAAATAGGAACCGAGTCTCACTCGGAAATATATGGATAGTCAGGAAATTTCCGCCAGCAATGGCGGGCAAACTTTTCACGGAGAGTTTGATTCTGGCTCAGAACGAACGCTGGCGGCGTGGATAAGACATGCAAGTCGAACGGGATTAGTTCTGTAGCAATACAGGGCTGGTTCAGTGGCAAACGGGTGCGTAACACGTGAGCAATCTGCCGGGAAGTGGGGGACAGCTCGCCGAAAGGCGAATTAATACCGCATATGGCCAGGGAGGACATCCTCCCAAAGCCAAAGTCGCAAGACGCTTCCTGATGAGCTCGCGGCCTATCAGCTAGTTGGTGAGGTAACGGCTCACCAAGGCTATGACGGGTAGCTGGTCTGAGAGGACGACCAGCCACACTGGAACTGAGACACGGTCCAGACACCTACGGGTGGCAGCAGTCGAGAATTTTTCACAATGGGGGAAACCCTGATGGAGCGACGCCGCGTGGAGGACGAAGGCCTTCGGGTCGTAAACTCCTGTCATGCGGGAACAAGAAAGTGATAGTACCGCAAGAGGAAGAGGCGGCTAACTCTGTGCCAGCAGCCGCGGTAATACAGAGGCCTCAAGCGTTGTTCGGATTCATTGGGCGTAAAGGGTGCGCAGGCGGCGTGGAAAGTTGAGTGTGAAATCCCGGGGCTCAACCCCGGAACTGCACTCAATACTCCCATGCTAGAGGAATGTAGAGGAGAGTGGAATTCACGGTGTAGCAGTGAAATGCGTAGATATCGTGAGGAAGACCAGTTGCGAAGGCGACTCTCTGGGCATTTCCTGACGCTCATGCACGAAGGCCAGGGGAGCAAACGGGATTAGATACCCCGGTAGTCCTGGCAGTAAACGGTGCACGTTTGGTGTGGGCGGGCTCAGACCCCGTCCGTGCCGGAGCTAACGCGTTAAACGTGCCGCCTGGGAAGTACGGTCGCAAGATTAAAACTCAAAGAAATTGACGGGGGCCCGCACAAGCGGTGGAGTATGTGGCTTAATTCGATGCAACGCGAAGAACCTTACCTGGCCTTGACATGCATCTCTAAGTTGGTGAAAGCCAGCGAGTGTAGCAATACACAATTTGCACAGGTGCTGCATGGCTGTCGTCAGCTCGTGTCGTGAGATGTTGGGTTAAGTCCCGCAACGAGCGCAACCCCTGTGATCTGTTGCCACCGGCGCAAGCCGAGCACTCTGATCAGACTGCCCTGTGAAACGGGGAGGAAGGTGGGGACGACGTCAAGTCAGTATGGCCCTTACGGCCAGGGCTGCACACGTACTACAATGCCCAGGACAGAAGGAACCGAAACCGCGAGGTGGAGGAAATCACCAAACCTGGGCCCAGTTCGGATTGAAGGCTGCAACTCGCCTTCATGAAGTTGGAATCGCTAGTAATGCCGTATCAGCTACGACGGCGTGAATACGTTCCCGGGCCTTGTACACACCGCCCGTCACATCATGGAAGTCGTTTGTACCCGAAGTCGCTGCGCCAACCCGCAAGGGAGGCAGGTGCCTAAGGTATGGATGGTAACTGGGATGAAGTCGTAACAAGGTAGCCGTAGGGGAACCTGCGGCTGGATCACCTCCTTTCTAAGGAGATATCCGGAAAATCTTAGAATATTCCGGAAGGTCGATCGCTAAGCTCTCCCTCAGGGGATGTAG
>Ga0194058_10000723_pt1 | contig 16246 bp, 16 predicted proteins | sample SepL4417m_MetaG_FD_155490 | JGI IMG/M metagenome (GOLD analysis project Ga0194058, IMG submission 155490) | Anoxic zone freshwater microbial communities from boreal shield lake in IISD Experimental Lakes Area, Ontario, Canada - Sep2016-L442-17m | ecosystem: Environmental > Aquatic > Freshwater... | reverse complement strand
TGTTCCCTACCCAAAGCCGCTCGAAGACTATTAATCTCGTCTTCAAGTTCATCAATTCTGCGCTGCTTGTTCATACATAGAGGACAGCTGTTTACCACCATCGCCCCATACCCGTTGGGGAACATCAAGATGACTCAATCTCTAATCCATTTCTCCACAAATCGCGAGATAAAAATGAACCCCAGTAGGTCTGCCCCCTTAACTGAGGATTTACCCTTGCTCACAGCAGGATTTTCTGTTATAAACATGTCGTTTTAAAAATCGGGCTTGCAGAACTGAGGCGAATATGGTGGCTGAACTTGGCAACTTCCAAATTAAGACCAAAATTCTTTTCGGGACAGGCGGGATTTCAGTTCTAGGTAATACTGCTCGAGACGTTGGAGCGCAAAAGTTTCTCCTGGTAGCTGACCCAGCTCTCGAAAAGTATGGCACTTTGGATAAGGCACTGGCCAGCTTGAGCGAAGTCGGCTTGGAGGGTAAGATATTTTTGGATGTTGAACCTGAGCCATATCTCGACAACGCCGATCAGGCTGCTGATCTCGGGAGGGCTAGTAGAGTTGATCTAGTAATCGGAATGGGTGGTGGATCAGCAATGGACACCGCCAAGGCTGCGGCGACAATTATTACAAACGGAGGAAGAGCTGAAGACTACATAGGATTGAATCGGGTAGAACATCCAGGAGTTACTTCGATCATGATTCCCACGACAGCGGGCACAGGCGCTGAAGTCACCTTTACAGCAGTGTTCACCAACAGACAAACTAAAGCAAAAGGAGGCATAAACAGCCATCATCTATTTCCAGACATTGCCCTGCTGGATCCTGAGCTGACCCTTTCTCTTCCACCCAATGTAACAGCAGCTACCGGAATGGACGCATTGACTCATGCAATCGAGTCGGTGACGAGCCGATCTTCCACGGTATTCACCGAAGCTCTGGCTCTCACTGCTGTTCGCCTGATTTCAGAGAATCTCCGACAAGCGGTTTTTCATGGAGACGATATTCATGCTCGAGAAAATATGCTGTTCGGCAGTCTCTTGGGTGGCATGGCTCTGGCTAACGCGGGCGTTGGAGCAGCGCACGCACTTGCCTATCCCCTCGGAGGACATTACCGGATTTCCCATGGGCTCGCGAACGCGATACTTATCCCTTATGTAATGGAGTTCAATCTGCCTGCTGCAGAGAGATCTTTAGCCTTGATTGCCAAGAGCATGGGAGAACCCGTTGAAGCTCTGCCGCTGCGTAAGGCTGCTGCCACGGCCGTAGAGGCAGTCAGAACACTTTGCAGTGACATCGGAATTCCATCTAACCTGACTGAAATAGGCGTACCACTTGGAGATATCGCCGTTTTGGTGGAAGGAGCCTTGAAGGTAACCCGCCCTGTGGAGAACAACCCTAGACTCCTTGGAAAAGAAGAAGCTACAAGAATTTATGAGCGAGCTTTCGGCTGAACCTCTCTGTTAGGTTCAGGATTGTCTCGTTTGAAGATCATGGTGCCTGCTCATCAGCAAGTTTTTCCAACCTTTCTTACTTTACTACCACAGACCTTCAGCGAGGTTGTTAGATTCTGAGGAGGATTTATGCCCGGATACGAATGGATAGGAACAGAGGAAAAAGAACAAATTAAGGACGTACTAGACACAGGCATCTTCTTTCGCTACGAGTTCAAGAACGAGAGGAATGGTATTTACAAGGTCAAAGAGTTTGAAGAAAGATTTGCAGCTTATAATGGAGCTGTCTATGCCCATGCGGTTACTTCGGGAACCTCAGCTCTTAAAGTAGCGCTTGCCGCTTTGGGTGTAGGGCCCGGAGACGAGGTGATCACACAGGGCTTCACTTTCGTTGCAACCTTTGAAGCTATCATTGAAGCAGGCGCTATTCCGATACCATCGGAAATTGACGAAACCCTCAACATGGACCCCCAAGATTTTGAGAAGAAAATCACCAGTCGGACGAAGGCGGTGATACCTGTTCATATGCTTGGTTCTCCAGCCCGGATCAAAGAGATCTTAACCATTGCACAAAGACACAATATCAAGGTGATTGAAGACACGGCTCAGGCCCTTGGGGCAGAAGTGGAAGGAAGAAAAGTAGGAACCTGGGGAGAAATGGGGACATTTTCCTTCGATTTTTATAAGACCATCACTACGGGTGAAGGCGGCATGGTTGTCACCAACAACAGGGACCTCTACTTGAGGGCTTCAGAATATGCTGACCACGGTCACGACCATAATCCGGCGGTAGGACGCGCATTGGAAGGAAGAAACTTTCTTGGATTCAACTACAGGATGACCGAACTGAATGGAGCTATAGGACTTGCTCAACTCAGTAAACTTCCTGAAATGATAAAGGTGCAGGAAAAGAATCAGGCCAGCATAAGAAAAACCTTGGAGAGTATTCAAGGTGTGACCATGAGAAGGCTGCCGGATGAAGGAAAAGACAGTTTCACTCATATTTGTTTTCTCCTCCCGGATGCGGAAAAAGCTATAGCCTTTCATAAGGGTTTAACCGAAAAAGGATTAACCGCTATATACTTCAAGAACAATCTTTGGCATTTTCTTCCAAATTGGGAGCACTTGATCGAAAGAAAAACAGCATGGCCGGGTCCTCTCCCTTTCGCCGGCATGCCGAATGCCAGAGAGGTCGTATATTCAAAGGACATGCTGCCCAAGACCACCAGTATTGTCGAGAGACTGCTGGTTATACCTATTTTCCTCAAAATGGACACAGACACTTTAGCCCGTATAGAGATGGAACTTAAGACAATAGGCAATAAGATTTTGCAATGAACTCGACTTTTACACCCTTCTTGCTTTGTTGGACAACCCAGGCAATGACATAAAAGCTATTGATGGTTTAATTGCAGCGTATATGAGTCAACCAGTGGAAGTAGAGAAAGTAAAGGCTGTTGGGTTCATTCCGGCAAGAGAGCAATCCACTCGCTTCCCTGGAAAGCCGCTGGCCGACATATGCGGAAGGCCCATGATAATGAGGGTGTACGAAAGGGCAGTTGGTTCGTTGCTTTTGGACAATGTATATGTCGCAACAGACTCAGGTGAGATATTCGACATGGTCTGCGGCTTGGGGGGACAGGCGCTCATGACATCCCGAGAGCATCCTTCAGGGACCGATAGAATTGCTGAGGCAGCGGTTCAATTAGGACTCGACGGAATGGATATCGCAGTTAATATTCAGGGAGATCAACCTCTCTTCGATTCAGTCATGATTGAAGAGGTCATGCAACCACTATTGTCTGATCCTGCAATCCCCATGAGTACCCTGATCTACAAGATTGTAAATGATGATGAGATAACTCATCCCAATGCGGTTAAGACCGTTGTGGACAAAGACGGCTTTGCCATGTACTTCTCGAGGGCTACAATTCCTTTCTTCAGAGATCTAAAATCAGCGCCAGTTTACTACAAGCATCATGGAATATACGCGTATCGTAATGATTTTCTTCAGAAATTCAGTGCCCTGCCGAGAGGATTCTTGGAGCAGGCAGAGGGTCTGGAACAGCTCAGGGCAATGGAAAATGGATTTCGTATAAAGGTAGTAATCACTGAGAAGGATTCAATTGAGGTTGATACGCCGGTAGATTTGGAACGGGTCAGGGCAGCTTATGGAAAGATCATTTGACAAAATGTAATTACCGGCTATAAGTGCAGAGAGGAATTGAGGACTATCATCCAACACCGGCCCTTTTAGGATGAATTCATCTGTACGATTATAAACTAAAAGGCATCGTTAAGGGAGCTTTAAACTCTTTGGCTTTGCCAAAGGGTGATAAGGAAAGGCGTTAGAAGTGAGTAGAGAAGACAATATTAAAGTTGAAGGAACCGTGGTCAAGGTTCATTCGGGAGGAATGTATCAGGTTGAAACCGACGATGGCAGAAGCATTAGGACAAAATTGTCCGGCAGGATGTCTAGGTTCAGAATAAAAGTACTTCTAGGCGACCGAGTGACAGTCGCTCTATCCCCCTATGATCTCTCCCATGGCTTGATAGTGTATCGCGGCAAGTGAGGCTCTGCAATACAAGGAGCTTATCTCAGCGCGCAAAATAAGACAAATTTCCATAAACGGCTTTCATCTGTTAGAAATAGACTGGTACTTTGAGTAGTTACTGTTTGATTTTATAATTGTTCAAAGATTTCTTACATTTTATGTGTAAGAAATTCTTATAGTATTTTAAATGACAAGAAAAATTTTAAAAGATTAAATACAGAAATGCTTCGCGGTAGACTTACCGCATGGGTGCCTTCAAATTATGCATTTAAGGTTCTTCTGTTTTTCGTTATCGATCAGGCTGTTTTCTTTGAATTACGGGGTTACCTCCATTCTGAACATTCAATTTGACCAATTAAATTAACTTACTGGATTAATTATGCTTCTTTCTTGAAAGATTCCTTCAGGTCTTCTGGCTCCTCAAATGACTATCATATTGGGAGATAAGTAATGGAAATTCTGATGCTAGGCACCGGTAGCGCATGGTGCGTTCCTGAGCATTCTTGCAACTGTGCTATATGCACGATGATGACAGATCGAAGGGAAGAACGGACGAGGACATCCTTTCTGGTAAAGAGCATGGAAAGCATTCTGGTGGATTGCGGACCTGATCTGCGTGCCCAGATGATCGCTCATGGCGTAAAACGTCCTGATTTAATACTTATCACCCACGAGCACGGTGACCATTTTCTTGGGCTGGACGATCTATTGGCTTTCAGAAGGTCTGTACCCGAACACTCATGGACCCCCATTCCTGTATATGCCACCGAACAGACCTGGAAAGCGATCGAAATTCGTTTTGGGTATCTCCTGAACTCCCTAATTGAAAAGCGTCTTGCGTTCCCAGGACTTTCTCTGGAACGTACCACTTCCAGGATAACCCCTTTCAAGACCTTTCACGGGGAGTCTGCTAATGGCTCTGTGGGATATGTCTTGGAGACACAAGAGGCAGACGGCTGGATCAAGATAGTTTATACCTCGGATTTTATGACGATAGAAGACGAGCCCGGCATTCTTAGTGAGCCTGATGTCTTGATCATTCAGTCTCACTGGCTCAACGAACCTCACGAAAATCGGCCATCCCACATGAGCTTTCAGAATGCCATAGAGTACATCAGGAGATGGAAACCCAGGAAAGCAACCTATCTGGTTCATATCTCCGATGGAGACCAGGTCCCAGGAGATTCGTGCAACAACTTTCTGAAAAAACTCACCCCTTTGTCTCCTCTGTCCGAGCCTAATTCAAGCATTCCTTACCCGGTTCCCCGCTGTGCATCAGAGTGGCAGGACGTGGTGGACAGGATATGCAGGGATTACGGGATCCCTGGGCCGGTGGTTGTAACTCGAGACGGTATGAAGATCACCCTCGACTAATTCGGGCCATGAAAAAATTGTGATGTCCTTTTTGCTTCCAACCGCTTCTCTTAATTAATTGTAACAGTAGAGAAGCCTTTGCACTTTCGGCAAACGAGCCGAGTTACCACTGAGGTGATTATGGATGAAGATCTAAAGACAAAAACGGCGAAAACGGCAAAACTGTATTTCGACGGCTACCCAAATGAGAGACCCTTTGATCTGTGGCGCTCGTTCGACAAAAACTTGGCCAAAGATCTCTCCCTGTTCATCACCGGCCAAATTTATGCTCGAGAACGCATACCACATCCCACGCGACAACTTGTTAGTGTAGGTGCGCTGACGGTTCTTGAACGAACCGATGAACTGAAGCTTCATATTTACGGTGCACTAAACGTTGGGTGCAATCCGCGGGATGTGGCGGAAGTAATTTTTCAATGCGGGATTTACGGTGGAATGCCGGTAGTTAATACGGCGTTAAAGATTTTAAGGGAGGTCCTCCAGGAGAGAAGCCAGTGGCCGCTTGAAGCAATGGAAGATTAAATCGGTAATCCAGCTTGGTCGGCATCGAATAACTCCAGCGAAAAACAGAGTTCCCGCTGAAGGCTGCAGCTTCAAGGAACTAGGGTGGGCGTAGTATCAATCGTCGAGGATAAATTCGAAATCATCTTCTTCAGGAGCTAGTTCGAGTTCGATATCATCCGAAGAGGATTGAATCCTGAAAAGTTGGCTAAAATCAGCTTCTGGTGGCTCATAATTCATTTCTAATCTGGTGCGGGTCAATGTCAGATCGCTGCCACATGAGGGACATACAAGATTGTGGTCAAAACTTACATAACCACACTGGTCGCACTTCAAAGTGAGCCTCCGGACTGCCTTCCGATGCGATTGATGAACTACAAGATTAGCATGAAACACTCTATGAATCAATCCAATCAAGGACTGGTGAGGGTCAGAGATTGCTTGCAGCAAGTTGCAGTGGAAATGTGTCTTATTGTTCTCATTGTTGGACTGATGGGTTGTGCAAGCGTTCCTCACTCAGGACGTCGTCAATTCAATATGGTTTCGGACAGCCAATTGAATGCACTTGCCCTGAAAGCATTCAACGATGTGGTGACCAAAGAACCGGAGTCAAAGGATCAACGAATCAACGATGTTGTGCGGAAAGTAACAGATCGGATAAGTAAAGCCGCAGAGGCCATCGACAAACCGGGGTTCAACTGGGACGTTCGAGTGATTGACAAGGACATACCCAATGCTTTTTGTTTGCCGGGAGGCAAAATTGTTGTCTATACCGGTATAGTTCCTTATGCAAAAAATGAAGCCGGGTTGGCAGCCATAGTAGCTCATGAAGTGGCGCATGCCGTGGCGCGCCATGGTGGTGAACGAATCAGCCAAAAACTGGCTCTTCAAAGCGCGGTAGGGCTCGGCGGAGAAATCTTGAGAAACAAAGATGGTAGCCTCGACACAAGGTCACGAATAATTCTTGGGGCCATGGGGCTGGGAGGTACTGTCGGGATCATCCTTCCGTTCAGCCGCACTCATGAATTTGAAGCAGATCGGATTGGTCAAATATATATGGCACAAGCAGGATACGAACCATCTGAGGCAGTAAAGCTTTGGGACCGGATGTCTAGAATAAAGAAGCCTCCTATTCCGTTGTGGTTGTCAACTCACCCCGCCGATGAGGATCGTGTTTCTAAACTGGCAGAGAACCTTAGTGCTGCGCAAAAAATTTATCAGGAATCTCCTGTGAAGTTCGGCCTAGGGAGCACTCTCTGAGATCCAATTGCTTGAATAGCTTTTTTTGGGCTCACACCGAGACCCTTACGATGAGATGTTCGTGGTTTTGTACGAGTGCCGCGCTTTTCAGTTCTGGCTCAGCGAAAAAAAGGAACTTTCTACGAGGCCATTTTGGGCTTAATGGGCTGTTTGTCTGTTCAAAATGAGAAAACCGACAGTGCCCGCAACAAGTGATCCAAGCAAAATGCTAATCTTTGAACTTTGAACAATTTCGGGATTGCCGAAAGCCAACAACGTTATGAAGATTGACATCGTAAACCCGATACCTCCAAGAAAGCCAGCACCAATGATATGCTTCCAATACAAGTCAGTTGGCAATTGGGATAAGCCCAATTTCACCGCCAAAACACTGAACAGAGTAATTCCTAGCGGTTTACCAAAGAACAAGCCTGTTAAAATTCCTAAACTGTTGGATGTTGCCAAACCATCAATCCAGTTTCCTGTTAGAGCAATACCAGTATTTGCCAGTGCAAAAAGCGGCATGATGATAAAAGCTACGGGTTTATGCAAAAAATGTTGCAACTTGTAAGATGGTGATTCTTCATCTCCACGTGCGAACGGAATAGCAAAGGCAAGAAGAACTCCTGCTATGGTAGCGTGGATACCAGACTTGAGCATAAAGTACCACATGAAAAATCCAAGAATGAGATAAAGGGGTAGTCGATGTACACCGAGACGATTTAATATCAACAAACCTGTAAATATCACTAAAGCCAAGACTAGATATAGAAGTGAGAAATCCCCCACATAAAACAGAGCGATAATGATGATTGCACCCAAGTCGTCTATGATGGCTAGTGCTGCAAGAAAAATCTTTAGAGATATTGGAACTCTACTACCCAATAGCGCAAGCACTCCAAGTGCAAAAGCAATGTCTGTTGCCATTGGAATACCCACACCTGCTTGTGTTTCAGTTCCCCGATTGAGAAGAAAGTGAAGTAGGGCAGATGTTGCCATACCACCAATGGCGGCAAAAATTGGTAGCGTTGCGTTTTTTAGGTCAGACAGTTCCCCAATATAAAGTTCCCTTTCAATTTCAAGTCCAATCAGCAGGAAGAAGATTGCCATCAATCCGTCATTAATGCAGTGCTCAAGGCTGTATCTTAGAGCAATACCGCCTATTTCAAATCCAATTTTAGTATGCCAAAAATCCGAGTAATCTTTTCCGAAATAGGAATTGGCAATAACAATCGAAGTAACCGTGCAGAGAATCAGGATAATCCCCGAGACCTGTTCACTTTTAAAAAATTCCTCGAATAGTTTGGTCAGTTTTGTTTTCATAGGCTTGATATGTAGGTTTGCTCACTGTCCACTTAGTACTATGTTTCCTAAATAAGGTATGTAATATTTTTCTTGAAATCACTGCTGCGAGGAGATACTTGGTTCCTCCGGAAAGGGGGACAGAAGATGTCACGCACAAGCCCTTTTATTATCACACTTTCTTCGACCGAGGAGCGAATTCTTGTTGAGAACTCTCTCTTGGCCCTCGGGAAACGTTGGACAGACAGTGACGACAACAGAGGGATCGGTGATGCAGTACCGGCGGGACGCTCCAAGGCGGTACCTGTCCATCTTCGGAGTGATCACGATTGTGCGTGCGTATTACCTGATAGACCCGGGAAAAGGCATCTTCCCATTGAGGCTCGGCTCAAGGCTTTGGATGCCGATGGAGAGAGGATTTCACCATAGCCCTGGAAGACGGGAGTCTTTCTCGGTCCAAAGCCAATGCGCTCGAGCACAAGGTCCTCTATGGAGAGCCTAATTCCATACTCAAAAATACGTCATATCAAGATGATATCCTCAAGGCAGCGTAAGAAAAAGGAATATGGATTCGCGCAGCACTCGTTTTGTACAATTCTAAAATATCCCTGTTAATTTCTGATAAAGCCTTAGGAACAAGTTATACGAAGAGATGAGAAACATGACGGTTACTTCATGAAATCATAGCCATTGCTGCAATAATCGGACAACGACTAGATGTGAAAGAGAGACATGGGAAAAAGAATCTTTATTGCAATTGAACTTCCGAGCCTGGTGAAAGACTTTCTGGGGGACATCTCTGCTGAATTGAAAAAAGCCGGCGGTGACGTCAAATGGGTTAGGCCCTATGCGATTCATTTGACTCTTAAATTTCTGGGTGATGTACGATGTGACATGGTACCTTTGCTCCAAGCTGCTCTTGGAAGTGCATTTTCCATACAGGACCCATTTGACTTGCAAGTGGGAGAGTTAGGAGTCTTTCCCGGATTCAGAAGGCCTCGCGTGATATGGGCAGGCGTCCGTGACAACGGAGGGATGCTTCCTCCTCTCGTTGAACGAATAGAGAACATTCTAGAACCCCATGGCTTCAGCCGTGAAAAACGTCCCTTTAACCCCCACCTGACCCTCGGAAGGGTGAGATCCGGCGACAGAATGACAGACTTAGAGAAGGCAATCCATAAGAATGAAACAATTATGGGTCCGACCTTCTTAGCGGATCATGCAACAATTTTCGAAAGTAGGTTGAGACCGGAAGGGGCTCAATACCATTCACTTTTCAGATTCGAGTTTCCCGGAACTTGAGTTCTGATCGGCTTAGGGTGCCTGACAGGAGTTCACTTTGGATCCCCGGGCGGATTCTCAAATTGACAAGTCTTTAGGATAACGATATAATTTAGATTATTTGCAAAGTTCATTAGAGCGGGATATTCATGTGCACCCGCAACAAGCCTCTATATTTACTATGTATTATCCTGATTCTCACAGGAACTGATACGCTCTTGTTTCCTGCTGATCTACAGGAAGTACCTTTTATAAATTCAGATCTGGAGATTAGAGAGCCGACTGTGCCAAACGAGGAACACATCTCACCAGTCGGACCCTCAACTCTGGGGACACCATTTCCCAGTGATCCCACTCCTGAAGAAAATATTTCCAAAGTTCCTGATGATTCCTGCCTTCCAGGTCTTTACAAGGACTGGCAAGAGTTCAGTCTGCATGAGAGGGAAAAAGACCCTGGAACAGGGATAGAGAAAATCAAGGTTCTCATTGACAGATCAAACTTTCGACTGACTCTTCAACTAATTCGACCTGATGAATCTTCAGAAGAGGTCTACGGTTCTGCCGTAGCTCTCGGCGATCAACATTCTCCTACTCCGAAGGGCTCTTTTGTCATCAATCACGTTTACTGCTATCCTGACGTAGTGTTTTTCTCTTCAGGATCCGAACGGATTCCGGCTCTTTATAACGGGTTCTTTGCCCCATTGCTTTTCTGCGTAGAATCCGGCAAATGTCAGAGGTTCCAGGAACTCGGAATACATGGCTTCCAGGCATGGGCACACCCCAATTCCTCCATGATAAGCCCAGACACCTACGGGGCTGTTTCAGGAGGATGCATAAGGCTGCCGGACCCTTGCGCATTTAAGGTTGAACTGATTAGAAGGGTGGGAATAGGCCCGTTGAAACGAAATGAGAGAGGCTGTTATCACTGGCTTAATAGACCTGTCGAGGTGTTGATTCAGGGCAGCTACCCTGGGATGGAAGACGACGAGTATACTCTGATAAGCCTACTTCAGAAGGGTCTTATGCAGGTTCACGTTGGGCTCAAGAATTTCATGGAAATTTTTACAAGATAGTTGGCACCCTACTTTAACCGAGCCGATAGGTGAACTCATGGGTCAGTGATACGGAGACATCGTGCCAATCCATCTCAATAAAAATAGACTGGCAATCACTGCAGTAGCCATTACCAGCCAAGATAAAATGTGTCGCATTGCCGGCTCCTGAAATACAAATTGAACTCTACTGATAACTCAAATACCTTTTGTACTGGTTGGCAGTCAATTTAGCACCAGGTTCCCACCGCCACAACAGAAAGAAGCTTTTTGATCCGTGGAAATGTCTTAACGCGGCGGCAGCGGCCGTTTTGCCGACCGCTGCCAAGAGAAAAAACATTGGGCCTCAAAAAAAAGCCCTATAATTCAAATGACCTCTGATCCCCGGATGGGGGGGTTATGGGGGAGGGAGGGTGTCCATCCCGGGTAGAGGTCTTACATGGGAACTTTCGGCTTTCGTCGAATGCGTTCTCACAGTTCAGGAATATAGAATATGCAGCGGCAAAAGTCAATAAAATACTTTAAGAAATAGCAATAATGCTCTATTATTATTATAGATATATTCAAGATTTATCAAGCCAAAGTAACTGAATCATGCTCCTCAATTGCTGCATGGGTAAAAGATTTTTTTTAAGCTTTTCCTAAATTGACAATTCAACTTGTCTGCGAACACAAAGGCCCAGATTACCTTCCCATGCTGGTACATTGCTCTTAGATATGTTCATGCAGGTACTCACGAAATATCCGCAAGCCAATATTTTCTTGAAAAATTGTTACGGCACCTGTCAATTTCCATAATGGAATGTTGCTTCAAAAAAAGGGGGGCCGTGGAGAACTGATCGGGCATTGAGCGCGCTCCATTCTCCGATCGAGACGCCGCGCATATTTTCCAGTAATAATCTCGGTGTGGGGTAATAGGCATTCTTCATAACGGTTTTGAGTGTTGGCCTACCGGGAAGATCCTTCGATGGCGGTTATCAATAAAAAAAATCTTTCAAAGCAAACAGGATCGTAGCAACACTCAGTACGGTAAGGAAAATAACGGCAACCCAGGACAAAACGTTCAGAAAGCGCCCGTTGGTATGTTCCATCATGACCCTTGGGTCATTAATCAAGTATAGGATGAAAATCATCACAACAGGCAGAACAAGTCCGTTGATTACTTGCGATATGAACATGATGGAAACTAGTGGAAGTTTTGGAGCGAGAATGATGAGGCCGGAGAAGAAAATGATGAAGCAATAAAGCCCGTAAAACTGTGGCGCTTCTGAGAATTTCTTGTCGAGGCTGGACTCCCAACCAAACGCCTCGCACACTGTGTAGGCCGTTGATAGGGGAAGGATCGCCGCGGCAAACATAGAAGCGTTGAATAGGCCAAATGCAAAAAGCCAAGTGCAGTACTTTCCAGCCAACGGTTCCAGGGCGAGAGCGGCTTCGGCCGCCTCCTCGATCTTTATCCCAGCCTTGTAGAGAGTCGAAGCACAGGCCAGAATTATGAAAAAGGCCACCACGCTGACTACAATCGAGCCAATGATTACGTCCAGACGTACGGCTCTGAGATCTTTTGCACCCAAACCCTTGTCCACTACTGAAGCTTGGAGATAAAACTGCATCCACGGAGCTATGGTTGTACCCACGAGTCCTGTCAGCATAACCAAAAACGGCGTCTCTATTCTGATTGTAGGCGACCCCATAGCATGGACCACATCCACCCAGTCCGGGCGGACCAGAAAACCGGCCACGACGTACGCAACATAGAAAACGCAAGCCGTCAGAAATACTTTTTCGACTGAGCGGTAAGTTCCCTTAACAGCGAGCCACATCAGAAACATTATGCTCAAAGGCACGCTTAAGTATCTTGATATTCCAAAAATCTCCAGAGATGCGGCTATCCCGGCAAACTCTGCGAGAGTATTTCCAAGGTTGGTGACTACCAGAAGGATCATGATGTAAAAAGTGATTTTGACCCCGAAGCGTTCGCGGATCAAGTCCGAGAGCCCTTTTCCTGAAACTACCCCCATTCGGGCTCCCATTTCTTGTACCACCACAAGGATCAGGGTGATGGGCAATATCGACCACAGCATGGTCAGACCGAAATTAGCCCCAGCGAGAGAATAGGTAGTAATACCGCCGGCGTCGTTATCAACATTGGAGGTAATGATACCAGGACCCATGAGAACCATAATGCCCCACAGTCCTATCAGACGCCGCCTGAGAAAACCGTGTCTCAATTCTTGAACCGGAATACTTGAATCTTTCGGCACGAGTGGACCCCAGTCAATAACAATTCCCGTAATAGATTCGGCTATCTTCCCAGATGGGGAGCTACAATTTCTAGAAGAGCTTTGAACCTGATCACACCTTGAATGCGATTCTCATCGTCCACGACTGGAATTCCCCTGAAACCGTACTTGGCAAACAAGTCTCCAAGATCTTGGGCATGGTCATCAATCTTGGCAGTGATTACCCGAGTTGTCATTATCCTCTCCAGCGGGGTGAATATCTCGTTTGATAAAAGTTCCCTCAAATTAGTCACTCCCAACAGTTTTGAATCAAGGTCCACTACATAAATGTAATAAATGACGTCCATTTCATTGGCATGACGTCGGATGTAGGCGAGGGCGTCCACTATGGTCTGATCAGGGGTTAAAGCCATAAACTGGGTTGTCATAAGACCGCCGGCCTCGTCTTCTTCATGCTCCAACAGTCCTTTGAGTTTTTCTTCATACTCGTCATCCATTTCCCTGAAAATTCCGCTGGCAGTGTCGGTCGGGAGATCTGCAATGAGATCAGCAGCTTCGTCCGGTGACATTTCTTCCATGATGTCCGCTGCCTTTTCAGGTTCCAGGCCTCTCATTATTGCAACCTGGACTTTGGGATCCATCTCTTCGAGGGCTTCCGCAAGGACTTCCTCGTTAAGAGATTCCACCAATGCTGCTCTTTCGTGAACATCCATGTCTTCGATGATGTCGGCAAGATCTGCAGGGTGGAGATGCTCAAGTCGGCTCTGCGGTATCTGGAGCCTCAAACGATTAAAATCCGCTAAAGGTTGGACATAGTGCCAGGAAATAAATCTCTCTTTGAGTTCATAATCAAAAAACCATTTGCTGAAACTTACAACGGCGTGTTCAAAACCTAGCCTTCTCAGGATACCCCTTAATCCGACATCCACCTGATCCAGCACAAGCTTTCCGTTGGATCTGTAGAAGTGGAGATCATTCACGCGCTCTACCTTGGCTCCGTGAACGTCGACAATCTGTTTATCCAGCAGAAGGTCTCTCAGCAAGACATGAGCAGATGGTGATGGTTCCTCTTTAAACGGAGTAGGAGGCGTGGCATCTGTTTTGAGCATTATTCCTGAGGGTGCCACGCCGACAACATCACTCCAAGGAACACAAAATCGTTCCTTAGACCACTGGCGTCGGTAAACCAACATCATAACTTCAGGTTGAGGAAGGTCCAGATCAACTACCAGATCCGAAGACTTTCCTAAGACACGGGCTCCTTGGCCGGAGTATACCTTGCGGTCAATCAAGCTGCTCAGGTAATGGTGTTCGAGTTCAGAGGTTCCCAATCGCAACTCCCGTTGATAAGATCAAGACGGTGTGACCACGTTGACATTGAAGAGCATGAGGGAATCAGGTCAACTTTACCGTCACCGGTCCCTAGCTCTTTCTAGGAGATTTTTGATTATATATTCAAAGGGGTTCCTTTGAAAGGAGAACTGAGGCATAATACGAGCATCATTCAAAAAAGTGTGGAGAAACCAATGCCTGTAAGAAAACAGCTTGAAGTCATGCTGGCAGATGCGCCCGGAGAGCTTGCCAAGTTTACCTTAATTTTAAAGGAAGAACATATCAATATCGAAGCAATGAGTATTCAGGATGCTAACGAATATCTTCTGGCTCTCTACGACGTGCGAGCCCGGACAGGGCGGAGGGTAGCACCTCGGGATTACTACGAAGCTATTTTAAAAGAATCTGCTCGGTACTCCATGATTCGACTTATCACTGACAATCCCACCAAAGCGGTCGAAGTGCTCGGAAAAAGTGGATATCAGGTAAAGTTACAGGAGGTTATCTGCCTTATCCTCGAGAATCGGCCCGGAATTCTTTCCAAAGTTTCACAAGAATTTGGTGACGCCGGTATCAACATTGCCTATACTTATGGCTCAGGCTTTTCCGACAGCCAAGCTGCTCTTTTTATTTTTAAAGTATCGGATTTGGAGAAAGCTCTGGAGGTATTTCCGGAGGGAAATTGTAACTCTTGATGGGCGGAAACTCGATGAGACTTAAACTAAAACAAGTAGGCCCTCGTAAAATGGAAGTTATTTCTGATAATTGGACTTTTGTAGTAGATCTCAAGGAGCAGTACGGGGGCGAAAATTCCGGCCCGAATCCTTCGGAACTTACAGTAGCCGCTTTGGCATCATGTGAAGTACTTACCGGCGTTTTCTGGGCTTCAAATAGGCACGACATTGAACTTAGGGGGCTTGAAGCAGAGGTTGAATGGGAATACGCCGACAAACCGGACCGCATCAGCAGCATTGCAGTGGTGATCCGGAACGTGGCAAATCAACTGGGGGAAAAGACTCGCGCGTTTACGGGTATTGCAAAAGGATGTACCATCACAAAAACACTTAAGATCTCACCAGAAATGAGTCTTAAGGTCGAATAACTTGACGGGTTGGTTGGACGGGTTTGGGATAATTCTTGTCTGATCAGCCTAGATTCTGCCTACCCCCACAGTGTCCGATAAGATATATTATGTTAACTCGATGACGCAGGCTTCATTGAATGCACAAGCATACCCCACTGCACAAGATGAATTGACATTCTCTTTCTGCATTCCTATCATTCCTCCCCATGAAACAGCCCAACTCGCTCAATGAAAAACCCTTTCTTAGTATTACCGTGATAACCAAGAACGAGGCAGACCGGATCGACAATCTTCTGCAAAGCGCTTCCATTGCAGACGAGGTAGTGATTGTCGATTCCGGCAGCACTGATGACACTGTTGAGATTTGCCGAACCTGGGGCGCCCTTGTGATCCATCAAGAATGGCTGGGTTACTCAGCACAGAAACAATTGGCGATGGAGTCTGCTAGAGGCCAATGGATCCTCAATCTCGACGCTGATGAGGCTTTGTCTGGAGAATTGTCCCAGGAAATACTTTCGGCACTAGTTAATGCTGAGATTCAGGTCAATGGTTTCTCCATCCCGCGCTTGAGTCGATATCTCAATCGCTGGATTCGGCACGGAGGATGGTACCCCGACCGAAAGGTTCGACTAGTTCGAAGAGGTTGTGCCCACTGGGTTGGGAGCGGACTTCATGAAAAGCTGGAGGTCGTTGGAAAAGTTGAGGGATTGAAACATCCTGTGTTGCACTACGTATACCGGAACATATCTGACCAGATGAGCACAATCAATCGCTTTTCAACTGTAGATGCGGATCATAGAGATAATCCGGCATCCGCTGCGTATGTTTTATGG
>Ga0194058_10000718_pt1 | contig 16324 bp, 12 predicted proteins | sample SepL4417m_MetaG_FD_155490 | JGI IMG/M metagenome (GOLD analysis project Ga0194058, IMG submission 155490) | Anoxic zone freshwater microbial communities from boreal shield lake in IISD Experimental Lakes Area, Ontario, Canada - Sep2016-L442-17m | ecosystem: Environmental > Aquatic > Freshwater... | reverse complement strand
CTGACGGATCGCCGGGAAAGGAAGATGCGGAAGAAGCCATTGCCGCTGCACGCTTATGCTGGCAAGGTGTGAGTCTAAAAGCTTCGCATTAATATGTTTCAATCGGTTGCTGCCTACGAAACTTGATGCCTTCAAGCTGACTGTTTCTTAAATGCCGCCATAACAGGCGCTCTGTGTCAGTGCTGTTATTTCGCAATTCTTTTGCTTGAATATTAAGAGGATTTCGTGGTTTCATCCCAGTCTCCCCCACCCCCTAACTCCCTCCCGCAAGGTGGGCTGATGAAAATTGCCATATATTTTAGTGAAAAACTGATCCTATTTTTGTTCCGCTTACATTATAGGGGAATAAAAATGAGATCAATTTAAAATCAGTTTTTTGATGATTTTCATCCACCCCCTAACTTGCTGCAACACCTGACCTGAACGTCATCAAGTGTTTTGGGGTTATTCATGTTGACGGCCAGTTTCCATTCGCTCAACTTATGGAATAACACGCCGCCAACAGGCAGCGAACGTAATTTATGATCATCTAATGACTCACCGGTTATCAGAAAAGCTCCTTCAACATGAACCAAACCTGGAATACTGCGCCTAAGGGTGGTGCCAATTTTTATGGCTTTGAAGGTCAGACGATCAGCCTCTCTTTTGACGGTATCGTAATTTTTTTCGATCCAGCGGGTATTCCAGTGCTTGACTTCAAGCAATTTTACACCCGGTGGACCAATCACTACAATATCCAGTTCGTCGGACTGCTGTTGAGGATTGACAGAAAACATCAAGTTGGTAAGGAGAATCCACTCAGCATCATCAGGCTGGGATTTTATTTGATTGATAAGGTGAGAAATTGCTTTGGATTCACTCTCATTCGCAGGTGGGCCAGATGGTATATGATTAACTTTCATGAATTTCTAACCTCAATTTGGCTTAATCAATCATGTTTTGTTGTACTCATTCCGGAGTGTTTTTGTAATTTGAAGTAGCAGATCAGATACCAGCCAAACAAGACCGCCAGCAAGCATTGAATTGTTTGCTTTGCTAGCCAAGCCAAATAACACGATTTGCTCAATATGCTTAGGAATATCGATTCCGTCAAAAAGCTCTGGAATGTATTTCCGACCAGCTTCGAATTTTTTAGTATAACCATTAGCGCATTAGCGTCCATTCGCGACATCTAACCCCACGGTTCACTTAAGACATCGACAATATTCTTGCGTGATAAAACTTCAGAACACAGTTCCCATTTGTTGGATTCGGGGTCAAGAGAGATGCGATATTTTACCGAGAATGCATTTTGTGCATTTTCCCGTTCATGAATGTAGCTGTCCATCCTTTCCCGCATATTCTCCTCATCTTCAATCCAATCGTCTTCAATTGTATCCGGCAGGCTTCCGAATATATTGTATGTGTCCTGAAGCCTTTCCGAGAGAACGGTATAGACCTTTTCATCCTGGGTTTCATGGTACACCAGGTTGAGCATATCGACATACTTTCTTGCCTGGCCGATGCGCTTGATACGCCCAAGACGTTGCTCAAGCCGGGAGGGGTTCCAGGGTAGATCGATGTTAATGAGTGTTCCCAGCGCCTGAAGGTTGAGCCCTTCACAGGCGGCATCGGTAGCCACGACAAGGCGAATTTCGTGGGTTCTTACAGCCGTTTTTATTACTTCACGATCAACAGTATTGAATTGCTCATTTCGATACAAGCCACTTTTTCCTGCACCCGCATAGACAGCCACCACCTCATTCTTAAATGATTTTGCCAATTCACCTGCTATCCATTCCGCCGTATCATAATATTGACTAAAGATGATACAGCCGTGTTCATGCCATGTTTTCCCATCTGAGCGGAATTCATTTAAAAACCATTTTACCGTATCAAGCTTTGAATCCGTTGCTTCCGGTCTTGATAACTGATTTTCAATTTCCCTGAGGCAGGCAACCTCTTCCGGAGTCATTTGCGACAAAATATGCTCAACAGAATCAACTGTATCTTCATCTTCATTGGAGATGGTATGTGTAAGCATTCGCCGGGCCGTCTTCAGACCGGAGGCAAAACTGGAGCAAATACGCTGGAGCATCAGGGTTTTCATAAACCCTGCCGAAGGTGTGCGTTGATGTAAAAGCCGGGAAAACTCCTCGGCTTTCTTGTAAGCTACCTCGAAGGGCGTGTTGGTTCTAATACCGAGATCCACAAACCGTGACTGATAGAGCGCCTGCTTCCCTTGCATGGGGTGAGTATTGACCCCTATACGCTCCAGAAGCCCGTCATCCTCAAGTTGTTTTCGCTTGCGGAGAACGACGTGGCGCAGCACCGGATTATATTGCCGGAAGAAGCCATCGCTCAAACATTCTGAAAGCCACATATCCTTTACAAGATATTCCAGATCATCATACTTGTGGGAGCAGTAAAAGTCGGCGGGTCCGATCCCCAGGTTATCCCGAATACGGGAAATGACATCATGTTCATTCGCGGGAGGGAGCGGATTACGCAGTAAATTCCACACTTCGCTTGTGGTAGTGGGTTGATCTTTGCCGGTTACAATCTGGATTGCACGTTCGAAGTCCAGCCACGGAGACAGTTCATCCCCCAGAACGAAATCAGCCCCGCTGCTTAATATTTTGAGCAGGTCCCAAAGTTCCCGGACATTTGTCTGTATGGGTGTTGCTGTTCCAAGTATCAGGTGTTGTGTCCGCTTTGCTATTTGCAGCATAAAAGCGAGCAGGTTGTTGGGTTGTGCGGCTTTTTCGCCCAGGCCGCCTTTGGCGCGCGCCTTATGAGCTTCATCGAGAATAACCGTTCCAAATTTGTTTTTCAGGAGTAAACCCGCTTCGCTGATAAAGTTCCCATCCTCCCGCTGGTGCATGACAAGGCCAGTGGAAACAATAGCGATACGATATGGGCATTTTTTTATTGATGATGAATCACCACGGGGAGAAAGAATCTGACCCTTTACGCCAAGCCACACTTTTTTTTGTGAAGACCAAACCGCTGTGGGAATGCCCAGTCTGTCCATCATCTCAATCTGCCACTGAAATGTAAGGGTTGAGGGCGCAAGAATCAAAACGTTGCCATCGTTAAGCAGAGCACTCACCAGTGCGCTGGTTGCCATGGAAAGGGTCTTTCCTACCCCGACTTCATCGGCAAGAAGCAGGCGGGCTTTCCCGTAAATTTCGCGATGTTCCAGAAACAGGGTTACAAAAGAACGCTGCCATGGCTGTAACTGTTCACCGCCGCGATAGATAGGAGCTTCCGCAAGGGCTGCACCGGGAACATCTGCCGGCTTTAGTACATCAACGGTAACCTCCCGCCGATTGGCGACTCGGGTAATCTCCGCTAAAATGGTCTCGGGAAGCGGCACGCCTTCTTTCCATAGCGCCCAAAATTCATCTTCTACCCAGTCGGCGCTCGCATTATCATCGTCCTGCCACACCAGCTCGTAGTTGTGGACAAAGGCGCTTTTTGTCTCGTTGACCGAGCCGATAAATGATTTGCGGCTGCCATCGGGATAATGGATTGAACCTGCCTTTCCGTGCAAAAAAAGTCGTTCTTTGGGAACCACCCGAATCTCCACATTCCCTGAGTGTAACAGCTTGTCGAGAATATGATAGCGGTCTTTTTTGAGCAGCGCTTCGGCCGCAACATCCACTTCGTTCCATCGTTCCTTGAGGGCGGTGTTGCGACTGGCGGCAATCTGAAAATCCGCCAGATCGAGTTCGGAATTGCAAATAATTTTTACTTCGGGAATTTGGGCGATTTCTTCACCGACCAGCTCGAATATGGAACTGCGGAAGTAACCCGCGATACGAAAATACTTTGTGGCGCGCTGGAGGGATTTTGCCAGAAATTCTGTATCAAGCCGTTCGGTGCGGGAAGAAAATCGACGGATAGCCATATTTATCCTTCATAAGTCTCATATCATAATCCCATTTTCTATTATTTCTTTTAAAAAGCCGCTTTGGTCATTACTTTTTTCTAAAATAGCAGGTTCAATTCTATCATCTATTTCTCTTCTTACTCTCCACAACAGGGGTCTTGTTGAAAAATAATCGCCTTGTATTTTATCAACAATAATCGCCACATCAACATCACTATCTTCTCTCTGAGTTTCTTTGGCATAAGATCCAAATAGGATCATTTTCTCAAATACCATCTCTTTTAATAGGAGTGTTTTGTATTTTTTCAACTTTAGTATAACTTCTGCTTTATCCATAGCTGTAGTTCCTTTGAGTTATCCAAAATCTCTCTACATCTTTCTTCAGTTAAACTTTTCAGCAATTGTTCTTTGTGAGTTGGATATCTGCTTATATCATTTGATTCCTCATTGATTCCGCCAGTACCCGCGCCGCGCTTGCCTCAAGGTCAGGACGGAATGTTTTGGTCGGTTTCAGGCTTTCCCGCTTTGTAGCAAGGTAATCGGCTATTTTTATGATAAGCGGTTTTACCTGGAGATAGTTGGCGCAATTCTGCATAAGGTGAAGAAGGACATCATCCACTTCAATTTCTTTTGTCACTTCGTGCAGAGCATAGAGCAGCGCCCGCAGCGGAGTCAAAGCGATTTCGGCATCACCCGACATGAGGGAACTTTTAAACTCGGAGGAGAGTTTAAGGCGCGCAGCATTTGCTTTGGATTTGTCGCTCATAAGTTGGTCAAAGTGGTGTACCTTGAACGCCTTGGCGAAGTTCTGATAGTTGTCGAGGGTTTTAATCCCCTGATACTCCATTTCGGCCATCTTGAGGTAGAATCGCTCCACCGCCGCAAGTTTTTGCCATTCGCTTTTATCGAAACCCGCAGGCACCAGAAACTGCACCGCAGTTTGCACGGCAAAATCAATGAGTTCCTCGACAAAGGTTTTTCTTCCAGGAATGCGGGGGGCTTCGGATTCGGTGACCATGTCCTTACCGTCGATTTTTGAGTAGGCGGTGAGTACCTTGAGGGCTGCGGCATAACCGGCCATCTGTAAATCCGCATCCGTGTATAATCCTTCCGAGCGCTGTTCCCGGACAGTTTTATCAAGTCCAATCAGGGACTCCACATGTTCTTTAACTGCCGCCTCTATTTCCCAGCCCAAGTCATCGCGGAAGGTTTCGAGTTGTTTTGTACGCTTGCGTAACACCAGCATTACCGTGCCTGTGACATAGGAGCCCTGTTTCAAAGCAGCATCAGTTTCTGTCACGACATACCAAGCTGCTGTCACCTGCAAGCCGCTCGCCCAGATGATGTTAGTCATGTCCGCCCAGATGGAGCCGCTCTGGTGGGTAAACATGAGCACCTGGATGCCATTGTCTGGCATCTTTTCTGCCATTTTACGGTAGGCGGCAATCATACCGCTGCGGAATCCTTCGTCTTCACCTTTAATGGCGAGGGATCGGCGGCTGTCCCAGGTCCAGTGGGCAAACTCCGGCGGAGGATTTTTGCGCAGCCAAGCGATGAAGAACTCGGTAATCTCTTCGTATTTGACGGCATCACCATAGGGAGGGTCGGTGATGTAGATGTCGTTTTCGGTGGCAAGGTCTTGGGCTGGGTGCGTTTTTATTTCCCGTTGAATAGGCGGAATCAATAAAATTTGTCCAGATTTATTAAGAAGATTTTTTACTTGTTCAAATCCCCTACAACCAAAATTATATAAAGTGTTTAATGCTTGATTGTCAAACACTGCTTGTATACATCCACCGCCACCACTAATGCCATCAAACCTCGATAGGCGTGAGTTTTGATTCAATAACCTTGTCAAAGAAAAAAGAAGTTTAGCATCAGAATTCTTTCTGACCAACCCCGCCACCAACAACTGCCTCGCATTAAACAGATGGTGCCAATGGGTCCAGCCCCGTTCACGAATAGGCTGATCGGTGTTATATCCCTTTTCAATCACCATATCGGGCACAAATCCTTTTGCCTGCCACTCAGCAAGGTGAGTATCTACATAGTCAATCACCTTCCGCTCCCGTTTCAGGTCATCGGATGTAACAGAACGGAACTGATATTCATACTTTTTACCTGACGGTTTTTTAAGCATCCACTGCACGCAGTAAAGTCGTTCCTGATAAATATCATCGGAACGAGGAATAAAATCCGACTTTTCCCAAAAGCGTAGGCGATTTTTATTTTCATTGCCGTCTCTATAATCTCCGCGAAGAGTGCTTATTTTGGTTCGATATACAGTTTTTCCATCGGGAGAGTGTGCCATCTCGCCGTCCTGCACAGAGCCGTTTTTACATTCTTGAAGCTCTTTTTCATCTACCCATTCACGAATTTCAATATCGTATCGTTTTTTCTTTGCATCAGGCCTTAATCTTACTATCACATTATTTTTAATGCCTGTTCTCGGCTGACTGATGATTAGGTTGGGTATAAGCGGCACCATCCACCCAGTTTCAGGGCACTTGATCTCCACGCAGTACAAATATGCCTTTGCCCGCCACCCCGTGCCGTCCGTCTCAACTCCAAGTTCATCAATCTCTTTTTGCACCTGCTCCGCCAGTTTCTTTTGCGCTTTATCAATCTTCGCCCGCTCCTCCTTACTTGCCCCGACAATGTTGAAAGCGCCCCAGGTGAGCATGCAGGCAATAGGGTTTAAATCGCTGGCATAGACATCACAGCCCAAACGTGCGGCTTCAAAGGGAATCTGACCGCTACCGCAAAAAACATCGGCAACCCTTGGCCGGTGGCCAAAACGGGCAATGCCCATCTGTTCGACCAACTCTGGAAATGTGAAAGCCGTAGTACCGAGGTGGGCATTCACTCGCTGCCATATATGTGAATAAAGCTCGTCTCCGCATTCTTCAGGACGCGAAGCTGTTTTTACCCATTCAACGTAAGGTGCATTATTTGAAACACTCATTTCTTGAGCCAGAAAAAACCTGCTCACTTTGTCATTTTTCACATGTAGGCGGTATTCAAGCGACTCGCGATCCATGCCCATGAGAAGTTCAAAGATTTCAAGGTCCTTTAGGCTGTTATCCGTGCCAGGCAGTAACGAGCCTAAAATACAGGCTTTATTGAGAATAAGGGGCTTTCGCCCCTTCCAGTAACTCCCAAGAGCAGTGAGAGTTTTGCCTGAACCTGCCATCTGTTCCTTAAAACTCTCGGCAGATATTTTCTGCACCGGAAACAGGTGTTCGATAAGCGAAGGGCGGTCTTTCCATTCATAAGGTTTTATTGTCATCAGATTTCTCCTTTATAAAATTAAAAAGACTCATACATTCCTGCACTTCGCGTTTTCTCAACCTGGGTTTGATTTTTGTCTTCACCTTGATGCTTCCACCGTCAGAGAGGGCGCAATAGAGGGCCTTTCTCCAGCCACGGTCTTTTTGATCCGCTAATCCAGCCTCGGAGGATGTTTTCGAGAAGAGCCACCAGCGTTCTTCCGGGCGCAGGGCCAGCCACTTCTGGCAGATAACTGCACATTCTTCCTGTATTGCATGTTCAGCCGCCCATGCTAAAACACAGAGTTCCCGACCCAGGAATCTGTCCAGCTTGACCTTGCCGGTACTCCAGGTACCGGTACTCTGTTTCTTTGCCTTCAAGCGGTCATTAAAATCCCTGCGGGCATCATCCCTGATTTTCGCCCATAGTTCCCGCGCAAGAATAACCCGCCTTTCAGTAGTTTCACGCCTTGTTTCATCTCCGTCGAAACCATAATCTTCATAGATGCTTACCGCCACCTTCGGTTCTGGCGGAATATCTACATAAAAATGGTGTGCCCCAAAGTTTCTGGAAGCGCCAAAATCGGTGGTGTCACTCATTCCTGAATCACCTCGCCAATTTTAAGCTCGATACCAAGTGCTTTGGTGAACTGTACCAGATCAAAGCCTGTGGGTGAATGGACTTTTTTAAAGGTCAGAATAACCGGCGCATCTGGAGTCATGAGAGATTGCAAGTTCGCCAATTCCTTTTCTAAAAATTCCGCCTGTATCCGCATTTCACCTAACGTAAGATGGATCGTTTTGGGCGAAGAGCCTATCTGAAGCGTCACCTGCTCAAAGGTTATTCCCTTTTCTTTCGCTAATTTTAGACCTTCGTAGGTTTTCGCTGAGTTATCCAGCCGCTTAGGCGTAAGGCTAAATATTTGGGCTGGCTTAACCATATTGATTATGATTTCCTTTACGCCCTTTTCAGCAAACTGGAAAATCCGCCTCTCTTCGATACCATCGCATTCGGCAAACACATAGACCGATTGAGCGCTGTCGTGCAAAATCAGCGGCTGTGAATAATCCGTGCCATTTCTGGCCTCTGAACCATCCAGGGTATAGCGAATCGTACCTCGTGGAGCTACCAGTATCTCAAGTTGGCGGGTATTTTCATCAAAATTGTTGCGAATAGTCAGACGATTGGTCCAGGTGGCGGCATCCCCAGTCTGATTTTTACCGGAAGGATCAACAGCAAGAAACTGTACTTTAAGCGCCTTTGTGGTCAAAACATTCTCGGACAGGACCGGACTGTTGGTACTCACCGTTCCGTCCTCCTGATAATGGATACGTGGAGCGCTACCGGAATTGACAGAATCGATTTTCAATCTGACTCTCCCGGCATCATCAGGAGAACCCTCTTCGTTGAACACCACCTGCGTTGTCTTTGGCCTGGGCTTTTTGGTTATGTAACCATTGCCCATATCCTCCCAGATACACCGCTGGCAGGCTTCCTGGATAAGGAGGTCGAAACCCTTTGCCGGAAGCCAGGGCATTTGTGTTTTCAGCCGCAACTTATCCACCAAATCGGTTTTGCGGGCATCATCGCTACTGCCGAACAGGAGCTGTTCAGCGCGGGCTCGAAGCATATCGAAGTTGTCAGATACCTGTGTGTAGAGTTTTATGGGATCGGCTGTCAAGGTTTTTATAACCTGCTTTTCCCCGTTATAGGATTCGTTTGATGGATATGTGCTGTCGAGCGCCTTGGCGCGGAGAATATCTTCATTCTGCAACATGCCTGGAAAGAGCAGTTTATCAAAGACATTCAGGATGGTTGCCTGGAAGTCTTGTGCGTACTGGGCTTTTCTATCATCAAGTTCTTTACGCTGAGGATGGGCTGCAGGCAGTTCGCTATCTGCCTTGGTTACAGCATAGACATGCCTGGCCGCCTTTTCTATATTGGCCATTATGGATTTCTCGCCCGTTAACACCAGGAGGTTGTTCTTATTGGTGATACCTGCGTAAAATTGCTTTACGACTTCTGGCGGCGTCTTGCCATCAGGACTGATAATGAGCATGACCCGAGATGTTTTGAGTGCGGCCGCAGCTTCATCCATTTCTGGAAGCGGTAGAACTTTTTCGTAGGCTTCTTTTGTTGTAGGAGCGTAAATCTCTATAAGGCGAAGCCGTATCAGTTCATCAACTTTGTTCTGCGGGGCTTTCTCTGCGTAGCCCTGGAGTTTTTTTGTCAGATTTTCCTGATGATCGAAGTAGCATCTTCCTTCCTGGGTCTGGTGCAGGTACCAGGCGGTTTTATCCAGCGCGAGAAAAGCTTTTTTAAATTCGCTGGCCTGATTGTTTGGGTCTATCAGGCACTCCAGCATTTCACTTTCCAAAAGCCCTTTTACCGAATGAACTGCTGTTGAAAGACTTGCAGTTAAAAGAAGAGCGCCAACTTGTTTTGCATAATGGTTGCCGCTGGCGATGTCGATAATCTGAGCATGGGCGCTTCCGGACGAATCCCAGAGGTCCTTTGCAATTACATCCCGCATTTCCGAAATGTCCGCCAATTTTTCGCGAACTTCATGTATTGAGAGGTCAAAATGCTGGGCTCCGATCAGATATACATCATCATTGCTTTGCCACACCGACTTTAAAAGACGGGAAACAAGCTCCATGAGGCCTCGAGTCTGCTTGAACTTTTCGTTTTCCTTGAAAAGCGCAACAATGCTTTTGAAACTCGGGTGGAAGGGATAGGTCATTTCAATTTCATTGGCAAGTGACTCAGCACTTCTATCAACTGATTTTGCTTTTGCCGCTTCAGCTAAGCGGCTTGCGTAAACTGACGCAATATCGGCAATTTCACTTTTATCTGGCAGAGAAACAAATAACCTTTTCCGGATGATTTCGTAGATTTCGTTTGTTTCGAGATTTACTGGGGTAATACTTATCTCTGCCCGACCCAGTTCCTGAGTGGCATCATCAAGGGCCTTTTGTATCAATTTACCGCCAGTGTCGTAGGCTGCATCAAGGGCGGAGACGACAATACATACATTCTTTTTTTTGGAAGCGGCTGTTAGCATATTGGAAAACGCCCTGGTGATAACATCCGCAATCGTTCCCTGCCCCAAAACTTGCGTACTGTAATAATGAAAATACGGGGGCATTTCATCCAGCAGAATCAGAACTGGTGTATCTCCCTCAAACAGTTTCAGCCAGGCGCTTTCATCCGGGGCTTTCGCGCCAGATTCCCAATACTCTTTAAATAAAGACGCCTTACCTAACTGCTTGGCTATTTCCCCCCACAAATAGGTTTGAGGATTGTTACGCCCATTAAAAGCAGCAATCTTTGCGGTGGAAAACCCTCCCTGATTGGGTATTTCACCAATTTTCTGATTCCTTAGCGCTGTATCTTTGGCCAGGAGACCGAATCCGACCATCAAGTGGGTTTTACCGCCACCCATAGCCTGTTTGAGATGAAAAACCGTATCGTTTGATTTGCCGGCAAGACGCGCCATCCCCTTCGTAAGCAGGATTTTCATACCTTCGGTGATGAAGGTTTTTCCAAAATATTCACTTCCGTCTGTAGCATGAATAATCTGGTCTAATTGTTCAATTTGGTCGCCGACATTGATTTCCAGAGCGTTGGGCTGGAGCTTACAGGCGTTGCGAATCGTTTTCATTGCCATCTCCTCTTACTTGTCCATCAATTGCTTCTTCTCTTGTAGCCGCCACGGACAGAGGGCGCTATCGGGGCGGATCAATTTATCATATTCCGTCTTTTCTATTATTTCCTGCCCGAAGCCAAAAGGGTCAATCGAACAATAATGAGATTGATCCGCATAAGACGCGAAGTCATGGTTGAGAAAATTGATATCATCGTCGTATGAATTTCAGAGCGTTAAGTCAACAATAATATCTTCAGTCGGTCTTTTGTTTATTTCCATGGCAGGATCATGATCGTTAGTCCTTGGACATTCTGTTGGGTCTGACATAAACAAAACCCGATTTCCATACCCTGTATCGGGTTTTTCAATTTTTACCGGACTGCTAAAAGCATTCGCTGAAACACAAAGACAGGCTTTCAGTGCGGGGGTCTTATCACGGCTTACGTTCACCACACGGCCTAAATCCCATTTTTATCGCCATGTCCAGGTCAGGAAAAACCGCTTTGCAGTTCTTACAGCCATAAAATCTGCATCTTGGCGTATGTAATATCACAGACTTGCTGTTGCCGTGATACACCACGGCTGTTGTTGCTTGAGTTGTATCCGCCTTCAATGATCCTCGTCGGAATTCCCACGTCAGTATCGGGTTCTGCATTGAGACCATAAGCCAATCTTTCTGCACCTAAACTTAAGCGCCAGTTGATGAAAACTGCACCACGGGCCTTACAGCTCGTTTCTACCATAAACATAGTGTTTTCATATATTCTTGCCACTATTTAGTTATAAGCTGGCGAAGAACAATATCATTTTCAAACATGATTTCAGAGAAATATATCTCGATTATCCCACAATGGAGATAATTGGTTCGATATACCAACTTACGAAATGGAGAAAACAAAGAGCTTCCTTGTGATTACCAATTTGATTAGGAGTTTTCCCTGAGCATGTATTAAAAACCTCCAGCTTCTTTTCTTATGAGATGAAGTTTCAAGACGCAAATAAAAAACGATTATTTTTTTGTTGACACATAAAAATATTGTGTGTATAAAATTCTACATCACAATATTATAGATGTGTGGCAACTTGCAGTCAGTGGAGGATAAAATGTCAAAAAGAATTAACATCAGCATACCAGATGAGATGTTTGAGAAGCTATCAGAATTAAAGGATGAACTCGTTGTTTCTAAAAATCTGGAGAATAAAACAATCAACCGCAAGATATCCTATATTTGCCAAGAAGCGCTGAGTAAAATTCTCGAGGAGGCCGTAGTAAGCCGTATCTACAGGATGGAGGGAATAAAAGATGGGGAAATTGCGGCACAATCGTTATCTCAAAAGGATAAAAATTATATTGTCAAGGTGTTAAGCGGCCAGAAGCCATATAGTAAATGGTCCAGACTGGAAAGAGTAGAGGAGTTGAACGCTGATTACCCGGCTGTTCATGTGCAAAAATTTAAAGATTTGTTTCATGGCAATATCATTTTGCATGATTGGGTCGGAATTGATCCTTACAAAGCAGAGGATAGAAGAAGTGAGATGACCTGGTCATATATTGAAGGGTGTTTTGAGGGGGTTGCGCTGGCTGCTTCCAAAGAGAAGAAAGGAAATGGTGACATATGAATATGACCAAGCACGCTGAATTAAGAAGTAAACAACGAGTCATAACAAATGATATCATTGCCATAATTGTTTTTGATAGTAAGAATCCATAAAAATCTGCTTGAAAAAAGGTAACACTTTCTCCAGAGAGAAGAAAGGAGAAAGTGATATGAGCAAGAAGCAGTTTAATTGTTCGATCTCAAAGAAAATCAACAATGGTTTTACCAAATGCTTGGATTTGGTGAAAACACCCCCTTTGAGTGCATCGGGCAAATTCAGGAAGTTCAGCTTGCATTGAATTCTGCAAACGCAAATATGGTCCATTTCAAATGAGGAAAGTCTAATGTCTTGGTCTGCAACATGCCGCATTGGGGTGGTTGAACTTCCGGAATTGGGGTTATTCGATTCCGATGGCAAGAACCGGGCGTCGGTGCGTAGCGGCACGGCCTTGATCAGTAAACAAGTCCTATTGGCAGATTTACAGGAAAAGGGCTTTGATGCCCAGTTGGTGAACCTGAAACAAGGTCACGAGCAAGTGGAATGCGGAAGCATCCGTTGGGGAACGACTGATCTCACGAAAGTCTATCTCGGGACCAGGCTGACTGATATCGACCCGCAAGCGTATGAACTGTGGGCGCTGACGAACAATTTTTCTCAGCATCGGGAACTGGCGCAAGTCGCTACCGGACATTTTGCCAGCCAAGGGCGGCCGGTCATCGTCGGCGGGTCTGACGCGCTGGCCGATCCCTATTCTTATATTGCTGCCGGAGCCACCGCCGTGGTTTTGGATAAATCGGGGGCGGCGAATGCCTCAATAATCAACCATGTGCTGGGGATAACCCCCGTGGGGGTGTTGTCCGAGGTGGTGTTGCAGGACGGCTCCGCCATCGCGAGAAAACTCCCGGTGTTGAGCCCGGAAGATTGGGCGTTACCGGATATCGCGGTGACCCACAAGTGCTTGGGTAATGAATATTGGAGCCTTGACTTTCCCCAGGTCTTGTCGCCGATTGGTTCCGTAGTCACCGATATCGGTTGTGATCGAAAGTGTGACTTTTGTCAGACACCCAAATATCGCTTGGGCTATCAGGCCATGTCGCCCCGGACCGCTTTGGCATGGTTTGAGTTGCAACGCCGGGCGGGCGCCGGCTCAGTCATCGGTTCTTCTGATCAATTTCTGGGGCGGATTGTCAGACCGGGAGGGCGCGCAGAGATACTGGAAATCATGACGGGAATCAGAGAATTGGGATTGGCGGTTCTGTGGCCTAATGGTTTAGAACTGAAAAAGGCGACGCGCGGACTGGGAACCAATCGTGGAGCGCCTGATTTCGTGCCGGACGAGGAGCTGATTGCGGCATTATGGGGCTGGAATGGCAAAGTAGGTTGTTATCACGCGTACATACCCGCGGAACGCCCGATAGTCGGCCGGGAAAATTATCGCAAGCTGTTACCTTGGCAAGAGCATTGTGAAGTAGTCAAAGCCATTGTCAGGGCGGGTTTGCCGCATCTGACCTACGGCATTATCATTGGTTTTGCCGATGAGAGTGAAGAGACGTTAGTACGTCTCGAGGAGGCGATACTGGAACTCTATCATAATCTCATCGCCATCAACCCGCGGCTGAACTTTCAAGTGTCTCCATTTTCGATTTTCCCCATTGCGGGGACGCTGCAATGGAAACAGTTGCACCAATCCGGCTTGCTGCAGTTTGATGATCCGAGCATTGTCGGTGGTTTGTGGACACCCTCGGTCAATACCCGCTACCTAAATTACCATGAGATCTCGGAATGGCAGATTCGCTTATTGCGAATCGGCAGTATCGAAGGTCGTTCGCACTTTATCAATACCGATTTTTCGACGCACGAAACGCCACGGTCGTGATTCACTGTGGTCTGCCGTCTATCGCCCCCGGAATCCCCAGTTGTCAGATTATTACTGTAGTTTTCAGGGAGATTCATAAATGAGAACAAACAAGCTGTGGCTTGAAAGCTTTACCCGTTCCCGCCGCCAACTGTCTTTTACTTACGGCATTGATGATTTGCGTTTTGAAAACGCCTATTGGTATAACGATGTTGATCTGATTGCTTTGGAAAGGCAATACGGTCAAGCCATGCTCAACAAAGTTTACTTTCATATCATGGCGTTTGAAATCAACAAACTGATCAGTTTGCAGCCTGCAACCATTGATTTCGGTAATTTTGCCGCATATCAAACCACCGCCTTTGAAACGCTGTGGCTAAAAATAACCCGGAATGTGTGGGGCCAATGGCGTTATGAACATCAAAGGCCTGACTATTCAGGGCCTGAATTTACCAGTAAACCGGCGGTGCGTTCCATTCAGGCGATTCAAAGGCAAGCTACGCCGACAGAGGACATCCTCTGTTTTTGTGGCGGCGGCAAGGATAGTCTGTTTGCCATGACGATTTTAGAGCGACTGCAATTGCCCTACGCATCTTTCGCTTACTCCAACAGTGTCTATGGTAGAGCCGATATGCAACATAAGCTGATTCAAAATCTTTTGAAACATGCGCAGATGACCAAACAACATCAACTTTGGGTGTATGACAGTTGCATTGATTCGCCTGTCCTGAGTATTTATCCTGAATATGGCAGTAAATATATTACAGCGGCGGAAACCCCCAGTTCCATATTCAGTGCATTGCCTGTTTTATTGCAACACGGTTACCAGAACATCGTGCTGGCGCATGAGCACAGCGCTAATGTGGGCAATCTGATTTGGACCTTGACGGGTGAAGAAATCAATCATCAGTGGGGAAAATCGTTTGCCGCCGAACAACTCCTGAATGAGTATTTGCGGGCTGAATTCATCATTGATTGCAATTACTTCAGTATTCTTCAGCCGGTGTATGACGTATTGATATTTAACGGCTTGAAATGGGCCATCGAAGCCGTTCCCGCCACACATTCCTGTAATGTTGATAAACCCTGGTGTTGCCGTTGTCCTAAATGTGCATATGTTTGGCTGAACTATATGGCTTATCTGGATGTGAATTTGGTTGATTCCATTTTTCACGCCAATCTGTTTGATCTCAAAGAAAATCAACAATGGTTTTACCAAATGCTTGGATTGGGTGAAAACACCCCCTTTGAGTGCATCGGGCAAATTCAGGAAGTTCAGCTTGCATTTGAATTATGCAAACGCAAAGGGGTGACGGGAAAAGCGATGCAATTATTCATGCAACATTTTCCATCATTGGATACCAAAGCGATTATCAATAAATATACAAGCGTTAACATGGTGCAAACAGGCATTCCAACTGCCGTCGCCAAGCTCATCGAACCACATTTCCACATTTTATCGACAGAGACTCAGCAATATCTGAAGTCGATATTAAATGACGAGGGTACTATAAAAGGAGGGAAGTGACGCCCCCGTCACAACTTGCGGAGATGAACGACCTTAGCGAACCGGCGGGCAACCGCCTCGGAGTGTGTAGCGCAAAGGATGGTTATCGTCGGGAATAGTTCAAACAGTGTATCGAGAATCTTTTCTTCCGTTTCATGGTCCAGGGCCGATGTGAACTCGTCGAGGAGAAGGATCGTTGCCTCGTGCACCAGGGCGCGGGCTAAAAGAAGTTGCTGTTTCTGCCCACCGGAAAGTCCCTGTCCCCGGTCGCCGATGATGGTGTCGTATCCATCAGGCAGCGCCTCAATGGCCTCATGGAGGTGAACACGGCGGGCCGCGTCGATGATGACATCCTGTGGAATGTGATACCAGCCCATGGCGATGTTCTCCCCGATACTAAGCCGGAACAGGTGCGGGTGCTGAGTCATGTAGGCGAAATAATTAAGGTACATGGCCATGGAATAGGCGGCGATGTCTCGGTCGCCGAGGAGGATTTCCCCCCTTATGGGAGCGATCTGCCGGGCGAGCATGTTGAGGAGAGTGCTCTTGCCCGATCCACTCGGCCCCATC
>Ga0194058_10000717_pt1 | contig 16336 bp, 16 predicted proteins | sample SepL4417m_MetaG_FD_155490 | JGI IMG/M metagenome (GOLD analysis project Ga0194058, IMG submission 155490) | Anoxic zone freshwater microbial communities from boreal shield lake in IISD Experimental Lakes Area, Ontario, Canada - Sep2016-L442-17m | ecosystem: Environmental > Aquatic > Freshwater... | reverse complement strand
GTTCCACGAGTTTGCCGGCGCCATGCCCCAGGGTTCCAAAGGCTGTAAAAGCAAAATTGGCGCCTACCAGATACTCGCTTGCCGCCTGCGCCACGATGTGCGGAAGCCCTTGGCCGCCAACAGCCGGGTCCTCCTTCATGGCGATCCATTCCCCTTCCACATACAGGCGATGAGGCTTTCTGAAGCTTTCCGATACAATGACTTTGCCTGCTTCCAGGCGGACACCGTCCCGATCTCCCTGACTGAACGTCGGCAGGATTTCCTTGATTCCGAAATTTCTGGCCTCGGAAATGGTCATATCGAATAATTTCCGGTTAAATTCGCTGTATTTGGGAAACCGGGTCAAATCTTCCGTGTCAAGCTGTTCATACAATACAAAATCAATATCCCTGCGGTCTGCAATAATCTGCGCCATAAAAAAGCTCCTTGTTTAATGGAATAAATTCTAAACAACCCTTATACTGTGAGTTTGTTTGTCCAAATGACATCAGTTGTCATTTGTTTAATTCGTAGATAACACGCCAGCGATCACACCAAAAGCCGACAACCGCACTCCAACTCAATAACGACAGGCGATACTTGCCGCGTAGTGCGGTCTTTGCGAACATGTAGAACCAACAGCGTAAGCGGATCGAATACGATCACATCCTTAACACCTTGTGACAGATAAAAAGGCGGCCCAATTTCCAAGTCCTTGGCCTCATAGCCCTTGCTTACCACCTCAATGACAGCCTCTGGAATCATGGTTAATGCCGAATCCTGCTCATCTTCGCGGGGCTCCCGACAAAAGATCGAGATGTCAGGCCGTTTTAGCCCATTAGGGAACTGGATATATACATCCACTGCGTGAGTGCATTCACATTCTGATTGCGTGATGCCCATCTTAGTGATTCCTTGCACAATCCGCTCTATGTGTTTCTGATGACGATAAACAGGTTGCGCTTCCCAAATTGGAAGGCCGTTCACGATTTCAAGACGAATTCCAAGCTCGCTGGCTTGAAGCAGGATTGGTGATAAGCTCATAATTTGCCTTATGCCTTTAAGTTAATATTTCTCGATAGTCAAGATGATACGACACTGGTTGACTAACACGGAAATAAGCGATGGGCGTGGCATCAGCGAAGCACACCCGCCTGATTGACAGGTTAGCAACTTTAATTGTCTCTTTCGATAATTTTCGGCGGTTTTTCTTCTTTCCATTCATTGAAATTCCGCTGTTTCAAGCCAGCCTGACCGCCTGCACAAAGCTGATTCCTGAAGAACCCTTATCAAGTAATCTCTTAATATGCAATATAATATCTATTACCGTGAAGATGCTTCGTAAAGCGTTACTTTGCATTTCATTTTTGGCCCTGTTTCATTGCATTCTCTACCCATATATTGTACAAGGAGAGCGTCAAAACGTAAAACTGACAAGAACCTTCATGAGTCGGTGTCGCTATCGAAAGCACTGCAGCCGGAAATCTCAAACCCTGGCGCAAAGTGGTCACCCCGCCACAGCGGAATATGAACAACAAATTCACTCCCTTTTCCCGGAGAGCTTTCCACTGTGATCTTTCCTGCATGGGCATTGACGATATGCTTGACAATAGCAAGCCCCAGGCCGGTTCCACCCAATTTTCTGCTTCGGGAGGGGTCAGCGCGGTAAAACCGCTCGAAGAGTCGCGGAAGGTGTTCCGCCGCAATTCCGATGCCGTGGTCCCGGAACGAAACGCTAAGCTCGGTGTCCTTATGTTGCACCTCAATTTCAATGCTGCCGCCCGCTCCGCTGTATTTGACAGCATTATCCAGAAGATTCACGAATGCCTGCTCAATCAGCACTGCATTGAGATTTATCGAAAGCGTTTCTTCGCAAGATAGAATGATTTGTAACGCTTTTTCATCGGCCATTGGCTGGCAGACTTGACGGGCGGACTGCAGAATCGGCAGCAATAGACGGTTTTCCAGAAGTATTTCCTTCTTGTCTGTTTTCTGTTCGATAAGGGAGAGTTTCATCAGATCGTCAATGATAGCATTCAGGCGGTTGGTGTTTTTTTCGATGATCCCGAGAAAACGGACCGCTTCCTCCGGGTGACTCAGCGCACCCATTTTCAGTGTTTCCACAAAACCTTTAATGGCGGTCAGCGGCGTTTTGATTTCATGCGAAACATTAGCGGCGAAATCCTTTCGCATGTTTTCAAGGTGTCTTAACCGGGTCACATCGTTTAAAACAATCAGAGTCCCGATGCGCTCCCCCCTGGCGTTTTTCAGCGCACTGCTGCGAGCCTCCAATACTGCCTCGCCGTTGATGTAAAAAAACAGATATTCCTTGCGACAGGTTTCGTCCTGAAACGCCAGCCTGACAAATCGGTGAAAATCCGGGTTGCGGATGGCCTCCTGAACGCTCCGGTTGATCAGTTCAGAATGTTTGCGGCAAAACATCCGGGCGGCAGTATGATTAATGCTGATGATTGTCTCTTTTGGATCAAGGGCGATGACCCCTTCAACCATGCTGGAAAGGACCGCTTCAAGCTCGTTTCGCTGACCAACGATTGTCTGCATGCGCTCATCCAGGCTTGCCGCCATATCGTTCATGGTCCTTGCCAGAAGTGCAGTCTCTTTTGATGCAAAAACCGGCAGCCGGTAAGATAACCGCCCGTTGGCGAAATATTCAGCACCTTCACGGATTATTTCCAGCGGCTGGCTGACGCGTCGTGAAAACAGAAGACTTGCTCCCGTCGCCAGCAAAGCAACCGCTATTCCGCCAAGAGATATATGACGGTGAATGCTCTCCAGTTTTATGTCAATTGCACTGACACTGACTGAAACCCGCAGCACTCCAATACACTTTTCGCCATCAAGAAGCGGGACAGATAGATACATCATGGACTCCCCAAGGGTATTGCTGTAACGGGTGAAAACGCCGGTTTTCCCGGACATCGCCTTTACAAACTCCGGCCGGTTCGAATGATTCTCCATAAGGTTCGGATCGACCTCAGAATCGCCCAGAACTTTTCCCAAAAGCTGCATTACCGTGACCCGCATATCAGCGGATTTACCTGCACGTTTGCACAATAGATCAATCTTATTCCAAGCCTCGGCCTGAAGATAACCTGTCATCTGGTCTCTCAGGAGATTGGCCCTGGCTTCAAGATTGGAGGCCGTCTGGTCCAGAAAAAAACGGCGCATTGAAAAGTCGGCGTACCAGCTTACCGCCAAAAGTGGAATCAGAACAATAAGCAGAAATGGCGGATATAATTTCCAGAACAGGGGGAACCGTTTTCTCATGGATTTTCCTTAACAGATAAACTGAAATATGTATTTAAAAAATAAGAATTTGAAATTTTGATCGAATTGCTTTATCGTCAAGAGAATGGTAAGTAGGTTGTGTTACGAAAATATGAAGGTTGGAATTTCCCAACCTCAACTACAGGATACGATCATGAAATGGCTTACTCGCCGATTTCCCAATTTTGACCATCGAATAGCGATACTGTTTGGCATTGCTTTTCTCACCCTCTTTCCCCTGCTGGGGGCGGCTCCACTTTTTGACGAGGACGAAGGGTTTTATGCGGAAGCCAGCCGGGAAATGCTTGAAAATGGAAACTACCTCACTGCTCATATCAATGGTTCACCGCAATATGACAAACCCATTCTCATATACTGGCTTCAGGTGATCAGCTTCAAAATTTGGGGCCAGAATGAATTTGCAGCCCGCTTCCCATCCGCCTTGGCGACTTTTTTGTGGATGCTGGCGATTTTCAGATTTACTCGTCGCCATATAGGGCTTCAAAGCGGCTTTCTGTCAGCCTTGTTTTTCATCAGCGCCATCCAGATTACCATTACTGGCAAGGCTGCAATTGTTGATTCGATCCTGAATCTTTTTCTGACTCAATGTCTCTTTCATCTATACGAATACACGCAAAACCGGAACCGTCGGATTTATACCGCCGCCGTTTATGCAGGGCTTGGTTTTCTAGCCAAAGGCCCGGTAGCCGTCGTCATTCCGTTTGGTGTCAGCCTGATTTATTGCTTGACGCAAAGGCAGTTCCGGCTCTGGTTGAATATGGTTTTTAACTTTTCTGCGATTCTGATCTTTATTGCCATAGCCCTTCCCTGGTATGTGCTGGAATACCAGGACCAGGGTATGATCTTTATACAGGATTTCTTTTTAAAACACAATTTGGAACGTTTTTCCCGGACATTTGAAGGACACTCCGGATCACTTTTCTATTATATTCCCGTGATCATTGTTGGAACGCTTCCCCATTGCGGCCTGCTGCTTGCCATTATTCGCCAGGCCAGATCGCTCCTGAAGCTGGATGTGTATCGTTTCTGCTTTATCTGGGTTGGGTTTGTGCTGATACTGTTCTCTTTTGGGAGTACCAAACTCCCCCATTATATTCTCAGCGCATTCCCGCCGCTTTTTATCCTGTATGGGGGTGTTTATGAGAAACTGGCGGATCTACGATCCTATCTTGTGCCGGCAGCCGCTTTTCTGGGGATATTTTTGATTCTTCCGCTGACCATTCCGCTATTGTCACCATACATCCGTGATGATTTCGCCGTCTGCATGATCAGTGCAGGCCAACCGCTTTTTGGTGCGGGCTATTATGCTTTCTGCGGCCTTCTGGCCGTTTCCGTGATGCTTCTTTTCTTTGTCAAACAATCCGGATCACTAAGGCCTGCCATCGTGGTTTCTGTAGCCTATTTGCTTCTGATCAATATGGTGCTGATGCCGCGCATTGGAGAGTTGATGCAGTCTCCGGTCCGTGAAGCGGCGCAAATTGCCTCCCGGTTTCCCAAACGTGCGGTGATGTGGGGACATACTCTGCCCAGCTTCATGTTTTATACCAAAAAATTTGTTCAAATGCGTAATCCGGTTTCAGGGGATTTGCTGATCACCAAAAAGACCCGCCTATCGGACGTTGGCGCACATGAAATCCTTTATGAAAAAAACTGCATCATTCTGGCGCGGATACTCTGAATAGTGAATAGGAAATTGAGCAGGTGTCATGATGACAATATCCTGGGTTCAAACCCTTGAACTATCCCTTCCCTCACTGAATGACAATACCGCAGACGCGGACAGGCTGATCCATGCCCTGAAATCCCGGTTGGGCTCAGATAACATCGCCATGGATCTGGATATGCTGAAAACACTGCCTGATGTCATGAGAAATGCTAATTACCATATCCGGTGCATACTTTATAAGGATCGGAGTGGATGGGGGATTTCCGGCGTTCTGGCAGCCAAAAATTCGAGTCCGGTCCTGGGCATGGCCGTGGATCTGGGAACCACCCGCGTGGTGCTGCGTCTGATGGATCTGTCATCTGGCAGGTCCATATCAGAATCTTCCTTCGACAATCCTCAGCTTGTTGTGGGTCCGGATATTTTGACCCGGATTCATCATGCGGATTCTCCGGAGGGGCAGCGTCATCTGCAGAACCTGATCGTGGATGGCCTGAACCGGCTTATGGCGGAACTTTGCACATCCTGCGGATTTGCGTCAACCGATGTTTACTTAATGGCTATCGCCGGAAACACGGCCATGACCCATCTGTTTATGGGGCTTAACCCCCGCTGGATCATCCGGGAGCCGTATATTCCGGTAGTCAACCGGCCAGGAACGCATCGGGCTTCACAGCTTGGACTTCTGGCGAATCCTTGCGCCAGGGTGTTCGTATTTCCAAATATCGGCAGTTATTTTGGCGGCGATTTGATTGCCGGTATCCTGTATTCCGGTCTCAATCAACGGGAAGAAACCGCCATTCTGGTGGATGTCGGCACCAATGCTGAAGTGGTTCTGGGAAATAAAAACTGGATGATCGCCTGCGCCGGAGCAGCCGGGCCTGCACTGGAAGGCGGGGCTGCCAGAATGGGCATGATGGCGGGTCCAGGTGTGATAGACCGGGTCGCCATTGACCCTGATACCTTGCAAATGGATATCCATACCATTGAAAACCTGCCGCCTGTGGGGATTTGCGGTTCTGGCCTGATTGATCTGGCAGCCCATCTCTTTTTATGCGGCATGCTTGATATCCGTGGAAAATTCGTGGCTTCCAAGTGCAGAAACCAACTGAAGGAAATTGACGGCATCAAACATCTTGTGGTGGTGGATCAGAAAGATGCTGCAGCCGGTTGCGACCTTTCCATATCACAGGCAGACATCGACAGTCTGATCCGGTCCAAGGCGGCCATGTACACCATCCTGGAAACTCTCACAGCCTCGGTGGGAATGGCGCCACGGGATCTGACCCGGTTTTATGTGGCCGGAACATTCGGTTCATTTATAAACCCGATTTCCGCCATCGCCATCGGCATGATTCCGGATTTGCCGCTGAACTGCTATCAGACACTGGGAAACAGCAGCCTCGGCGGCGCAGCCCGCATCCTTGAATCCAGTGAATTGTTCGAAGAAATCGACCGGATTCGCGACAGCATCACCTATCTGGAACTGAATGTGAATCAGGACTTCATGAACCGGTTCAGCGCGGCTAAATTTCTGCCGCATACGGATAAATCGTTGTTTCCGTCGGTAAACATTCATGAATTGCTTCAGGACTTCACCCCATAAAATGAAAATGATACCTTTGTTCAGTCAATACTTTTTTTAATGGCAATGTAATAAGTATTTTTTGGCTGCCGTTATATGGGCAAAATCGTTAGAATGACATCTGAAGAAATCAAAGCCATGCGTGCCGCAGGCGGCGATATGACTGACTGGGAGCGCGTTCGCAACTTAACCGAAGAAGAAATTGAACGAATGGCATTGGAAGACCCTGACAATTTTCTGAAAACTGATGTGGAACATGCTGAAAGTTGTCATGAATTGTCAAATATCACGATTTGAAATCATTGACTTTAATTCATATTAAGACATAATATGTGCCATTTTAATTCGTAATATATTTTAGGTGATGAATTGTGACTGAGTGGAGATGCGATGTTCAATCGAAGTGCGATAGAGGATATAAAGACCTGGTATCAACAGAACAAGCGCAAGCCTTTGGTCATTCGTGGCGCAAGGCAGGTGGGGAAAACAACTGCAGTCCGACTTGCGGCGAAAGAGCTTTCGGTCAAAGTGATTGAAATCAACCTGGAGCGGCATACCGAATTGGAACCCCTGTTTCAGCGTTACAAACTGGATGAGTTGTTGTTTAACTTTTCGCTTATTAGTGGCGAGCAGATTACCCGGGACAACAACATCATTCTATTTCTTGATGAAGCACAGGCTACACCTTCCGCATATCCATGTTTGCGTTATTTTTTTGAGGATATGCCGAGCTTGGCCGTGATTTTAACGGGTTCCTTACTTGATCAGGTACTCAATGACATCAGGCTTCCCACCCCTGTTGGCCGTATTGAACCCTACTTCATGGGACCATTGACATTCGAGGAGTTCCTTTTTGCGATCGGTGAGACCAAAGCGCTGCACGCCATTGAGATGCTTCAGATAAATAACATGCACTTGATGCCTGACTCTGTGCATTACGACCTGATGGCGTTAGTTCGACGCTACACGCTGACAGGCGGAATGCCCGGATGTATCCAGCTCGGCATTGATAGTCATTTTAATCATGCAGAAATTCTGAAACATCAAACAGAGTTGATTCAAACCTACAAGGATGATTTTGCCAAATACGCAGGCACTCAAAACGCCCTTAGGCTCAATGCTTTTTTTAATGCTATTTTAAGGCAGGTGGGTTTTCAATTTTCCCATAAACAGGCCAACGAGATTTCCGCCATGACCAGTGGTGATAATCGACAGTTGAATGCTGCGCTTGAGCGATTTCTGGAGGCCCGTTTGTTCTATCGCGTGCTTCACAGCAATGCGGGCGGAATTCCATTGGGCGCTGAAACCAAAATAAGAATCAGCAAATTTTTGTTTATTGATATTGGATTGTTATTGGCGGCACAAGGCCTGCCCGCTCAAACAGTGATGAGTACACCTCTCGAGTTGACCAATCATGGAGTGTTGGCGGAACAGTTTGTGGGACAGCAATTGCTCTATTCTAAAAAGGGTTATATTCAGCCCGAGTTATACTTCTGGCAACCTCCAAAGTCTGAGTGTCAAGCAGAGGTTGACTTCCTTTTTCCATGTGCAAATCGGGTGTATCCCGTAGAGGTTAAATCGGGTTCAGAGGGCACGATCAAGTCGTTACACTCATATATCGTTAAAAAACAAGCCGGCCAGGCCATCAAGATTAGTTCCGCCAAGCCGTCAGTGAATCAACTGGTGGCCAAAGTGAATAAAGTTGAGAATCCTTTCAGATTGCTCAATATCCCCTTTTATTTGGTGCATCAACTGGAACGGTTGTTAACTCGGGTATGAGTGATGGTGAGAGCATTAATATTACTCTGACCAGTTATCTTATGGCTTGACCCAATTCGGCACGCAGGGTATAGGGAAGAACTTGTTGAATGCACTCAGACAGCCGATTCGCAACACCTGGAGCTGCTCTGCCTGTTGACATGACTAACAGTTGAAAATTGTCTGACATCAACCGAATTCATTATCCATAATTCCAAATATCATGGCGCCATAGGGGAGTTCTTATGACAGAAAAAGTATTACTGGTTGACGACGAACAGGATTTTCTGAGCATCATGTCCGAACGGATGAAGGCCAGGGGCATGGATGTTTCCACCGCGGCTTCCGCCAAAGAAGCGATTCAACTGGCGGAAGCTGAATCTTTCGATGCCATTATCCTGGATTTACAGATGCCGGGAATGGATGGTCTGGAAGCACTGAGAGCGCTGAAAGCCAAAAAACCGGAGATTCAGGTTATTCTTCTGACCGGCCACGCAACGGTTGAAAAAAGCGTTGAAGCCATGAAGCTGGGAGCAATGGACTTGATGGAAAAGCCGGCGGATTTGAAAACACTGACGGATAAAATTAAAAAAGCTCAAACAAGAAAAAAGATTCTGATAGAAAAGCAGGCCGAGGAAAAGATGAACGTGCAGGCGATCGAAGCCGGAAAGCTGGCATCCGTGGGAGAACTTGCTTCGGGCATTGCCCATGAGATCAACAATCCCATCGCCATCATGGTTGAAGAAGCCGGTTGGCTCAGCGATTTGTTGAGTGACGAAGACCTTGCAAATCCCCAGAATATGGAAGAATTCCGCCGAGCGCTGAATCAGATTAAAGCTCAAGGCGGAAGATGTAAGGATATCACGCATAAACTGCTCTTTTTTGCCAAAAAAACAGATTCCAGGGTGCGTGAAGTTCAGATCAACGATATTATCAAGGAAAATTTCCTGTATTGGTATAAAAAAGACTACCTGAGAGCACAGGTGGGAGACGTGGGAAAGATGATCGAAAAACTTAGGGAAGAATACAAGATCACCAACAAGGGTCTTTTGATCCAGGGCGGAATCATTCTGGGAATCGTTATTTTGCTTTTCATACTTCACGGTATGCTACACATGGAGGCCAGCATCGCGGCCATGATAGGAGCAGCGGTATTGATGGTGATCAGCAAGGTGGATATCGTCGAAATGCTTGAAAAAGAAATCGAGTGGCTCACGCTGATTTTTTTCATGATGCTCTTTATGGTTGTTGCCGGGGCCGAAGGAACCGGCCTTATCCAGCTTATAGCCGGTTGGGTCAAGGATATCTCTCAGGGCAATCTCGTGATTGCAATTCTCATGATCCTGTGGGTGTCCGCTTTAGCCTCCGCCATCATTGACAACATCCCGTTCGCCGCTACCATGCTGCCGATCGTGGGGTATCTGACGACCGTCATCCCCGGAGCCGAAAGTGGTGTATTGTGGTGGGCGCTGTCTCTGGGAGCCTGCCTTGGCGGTAACGGCACCATGATCGGGGCCAGCGCCAATTTAGTCACCGTGGGGATGGCCAACGGGCCGGCTATCCCATCTCCTTTATGGCGTACCTGAAGGCGGCCTTTATCCCGATGATCATCACCATCATATTATGTTCCGGATGGTTGCTACTTGTAGAAATGTAACAATTCGATACGACTCAGGCGCACTGAAAACAGGCCAGGCCTGAACATTCTTAATTAAAAATTCGATTAATCAAGGAAGGGGAGCAGATGGAAATTCAACCCTATTACCGGGCACTGATGCGAAACATGATGCTGATCGTCATTCTGGTGTCGTTCGCTCCCCTTCTTTTGATCAGCGCCCTCAATGGATACCGGTTTGAAACCTCGTACCGTGAAAAAGTGACCGTGCACCTGATGGAGGTGGTTCAAAAACACCAGCAGGGAATTACGATGTTTTTAAACGACAAACTGGCCTACATGTTGAACCTGGCCAACTCAGTCTCATTAGATCAGGTAAAAAATGAAACATTTCTGAATCAGAAACTGGCCATCCTGCAAAAATCTTATGGTGGGGTGTTTGTTGATCTGGGGGTGGTGGATGATCAGGGCATCCAGGCGGCCTACGCAGGAGCCTTCAAACTTGAAAAAGCCGATTATAGCCAAACAGAATGGTTCAAAAAAGTCATCCAGAATGGTTCAAAAAAACAAAATTATTACATCAGTGACGTGTTTCTGGGCCTTCGCAGACAACCCCATTTTATCATCACGGTCAAACAGAAACATGAGGGTAAAGACTGGATTCTTCGGGCCACAATCGATTTCGAGGTATTCAACGCGCTGGTGGAAAGCGTACACATCGGGGAAACCGGTTTCGCTTTCATCATCAACAAAGCGGGGGAATTCCAGACCAAACCCCGTTTGGAACCCAAGTTGATCCCCGAGTTTCAGCAGAAATTTCTCGGAAGTCAACAGATACATGATGCATCAGGGGTGAACAAGCCCGTCGAACCCGACGAAATCCGATTCGACGATGCTCAGAAAAAACCATATAGCGACAAGGTGATATCGGTAGGCAATGTCAATTATGCGGGCAAGAATCTTATTTATCTGACAACACCGCTGAAAGACGAGGAATGGATTCTGGTTTACCAGCAGGAGGACGCAGACGCTTTTTCCGATCTCAATCAAACGCGGAACCTGTCTATCATCATCTTGGTTATCGGCGCCATCGGTATAACCGTCATGGCGTTTCTGCTTTCCAGAAAAATGGTCGAATATATTAAAAAAGCCGATCAGGACAAGGAGATGATGAACGAGAAGGTTATCGAAGCCGGAAAGCTGGCATCCGTCGGAGAACTTGCCTCGGGCATTGCCCATGAAATCAACAACCCCATTGCCATCATGGTTGAAGAAGCTGGATGGATAGATGACCTGCTGAATGAAGAAGACTTTGGGAAGTGCCAGAATATGGAAGAATTCCGCCGGGCGCTTAATCAGATCAAAACCCAGGGCGGAAGATGCAAGGAAATCACGCAAAAATTGCTCAATTTTGCTAGGAAAACCGATGTCAGGGTGCGAGAAGTCCTGATCAACGACGTTATTGAGGAAATCGTTAGCATCTCAGGACAAGTGGCCAAATACAGCAACGTCAAAATTGTCACTCAGTTGGATCCGGAACTTCCAAAAGTGGCGGCATCGCCATCGGAAATGCAGCAGGTGTTGCTGAATCTCATCAACAACGCCATCTATGCCATTGGATCGGGAGGGGGTAGCATCGAAATCACCAGCAGGCTAAATGGCGATTATGTAACAATTGATGTGGCCGATACCGGACAGGGGATTCCGAATACAGTGATGAATCGCATTTTCGAACCTTTCTTTACCACCAAACCTGTCGGGAAGGGAACGGGGTTGGGGCTTTCCATCTGCTACGGGATCATCAAAAAAATGGGCGGCGATATCACTATTAGCAGCAGTGTGGGAATGGGGGCCACTTTTCATGTTCATCTGCCGATGCCAAAGTGCGAAAACCAGAGTCATCAATCCTTGGAACCGCATAGGTCCACAACTGTTGGCATTTTATCGTAACCAATTGAATTTGAACCCCACCCCAACCTTCAGATTATGCCCGTTTGCAGTATAATGAGCGGATAGCAGCCATGTCGTTCTCAACTACGTTGTTCTTTATTGATTGACGGGTTCTGTAGCACAGGATATAAATGTTCGTAAATTATTTTGCTTGAAAAGATTGTTCAATCTCAGAATTCCAGAAGCACTGGTTCTGATTGTGAACAAATCATTGGAAAAAGATGTTGAAAAAAGATATCAGCGAGCAGGTCAGGTGAGTGATCATTTGCGAAAGCTAAATGAAATGATCAATAGGCCATTGAGCGGAAAAAGATTTTTAATACCGCAAAATATGACGGAATTGCATGAGGATTGACAGATGACACATATAGCGTCCATTCATGCTGCCGGCGCATCAGATATCGGCAGGCTGCGAACAAACAATGAAGATTCCTTCCTGGTTGATGATACCCTCAGACTCTACATTGTGGCGGATGGAATCGGCGGACATCAATCCGGTGAGATGGCCAGTAGGCTGGTTGTTGATATCATGCGTGATTATTTTCGTCAAAGTCTGGGATCAGATTGCGACGAAACGCGGATCATCAACGATGACACCCTGACACCGGAAGCCAATCGACTTCTTTCCGGCATTGTGTTGGCCAATCGCGGCATCTATGATCTGTCCGAACAGCAGGATCAATATCGTCAGATGGGGTCAACCGTTGCCGCCGTGGTTCTGACCGAGGCCACTCTGATTGTCGCTAATGTCGGCGACAGCCCGATTTATCTTATTCATGGCGATCGCATTGAATCGCTGTCCGTAACCCATAATGTGGAAACGGAACTGTTTGCAATGAACCCTGAAAAACTGAATCGAATTGGAAAAGCTTATCGAAACATGCTGACACGTGCGGTTGGGATTGCGGATTCGGTTGATCCACACATTTGTGAAACGCCGTTTTTTAAGGATGACCGGATCATCTTATGCTCAGATGGTCTTAGCAATAAGGTTTCATTGCAGGAAATCGTTCTGGCTGTTACAACCCAAAGACCGGGGGCAGCGTGCAACCACCTTATAAAACTTGCCAATGATCGGGGCGGAGAAGACAATATCACGATTGTTATCATTCATCTGATGCCGGATGCAGGAATCGTGAATAGATTCATCGACTTCTTTTTCAAAATCCGTTATGGTGTCAAAAAGCTGTTTTCGTTTGCATTGTCAAGATAACCATATAATACTTAAACGTTGCGCGAAATTCTTGGCTACCCAAATAAGCCGAGACAGGTTGGCTGCTCGTGTAAGTAATTGAGAGTAAAAGTGTCACTGCTTGTGTTGGTTAGCCTTTTGAATCATAACATCTTTAATAAACAAGCATTTGCCAGGTCGAATTTTCGTGCAACCTTTAAGTAATATTAAATATTTATATTCTGTAATCAAGGGATGGTGAGGTCAGATTATGCCAGTGCTTACGCTGAAATTCAAAGACATTTCTCAGGGAGAGTTCCAGGTTGAAAAGGGAAAAACCCTGTCAATCGGACGGCTTGCAGATAATGATGTCTGTATCGAAAACTTGGCAGTGTCCGGTCACCATGCCAAAGTCGATGCAGTGGGTGATGGATATTTATTGACCGACCTCCAAAGCAAAAATGGCACGTTCGTAAACGGATATCCAGTGGTGTCTCATTGGCTGGCGCATGGAGAGACAATTCAGATATGTAAACACACGCTTTCTTTTGAGCTGACGGGGAATGAACTCCAAAAACAGCCTGCGCCCTCCTGTCAAATGGATCAAACCATGATTCTGGATACTAAGGTATATCGGAATCTGGTGTCTGAACATGTTAAAGAAGTTCCGGGTGATCTGCCGCAAAAAAGACAGGAAACCGTAGGCTCACTGTCTTTTCTGACTGGAGGATCGGGTGAGTTCGAGTTGAGCAAAAAAATGATTCGAATCGGAAAAAGCGAAACATCCGATATCGTTGTTACCGGTCTCACGGTTGGTCAGACGGCAGCGACCATTAGCAGACGGCCCCAAGGATATTATTTAAGCTATGTAGGCGGCATATCAAAGCCCAAAGTCAATGGCGAGTCGATTAAGGAATCCGTGCTGCTGAAAGATCTGGATGTAATTATCGTTGGGTCTGTCAAGATGCAGTTTTTTGGCAGCAGATAGTCGGTGACAATGGGTGATCAAAAGCCTTGTGCCTGTGGAATTCTCCGAAAGAGAATGATGGTGCGAGCAGATTTAGTTTTCAGTTTCAACTGGCAGGCCGGCTTCCTGCCATAGGGTCCAGCCATTGACCAGTATCCGGACGTTTGAAAATCCCAGATTTTCCAGAAACAGCGCCATATCCTTGCTCAGGTTACAGGAGTTCCCATCGCAGTAGGTAATGATCACAGCATCATAAGCCATATCCGCGGTGGTACCCATCACCCGCTGTTCGGCTTCGTGCCATGGAAGGCTGATTGCACCCTTAATGTGTCCCTTGGTGAATTCCTCCAAAGGTCGGGCATCCATGAACACCGCGCTCATGGATTGGTGCAGAATCTTTGCCTCACCCAGGGTAATGGCCAACTGCCGTCCAGATGGGGATACCAGCCGAGCTTCCTGTGACCAGTTTCCCACCAATTGCAGCGGTGACGGCCGGAAATGATTTGAAATCAAGGCAATGGCAACTGCTGCCAGTACAATCACTAACAGTTGCCGGATGGATCGAATCCACGGATGATATCGAGCATCTCTTGTCATGATACGATAATTTCCTGAACCCTACGGCCTGCATGTCAAATGGCAGATGCCAGTGGGGGCCTCCATTTTACGGCGTTTGTTGTGAAAGCATCCGGATGGCGGATAACAGAAGTAAGGAGACAGGCTCCATACAAGAAGCTCCCTTCCGTTATGAAACCAGCGGCGTTAAGATAAAATACAGTCCGAGAATGCCGATCATGGCGCCGGCGCTTTTCCGGAACCAGTTTCCGGCGCCCTGCCAGGCGCTGTTTTCCAGAATACGGCGCACCAGCGCTGAGAAGCTCCCAGCGATAACAATATGCCCACAGCATGCGGTCCAAAATCGCACAAATAATGCCGATTGCGGCAATGCTGATAGAATAACCCGGTGGTGAATATAATCGAGTATTGATACAGTCTGTGTCTTCATGTATTGGTTTTCCATTATATTTCCTGTTATTTTGCAGCAGTCAGCCATTTCTTGATTTCGTCTTTTTGGGGAATCTTGCCAACGCTTTTGACCTCGCCGTTTATCACTACGGCGGGGGTGCCGAACACGCCATAAGCGGCGATTTTCATCATATCCGTCACTTTTTCAACCTCGGCGGATATTCCAGCTTCGTCAATGGCTTCCTTAACCACTTTTTCGGTCTGCCGGCATTTGCTGCAGCCTGGACCCAGTACTTTGATTTCCATCACGAACTCCTTTTTTTCTTCGCGCCGATATCTTTCATATCGGTTTCTCATTCTTTGCAGATATCCTCCCTGCGGATTTTGGGGAGTTTCTTGACCATCCGGAGTATTTCAGGATCATTCTCAAGCCAGTGTTTGAGCCCTCCCAGCAGCACGGCGGAGTATGGACTGTCCGAGCCATCCGCAAGATTGTAATTGACCCACAGCCCGCTTTTCCTACTGACTGTAAGTCCGGCGTCTTCCAGGATTTTCAACTGTCTGGATGCGGTTGGCTGAGGAATATCCAGGGCCTTTTGAATTTCACACACGCATAAAGGCTTATGCTGAAGCATTTTGATGATTTTCAGCCGGCTGGGATCTGAAAGGGCTTTCATGACTTTGATAAATTGATCCATGATGGTCTCCATATTCACTTTAATGAATATAGATATTTTGACATTCCCTGTCAAGAAAGATATTAATACTTGAGTTTTCGAAATTTTGTGACATCTGTGCATAAGATGTCATATTTGTCCAGGAATATAATGCCGTTTTGCTCTTGCCATAATCTGTTGACTCTATATCTGCGTTTTTGACCCTAAAATCGCCATTATAACCAGATAAACGGGCGAAACCCATGCTTGTTTCTTTGTGATATTATGTAGTTAACGTGGCCCGACCCCCCCTGCAGAATCGGTAATGCCACTTGTCTTGAAAATTTGGCTTCTGGTGTCTCGTCAAGAACGGCCCCGTCGGGAATCAAGATAAAGATTTGACCCCTAACCCTGCACGGGATATCACACATGTAAACATTTCCTGATCCACATCGTTGATGAAAACAACATCCGGGCAATAGCGCACAATCCGACGAATTCCACTGCCCAGGCCGCTATATGGAAGCATATACTGCCCAAGCGAATTCAGGATCGGATTTCTGTGAATCGATATTCCGTTTCTAATCTTTTCAATAGAAAGAGAATTCACCAGCCGTCCCGGATTGATAATCTCAATGCGGTCATCAAAAATAAATGCCTTTATGGTCGATTGAATGTAATAATCCCTGTGAATCAGTGCATTGATGATCACTTCGA
>Ga0194058_10000715_pt1 | contig 16357 bp, 12 predicted proteins | sample SepL4417m_MetaG_FD_155490 | JGI IMG/M metagenome (GOLD analysis project Ga0194058, IMG submission 155490) | Anoxic zone freshwater microbial communities from boreal shield lake in IISD Experimental Lakes Area, Ontario, Canada - Sep2016-L442-17m | ecosystem: Environmental > Aquatic > Freshwater... | reverse complement strand
GCTATTGTGCCGCAGGCTCTTGTCCCGTGTTTGACCGACCGCTCATGGCCGATGTCGCAAAATCCGCCCATGATTGAAATCCGTTCCCCACTGCAAGCCCAGATCGTTGCCTGGCATGTTCACGCCGGTGCTGATGTCAAAGCGGGCGACCTGCTGCTCGTTCTGGAAGCCATGAAGATGGAACACGAAGTGCGTGCCGAACATGACGGTCGGCTCGCCGAACTTTTCGTGGAAGCGGGCGCGCTGGTGGCGGAAGGCGAGGTCCTGGCAACGCTTCAGCGAATGGCGCCGGGTGCCCTGTCGGACTCAGCGCCAGCGAGCGCCGCAGTCAGACCGCTGGTCAAAGCAGCAGCCCTGCGAGCCGACCTGCAACGCGTGCTGGACCGTCATGCGCCCACGCTCGACGCCAACCGACCGGAAGCGGTAAGCAAGCGCCACGCTCTGGGTCAGCGCACGGCACGCGAAAACATTGCTGACCTGTGCGATGCAGACACCTTCATGGAGTACGGCGCGCTTGCGGTCGCAGCGCAGCGCACTCGCCGCTCCGAAGAAGACCTGATCAAAAACACGCCAGCCGACGGCATGGTGACGGGTATTGGCAGCATCAACCAGAGCCTGTTTGCGCCGGAGCGCAGCCGCGCCGTTGTCATGGCTTACGACGCGACCGTGCTGGCGGGCACGCAGGGCATGCGCAACCACCAGAAGACGGACCGGCTGCTCGGCATCGCCTTGCAACAGAAGCTGCCGGTCGTGCTGTTTGCTGAAGGCGGCGGTGGTCGCCCGGGTGATGTGGACATGCCCATCGTGGCAGGCCTGCATGTTTCAACCTTTGCCAGCTTTGCGCGGCTGAACGGTCAGGTGCCGGTGCTGGGTGTGGTAGCCGGGCGTTGTTTTGCTGGCAATGCGGCCCTGCTGGGCTGCTGCGACGTGATCATTGCAACCCAGAGCAGCAACATTGGCATGGGCGGTCCGGCCATGGTGGAGGGCGGTGGTCTGGGCGTTTACAAGCCGGAGCAGATTGGCCCAAGCGATGTGCAGCACGGCAATGGCGTGATCGATATTCTGGTGGCCGATGAGCGCGCGGCCGTGGCTGCGGCGCGGCATTACCTGTCCTTCTTTCAGGGCTCAATCAAGGACTGGCAGGCACCGGACGCATTGGCCTTGCGCAAGGTGGTGCCGGAAAACCGCCTGCGCGTTTACGACACGCGCGCCGTCATGGCCGGACTTGCAGATCAGGGCAGTCTGCTGGAACTGCGCAGCGGTTTTGGCAAAGGCATCCACACCGCACTGGCCCGCATCGAAGGTCGACCGGTGGGCGTGCTCGCGAACAACCCGTTGCACCTGGGCGGCGCGATTGATGCGGATGCCGCCGACAAGGCAGCACGCTTCATGCAACTCTGCAACGCCCACGGCCTGCCGCTGGTGAGCCTGGTCGATACGCCCGGCTTCATGGTCGGCCCCGAGATCGAAACCCAGGCACAGGTGCGCCATGTGAGCCGCATGTTCGTGGGGGCGGCGCACTTGCGCGTGCCGTACCTGAGCGTGGTACTGCGCAAGGGCTACGGACTGGGTGCCATGGCCATGACGGCGGGCGGTTTTCATTCGCCCCTGTTCACCGTGGCCTGGCCCAGCGGCGAGTTTGGCGCCATGGGTCTGGAAGGCGCGGTGCGCCTGGGTTACCGCAAGGAACTCGAAGCCCTGCCTGAAGGGCCGCAGCGCGATGCCTTGTTCGAAAGCCTGGTCGCCACCGCCTACGAAAAGGGCAGTGCCATCAACATGGCCGCCACGCTCGAGATCGACGCCGTCATCGACCCCTCTCAGACGCGTGACTGGTTGGTACGCGGCTTGCAGACGCAGCGTGAGTTGCCGGGGGCGAGCGGACTGGCGATTGACGCCTGGTAGGTGGTATGGGTACCAGCGTGCACATCCCAAGTTGTCTTTGCGGCTCGCCTCGGTTGTCATTGCAGAATCTCTATAGTTGTCATCCCGGCGCAGGCCGGGATCCATGTCTCCTTGCCAAATACATTCTGGGCAGAGCCGGGATACTATCTTGACGATTCCACTTCGCCCGATGCCGGGCCCACCCAACGGAGAAAACGATGTTCAGTCATGTGATGGTTGGTGCTAATGACCTTGAGGTCTCGAAGAAGTTTTACGATGCGCTGCTCGGCACGTTGGGCATTGGCCCTGGCGCGGCCAACAAGAACCGCTATTTCTACCGCAGCCCCACCGGCACGTTCGGCATTACCACGCCCATCAATGGCCAACCCGCAACGCACGGCAATGGCAGCACCATCGGGTTCGCCGTGCAGTCACCGGAGCAGGCCGATGCCTTCCATGCGGCGGGCGTTGCCAATGGCGGCACCACTTGCGAAGACCCACCGGGCTGGCGCGAAGGCGCGGCAGGCAAGCTCTATCTGGCGTATCTGCGCGACCCCGACGGCAACAAGATCTGCGCGCTGCATCGCCCCGCCAAGTAGGGCGCGTTGGGCCAACTGGTGTGAGCATCACACTGGACGCCCTGCGCCGCTACGCTGTGGCGCGCACGCTGTTCACGCCCACCACGCTGGGCCGGGCGATCGAGCGTCTGGGTTTTGTGCAGGCGGACCCGATCCGCGCCCCCGCGCGAGCGCAAGACCTGACGCTGCGCCACCGCGTCAAGGGCTATTGCGCGGGCGATCTGGAGCGGCACTACCCCAAGCTCGACATTGAAGAAGACTTCTTCGTCAACTACGGTTTTTTGCCGCGCGCCACGCATGCGCTGATGCACCCCCGCACAGCGCGCACGGCGTGGCCGGCAGCGCGTTTGAAAAAGGCTGATGCCGTGCTTGATTTTGTGCGCCAGCACGGGGTGGTGCACCCGCGCGAGGTCGACGCGCACTTTGCGCACGGCTCGGCCCGCAACTGGTTTGGCGGCTCTTCCAATGCCAGTACGCAACTGCTCGACGACATGCATTACCGTGGCATGCTGCGCATTGCGGCTCGTGTCAGTGGCGTGCGCACCTATGCAGTCAGCCCGCCGCAGGAGCCGCTTGCAACGCTGGCCGAGCCGACCCAGGCGATGGACGCGTTGGTGGATGTGATCGTGCGCAAGTACGCGCCCCTGCCGGAGCGCTCCCTGGGTGAACTGATCAGCCACCTGCGTGGTGGCGCGCCGCAATGGGCTGATCAGCGTCAGGCTGCCTTCCAGCGCGCCAAGCAGCGGCTGGCTTCAAGCAGGGTTGATGGCGTCACCTGGTACTGGCCAGCGGACGAGTCACCGACCTCACGCCGCCATGCGGTGGGCGATGTGGTGCGTCTGCTGGCGCCGTTTGATCCTGTCGTTTGGGACCGCCGGCGCTTTGAAATGTTGTGGGATTGGGCCTACCGTTTCGAGGCCTACACGCCGGCTGCCAAGCGGGTGCGCGGCTATTACGCTCTGCCCTTGTTGTGGCGGGATCAGGTCATTGGCTGGGGCAATGTGGCGCAGCGTGGTGACAAGCTTCAGGTCGATCTGGGTTATGTGTCGGGCAAGGCGCCGCGCGAGGGCGCCTTTAGTCAGGCACTGGAGGTTGAACTGGCGCGGCTGCGCAGTTTTCTGGCGCTCGCGCCGGCTTGAGTGGCCGGGAGTCAGCGCCCGACAAACTGAGGCGCCTGCTTGGCAAAAAAAGCGTCGACGCCGATCCTGAAATCCTCGGTCTGCGCGCATTGCAAAAAGGCGCTGGCCTCGGCTTCAAGCTGTTCCGGCAGGTCGCGGTCAAAAGAGGAGCGCATCAGCCGACGCAGCCGACCCAGTGCCACGGTGGGTCCCTTGGCCAGTCGCTGTGCGAAGGCCATGGCCTGTATTTCAAGTTCTGCTGCCGGCACGACGCGGTTCAGCAGTCCGAGTTGCAGCGCTTGCGCACTGTCCAGGGTTTCACCCAGCATCGCCACCTCAAGTGAGCGGCGCAGCCCGATCAGACGTGGCAGTGCCCAGGACGCGCCAACATCGCAACTGGCGCCGATGTTGACGTAAGCCATATTGAAGCGCGTTCCCTCGGCAGCGATGGCGAAATCTGCCTGCAGCATCAGACCCAGACCGGCGCCGGCGGCCACGCCGTGCACCTGGGCAACGAGCGGTGCATCGATGCCCGCCAAGACCGTGAGTGCCTCATGCAGCGGGCCTATCAGTTCGAGTGCGGCCTGGCGTGGGTTGGCGCTCAAGGTGGCCAGGTCGCCGCCGGCCATGAAACCCTTGCCGGTTCCGCACAACACAATGGCGCGCACCGCCGGGTCGCTGGCTAGGTCGCGTGCGGCCTGCAGAAAGGCCTGCGCCATCGGTACATCGACCGCGTTGAGCGCTTTCGGGCGATTGAAGCGCAGCACGACCACCGCACCGTCGCGCTCGATCAACAGTGGTGCCTCGGAGGACGGCGCGGTGCTGGTGACTGTCATCTGGGCTCCTAGCGGTACAGCGCTTCGATTTCCTCGGCGTAGCTCTTGTAGATACTGGAGCGCCTGACCTTCATGGTGGCGGTCACTTCACCGTCGTCATGGTCGAGTTCCTTGGTCAGCAGGTGGAACTTGCGAATCTGCGATACCTGCGCCAGCCGCTCGTTGCCTCTCGCGATGTCGGCCGCGATCAGCTCGCGCACCTGCGGGTGCTCGACCAACGATCGAAAATGGGTGAATGGGATGCGCCGTGCTTCGGCCCATTTGCCCACGACTTCGTAGTCGATCTGGATCAGGGCACCGACAAACTTGCGTGCCTCGGCGACGATGATGCATTCCTTGATGTTGGGGCTGCCCTTCATCGTGTTCTCAATCTCGGAAGGCGTCAGGTTCTTGCCGCCCGCCGTGATCATGATGTCCTTCAGGCGATCCACGATGCGCAGCTGGCCCTTTTCCTCACGCACCACGTCGCCGGTGTGCAGCCAGCCATCGCGGATGCTGCCGGCAGTTGCCTCGGGATTCTTGTAGTAGCCAACAAAAATCATGTCGCCGCGTAACAGCAACTCGCCGTCGGCACCGATGCGGTGCTCCACGCCCAGAATCGGAACGCCGACCGTGCCCACCAGTACGTTGTCGCGCCGGTGGCCGGTCACCATGCCGGTGGACTCGGTCAGGCCGTAGACCTCGACCAGGGGCACGCCCAGCACGCGAAAGAAGCGCACCACATCGGGCGGGATGGGCGCGGCACCGGTGAGCGCCACCTGCGCCTTGCGCAGGCCGATGAAATTCTGCAGCGCGCGAAACACGCTCCAGTAGCACGCGAAGTACAGCAGTCTCTCGGCCAGACTCCAGTTGGCGCGGGACTTTTCCGCCAGTCCCAGGCAGGCAGACCAGGCGCGGTGAAACAGCGCACGACGCAGCGCGCCGGTTTCCTGCAGCTTGATGTTGATGGCCGCGTGCATCTTCTCCCAGATGCGCGGTACGCCCAGGAACATGGTGGGCGCCACTTCACGCAAGTCTTCCTGCACCGTGCGGATCGATTCGCCGAAGTTGACCTGTGAGCCAAGGTAGACCGGAACAAAGGTGGTCAACATCTGCTCGGCCACATGGCACAGCGGCAGGTACGACAGATGGCTGGTCTGGATGGAGAGCCCGAGTCGCTCAACGATGCCGGGCACCACGCCGCGAATATTTCGGTAAGAAATCACCGCACCCTTGGGCTTGCCGGTAGAACCCGAGGTGTAGATCATCAGACCCACATCGTCCAGCGTCTGTTGTGCCAGCACGTCGTCTATCAGCGCTGACTGGCCGCTGGCAGCACCGGCTCTTTCGACCTCGTCGAAGGTGGCGATGAACTTGCGCTGCTCCGGCGAAAAACTGCGCAGACCCTTGGTCTCCATCACCACGATCTTGCGCAGGCGCGGCAACTGGTCGAGCGCTTCGAGCAGTTTGTCGGTCTGCTCCTGGTCTTCGCAGACCATGATCTCGATGTCAGCGTGGCCCACTACATAGGCCACCTCGGAGCTCGGACTGGTCGGGTAGACGCCCACCGTGACGGCACCGACCAGTCCGGCGCCCATCTGCGTGAGCACCCATTCGATGCGGTTTTCCGAAATGACGCCGACGTGGCCGCCAGCGGGCAGACCGAGTGCACGCAAGCCCAGTCCGAAATGGCAGGCGCGCTGGTAGTAGCCGTCCCAGCGCAGCGGCTTCCAGATGCCAAAGTCCTTTTGCCGGACTGCGATGCGCTCTGGCGTCAGGCGCGAGCGCTCGCGCAGCATCTGCGGCAGCGTCAGTTCGGGCAGGGCGTGGGGTACGTGCAGGGTCATGACAGCCAGCGCTTGCGACGCTTGTAATGCTTGATCTCGCGAAAGCTGCGGGCTTCGCCGGCACCGCCAACCCCCAGATAAAACTCGCGCACGTCGGGGTCGCTGGCCAGACGCTCGGCCTTGCCGTCGATCACGATCTTGCCGTTCTCCATGATGTAGCCGCTGTGCGCCACCGCCAGCGCGAGGGTGGCGTTCTGCTCCACCAACAGCATCGAGACACCACGCTCGGCATTGATGCGGGCGATGATGCTGAAGATGTCTTCCACCAGCTTGGGTGAGAGGCCCAGCGAGGGCTCATCGAGCAGGATCAACTGGGGCTGGGCAATCAGTGCCCGGCCAATCGCCAGCATCTGCTGCTCGCCGCCTGACAGATAGCCGGCCAGCCCCTTGCAGCGCTCGTGCAGGCGCGGGAAGTAGTTGTAGACCAGATCGAAGTCGGGTTTGACCTTGGCACGCCCGCTCAGGGCGTAGCTGGCAGCAACCAGGTTTTCCTCCACCGTGAGGTCTTCGAAAATGCGCCGACCTTCCATCACGTGGCTCAAGCCCTGGCGCACCAGTTGCTGTGGCGCCAGCTGCGCAGTGTTGTGCCCGTTGAACAGAATGCTGCCACTTTCGAGTTCGCCGTCCTCCAGCCTCAACAGGCCCGAGATCGCCTTGAGGGTGCTTGACTTACCCGCCCCGTTGCTGCCTAGCAAAGCCACAATTTCACCGCGCGGCACGACCAAGGAGAGGCCGCGCAGGGCCTGCACCACCTTGTTGTAAACCACCTCGATGTTGTTGACTTCGAGGATGTGGTCTTTGCGGGTCTCGGTCATTCTGTTGTGCCGTGCGGGAGAGAACTAGAGCGCGATCCAGTCGGAGGCTGCCACCATCTTCTGCGCCTTCATGTCGGCCTTGTAGACACGACCCACCGGAATCGAGTTGCCCTTGATGGTGATGGGCACGCCGATCAAGCCGCCGGTGTCGAAGTCCTTGATGCTGTCGAGCGCGGCCTTGAGGTTCTTGCCGTTGAGCTCCTTGTTGGCGTTGAGCGTGCGCTTCGCTGCTTCGGTGAACAGCATGGCAGTCAGAAAGCCCTGGATGTAGGCCGTGCTCTGGTAGTCGGGATGGAGCTGGCGGATTTTTTCGAGCATGGGCGACTTGGCGGCCGTGTCGTAGTAGTAGCGGTAGGGCATCACGCCCATAAAGCCGTCACCGGCCTCGCCCATTTTCATCACGGTGGAGCTGTCCATGGTCCAGAAGGTGCCCATCCACTTGGTGGTCATGCCCTGCTGCTTGCCCTGCGTGATGAACTCCGGAATCGGCGCCAGGATGTAGCCGTGGAAGATGGTGTAGTCGGGCGCGGCGCGGCGAAGCTTGATCACTTCACCCGACACGTCCACGCTACCGGCCGGCGTCATGATCTTGACTGGCACCGTGAGACCCAGTTTCTTCGCCAGTGCCTCGCTGCTGTCGATCGGGTCGCGACCGAACTCGGAGTCGGAATACACGAAAGCGACCTTGGCACCGGGCTTTTCCTTGGCGATGTGGCGCAACAGGATGCCGAACATCTCGGTGTAGTCGGGGCCGACCAGAAATTGATTCGGGTACTTCACCGGATCGTTCAATTCGGTAGCGAAGGAGGCACCGGCCATCAGGATGTTGCCCGTGCGGTCGAGCTCAGGGTTGATGGTCTTGGAGAATGCGGTGGAGTCGCCGTAGTAGAGATTGACCTTGTTCTGGCTGGTGATCTTCTTGAAGGCAGCCACCGAGACGTCCACCTTGTAACCCGTATCTTCAGGCACATAGCGCAGCTTGCGACCCTTGATGCCACCGCCGTCGTTGACGATCTTCACATAGTCGGCAATCCCGGCATTGATGCCGACGCCGGCAAAGGCGAAGACCCCGGTCATGGGAATGGAGCCGCCGATGACGATGTCTTCAGCTGCCTGCGCCTGCACCAGCGGTGTGACGAGCGTGGCGCCAGCTGCCAGCAGCAGCGCGCGACGACCTTGGGAAACGGGGGATGACTTCATGCATATCTCCTTGTTGCTCAGTTGCGGAATGGCCATAGATGGAAAAAACGGCGAACGCGCCGCCACACTTCTGCGAGCCCGTGCGGCTCGAAAACCAGAAACCCGATGATCAGCAGCCCGAACACCATGGTACGAACGGGCGAGAGAAAAACCGTCAGCTCGGCGCCGTGGGGCAGCAGGGCCACACCGAGCTTGAGCAGTTCCGGCACCATGGTCATGAAGACGGCGCCCAGAATGGCTCCCAGCATGGAGCCCATGCCGCCGACGATGATGGCAGCCAGGAAAAAGATCGACATCGATAGCGGAAAACTTTCTGGCGTCACGACCCGAAAAAAGTAGGCCCACAGGCCACCGGCAACACCGGCGTAGAAGGAAGACAGGCCAAACGACAGCAGCTTGTAGCGCAGCAGCGCAATGCCCAGCACCTCGGCCGAGATGTCGCGGTCCCGAATGGCGATGAAAGCGCGACCAACGCGGGTGCGAAACAGGTTCGCGGCGCCGAGCAGCATCAATACCGTCACCGGAACGATGACCCAGTAAAGACGAAATGAGGTGTCCAACACGAGGCCCAAAAATTTGGCAGGCGGCAGCGTCAGGCCACCGGTGCCGCCCGTGAAAGCGCTATTGGCAAAAAGAAAATGCGCGATGAACGAGGCAGCAATGGTGGCAATCGCCAGGTACAGGCCTTTCACGCGCAGCGACGGGATGCCCACCACCAGACCGCCGAGCATGGCGACAAAACCGCCAGCGAGCAGGTTCAGAACAAGGGGCGAGCCGACGCGTAGTTCAAGAATCGCGACCGTGTAGGCGCCCAGGCCCATGAAGGCGGCTTGACCCAGACTCACCAGTCCGGTGTAACCGGTCAGGATGTTGAGCCCGCAGGCGCTGGCCACATTGATGCTGACCAGGCAGGCCAGATACAGCCAGTAGTCCGTCGCCATGAAGGGGAACAGCAGCAGCACGCCCGCAGCCAGCGCCAGCCAGACTTTCTGCGTGCGCGAGTCAAACAGCGCCGCGTCGGCGATGTAAGTTTCCTTGAGGGTGCCGATGCGCATCAGAGTCTTTCGATCTCGTGCGTGCCGAACAGGCCGTAGGGCCGGATCATGAGCACCATCACCAGCACGATGAAGGTGACCAGCAGCTTGTATTCACCACCGAGGTAGGCGCCAGCCAGCGCCTCGATCAGCCCGATCATCAGACCGCCTACCAGCGCGCCCAGCACGCTGTCGAGCCCGCCGACGATCACCACCACCAGCACCGACAGCCCGAACACGCCCATCGACGAAGAGATGCCGCCGATGGAGCCAACGATGATGCCCGAGACGGCGGCAATCATGGCCGACGCAACCCAGGCCAGCGAGAACACGCGCGGCACGTTGATGCCCATGGAGTAGGCGGCGGCCGGGTCGGAGGCGGTGGCGCGCAGGGCGACACCGCCACGCCAGAAGCGGAACACCAGCAGCACCACGGCGATCAAGACAGAAGCCGTCAGGGCGCCATAAAACACCTTGGGCGCGAGGAAAGCTTCGCCAACCATGATCGGCGTGTTGGGCACCAGTTCGGGCAGGCGGCGCTGATCAGCAGTCCAGATCAGTTCCACCAGACCTACCAGCACCGAGGACAGGCCGACCATCACCATGAAGACCGAGATCGGCGGCTCGCCCAACAGCGGGCGGATCATGGTGCGCTCAATCAGGGCCCCCAGGGCACCGGCAGCCAGCAGCGACGCCGGCAGCGCCAGCCACAGTGGCAGCGCAAAGGTAACGGCGCAGGTGAAGAACAGGTAGGCGCCAATCATCAGCATTTCGCCGATGGCGATGTTCACGACCTTGGTTGCCTTGTAGACCATGACGAAAGCCAGCGCCGCCAGCGCATACAGGCCGCCGCTGGCGATGCCGGTCAGACTGATTTCGAACAGGTAGGCCCAATCCATCAGGCCGCTTCCCGCTTGTCAATTCCCGCATGCAGCCTTTGCCGCAGGTCACCCACATCGCCGGAGCCGAGGTAGGCGCGGATCACTTCCGGGTCACCTTGCACCACAGCCGGCGCTCCCTGGGCGATGAGCTGGCCGAAGTTGAGCACGATGACATGGTCTGACAAGTCCATCACCATGCCCATGTCGTGCTCGACCATCAGCACCGTGACTCCCCATTCCGAGCGCACATCGAGAATGAAGCGCGCCATGTCTTCGGTCTCTTCCCGGTTCATGCCGGCCACTGGCTCGTCGAGCATCAGAATTTCGGGCTGCATGGCCAGCGCGCGCGCCATCTCGACGCGCTTTTGCAATCCGTAAGGCAGGGCAGAAACCGGCGCGTGGCGAATGTGATCAATCTCCAGAAAATCGATGATGCGCTCTTCGATATCGGCACGCAGTGCGGCCTCTTCACGCCGGGCGCGCCCCATGTAGAACAGGGCATCGAGTACGTTGGTCTTGAGGTGGGCGTGACGACCAAGCTTGATGTTGTCAAGCACGGTCATGCCGCGAAACAGCGCAATATTCTGAAAACTGCGGCCCAGTCCGAGCTTGGCGCGCAGCGGCGTCGGCACCTCCGTGATGTCCTGGCCCTTGAAGTGCACACGCCCGCTGGTCGGGCGGTAAAAGCCCGAGATGGTGTTGAAGAGCGAGGTCTTGCCGGCGCCATTGGGCCCGATGACCGCGGTGATGGTGCCACTGGCCACTTTGAAACTGACATCACTCAAGGCGCGTACGCCGCGAAAGGCCAGAGTGAGCGCGTCAACCTGCAGCAATGGCGGGACGGCGACGGCGCCGCCTAGGGGGGGTGTCTCCATCGGTTATTGTGTATGCGGGTTTGTGCGGAGTGAAAACTGTTTACTGGTGCGTAAAATTCTTACTTGAAAGTAGATTATCGAATTTAGCGCCCTCCTCAGCATCGGGATTTTCCCTAGGTTAAGTCGTCATGCCCAAAAAACCAAGCGCCTCTAGCATTGCACCAGCGCCGACCACGGCGTCGCCCTGGGTCCCTGTTTCTGCGCGCCAGCAGCAGCGCGAGGCCAAGCGCAACGCGGTGCTGTCGGCGGCCGCCCAACTTTTCAACGAACGCGGCTTTCATGCCACCTCGCTGGACGATATTGCAGCGCGTCTGAACGTCAGTAAGCCCACGCTTTACTACTACGTCAAGAGCAAGGATCAGATCCTGATTGAATGTGTGCGCAAGGGCCTGCAGATGATGCAGGATGGCATCGAGGAAACGCGCAGCGCCGGTGGCACAGCGGTGGACCAGTTGATCGCCTGCATGCAGACCTATATACGGATCGTGACCCAGGATTTCGGCATGTGCGTGATCCGCGTCAGCGACGATGAATTTGCTGCAGAGAGCCGCAAGGAACTGCGCCGCCTGAAGTCCGGTATTGACCTGGAATTCCGCCGCCTGGTGGCGCAGGGCGTGGCCGAAGGCACGCTCGAGCCCTGTGACCCGAAGATGGCCGCTTTCGTGATTGCGGGAGCGCTCAGCTGGATTGGCCGCTGGTACCAGAGCGGTGGCGAGTACAGCCCGGAGCAGATTGCAGAGCAATGCATTGCCAAGTTGCTCGACGGGGTCCTGCGGCGACCGCCTGAGTCGGCAGCCCTGTCTTGACCAGAGCCGGAAAAAAGTGATCAGCAGCCTATGGCTGTGCCGCCAACTGCTTGGCCAGAAACTTCTCGACGCGGCCCCAGAAGTCGTATCTGTTTTCAGGCTTGAACCAGCCGTGTCCCTCGTCCGGGTATTCAATCCACTCGACCTGCTGGTTGGTCTTGCGCACCGCCTCCAGAAAGCGTGTGCCGTGCTCAATCGGCACGCGCCGGTCGTTGCCACCAAAGGCCAGCAGCAAGGGCTGGGTCACTCGCGCGGCTTGCTGCAGCGGCGAGGTCGCTGCAAACTGAGCGGCATCCTTTGCCGGGTCGCCAATCAACACCGGCATGCCGTACTCTTTCCAGGCCTCGGACAAATCGCTCCAGCGCAGGCTGTACAGCAGCCCGATGTCGGTGACAGCGGCCCAGGCAATGCCGCAGCGATAGAGCTCGGGGTCACGAACCAGGCCCATCAGCGTGGCATAGCCGCCATAGCTGGCGCCGGCGATGCACAGGCGTTTGCCGTCGGCCAGCCCCTGCGCAACCGCCCAACGCGCAGCGTCTGCTACGTCGTCTTGCATCGCCAGACCCCACTGCTTCCAGCCGGCGCGAAACAGTTTGCCGCCATAACCGGTGCTGCCGCGGAACTCGGGCTCCAGCACCAGATAACCGCGTGAGGCAAGAAATTGCGAGTCGGCATGCCAGGCCCAGCTGCCCCCACGCACCTGCGGCCCGCCATGCACCAGCATGACCGTGGGCCAGGGTCCCTGGCCGTTTGGACGAGTGATGTGCAGCGGCATCATTTGTCCGTCGCGCGCAGCGATGCGAACGAAGTCCCGCGTCGCCATGCGCTTGGCGTCAAGCTTGGACCGTGTCTGGCCAATCGCTTCGAGATGGCTGGCTTGCCGGTCGTAGAGCGAGTAGACCGGACTCTGGCGGTCGGAATACGAGGTCACCAGCAGCCAGCGTGAACAGCCACACTCGGGCACATCGAGCAGGTTGATGACGCCGGGCAAGCGTTTGTCGATGCTGGTCTGCAACGCCTGCATTTCGGCGTTCAACCAGGTCGTGTCCATGGCGTCGCCCGTGTAGCGCACACCCAGCAGCTGGCGAGTTGCATGATTGAAGATCAACTGACCCGCGAAGTCGAAACCCTGTACCGCAACCACCGGTTCGGGGTCCAGTCGTCGATTGACCGGGTCAAACCGAAACAGCGCGTTGGTCCAGTCTTCATTGGCGCGCGCCGCAATCACGTACAGTTGCCCGTCGACGCCCAAAGCCCAGGGCTTGAATTGACCTGGTCTCGAGTCGTAGGTTGGGCCGGAGCTGATGACCGTCCACGACGCTGCGCTGGTGGCACGCCAATGCACGGTGTCCTGGCCGTCTGCACGCGACACGGCCACCAGGGGCTGGCCCTTGGCATCCGCCCACCAGGATTGCGGCGATTGCGCCAGGGCCGTGTCGACGGCGGTTGTGCGGCCAGTCAGCGTATTCAGGCGCAGCGGCGTTGCGCTGACAAATTCCCGGTAGTTCTTGTCAAAATTCAGGCGCTCAATCAGCACATCGGCCGAACCGTCTCGCAAGACGCGAAGCAGACGATGGTTGGGTGGCAGTTCACGGGAGGCAAAGGCAGTGACCTCGTAGATGAATTGCCATTTGCGCTGCACCAGCGCACGCAGGTTTTCTCCGCTGCGGTCGACCGCGTACAGGCCGGGCGCAAAGCCGTCGGCGTAGGCCGACTGCAGGTCGTTGGTGGTGAAGACCAGCCGGTCGTCGTTGACCCAGTGAACCTCGGCCACATCGGCGTCGACGAAGCTGACCACACTCTTGACCTGGCGCGGCGGATCAAGGTTGATGACGCCCAACTGACGTCGGCCCTTGGCATTGGCCAGGCGGACAGCCAGGTACTTTCCGGAAGGCGAGAGCGTTGGCCTTGACATCGCGTCGGCGCTGAAGAAATCACTGACAGGAATCGCCACATCGGCGGCACGTGCTGCGACGCTCAGCGTTGTGCCGAGCACGGCAGTCAGCAGCAGCGCCAAGGCGTGCCAGACTCTGATCTTCATCATGGTTTTACTCTCCCTGAGGCGCCTGGAACAATCGATGTCAATGTAACCCATTCGAGTGCAGTCCACGACCGACTGGATTGCCGCGCTGCGCTCGCCACGGCAGAAGCTCTGCCGCGGCAGCAAGAACGCCTTTACAGAAGTGCCCATAATGCGAACTTGTCAACCTGGGACGCACGATGTTCAAGAATTTTTTTGGCAAGCAGCAAGCCACAACGCTGGAGTCCACGGGCCCGGCGGACTTTCCGGCGCTGGAGACGGCTGCCGAGTTGCTGACGGCACCGTCTGCCATGCTGCAACTCAGTCTGGCTGAAGCGCGTGCGGTGGCGCGCTACATGCGACCCCGCTTCATCCGCGAGGGCACCGTCTTCATTCGTGAAGGCGATGCTGAGGGCACTGGTTTCATGGTGCTGGTTCTGGATGGTGAAGTAACGGTAGAGAACATTGTGGTGAGTCGCGTCTCGCCGATCACGGTGACTGTTTTGGGTGCCGGCAGCATGCACGGCGAGTTGGGGCTGATTGATGGCTTGCCGCGTTCGGCTTCGTGCACTGCCAGCTCGGATTTGCAATGTGTAATCCTGACGCGCGAGGCCATGCTTCAATTGCTCACGGACGATCCAAAAATGGGTGCCAAACTAATGATGGCGATTGCGATGCGCGTTGCAGGCAGGCTGCGCGATAACACCCAGAAGTTGAAAAAGTACGTGCAACTCACCAAGGCCATGCAGCAGGAAATCGATCACCTGATGCCGACCTCTGCATCGACTGCTGGCGCAAGGACGGCCCATGACCAGAAATCGTCGGGCCGCTAGACGCTCGGGCAACTGGACGCAGATTTCGGCGTTACTGCTGGTGCTTTGCGCCGTCATCGGCAGCCTTGTCCTTTGGCAGTTTGATCCAGTCATGATGCAGGGCATCCGGTTGGCGCAGTTCGACCAGATGCAGCGCTGGCATCCGCGCCCGTATACGCCGACGGCGGTGCGGGTGGTGGACATTGATGAGGCCAGCCTGAAAACCTATGGTCAATGGCCCTGGCCACGTACCCGAATCGCCGAGTTGGTGCAGCGGCTGCACGTGGCGGGCGCGAAGGTGATTGCGTTTGACGTGCTATTGGCCGAACCTGATCGCACCTCACCCAAAGCGATGGCCGAACTCTGGCGAAGTCCGCAAGCGAATGCGCTGTTGCAAGGCCTGCCAGATCACGACGAGGTGCTGGCGCGCGCGCTCCAGGGGTCAGGCGTGGTGTTAGGCGCGTTGTTCTCGGACAGTGGTGCTTCGGTGCCGGCTACAACGCTGTCAGATAATTTTCCCGAGCAGTTGTATAGTCCGATCAAACTGGGCACGGCCAACCCGGAGGCCAAGTTGCACAAATTTGATACCGCGGTCTGGCCCTTGCCGATCTTGTCTGCCAGCGCCAGCGGTTTGGGGGCGATTAACTTTATCCCCGACGGCGACAGTGTCGTGCGGCGTGCGCCGTTGCTATTGCGTTTGGGTGAACAATTCGTGCCTAGTCTGAGTGCAGAAGTATTGCGCGTGGCGCGAGGCGAACGCAATCTCATTGTGAACAGTGGTGAAGCTGGCGTGCAGAATGTGCAAATCGGCGACAAGCTCAAGATCAAGAAAACCGTGGTGCCGACTAACAACAAGGGCGAAATCTGGTTGCACTACAGCGCGGATCGAACCAATCGATTCGTCTCTGCAGCACAGGTCCTCGATGGTACGGTTGGCGCAGAACAGTTCAAGGAAAAGATTGTGTTGGTTGGAACTTCGGTCCTTGGATTGTTCGACTTGCGCTACGACCCATGGGGCGAACTGATGCCCGGTGTGAAGGCTCATGCGCTGGCGCTGGAACAAATGCTGTCAGGCCGGTACCTGGATCGCCCGGGTTGGGCCAACGCGGCGGAGGCGCTTGCGCTGCTGCTGGGGGCGCTGCTGGTCGGCCTGGTGGCGCTCAGGGCGCGTTTCATGGTCTCAGCCCTTTGGACGGCGGCGCTGCTGACCGCCCTGCTGGGTGGTGCCTGGTATGCGTTCACGGTGAAGAACTTGTTGCTGGATGCCTTCAATCCGGCACTGGCGGTGCTGCTCAGCTTTGTCCTGGCCAGTGGCGTGCATCACCTTGCCACGGAGCGCGAGCGGCGCTGGGTGCGTCAGGCCTTTTCGCGCTATGTGTCGCCGAACCGGGTCGCGCATCTGATGGCACATCCCGATCAGCTGCGGCTGGGCGGTCACCGCCGGGTCTGCAGTTTTGTGTTTACCGATTTAATCGGATTTACCGCGCTGATGGAAAAGACCGACCCGACTCAGGTGGTCGCGCTCCTCAATGAGTACCTGGAAGGCATGCTGGTGATTGTCTTCAAGCATGAAGGCACGCTCGAGCGCATCATGGGGGACGCTGTCGCAGTGCTTTTTTCTGCGCCCGTGACGCAGCCTGATCACTGCCAGCGCGCCCTCGACTGCGCGCTGGAA
>Ga0194058_10000705_pt1 | contig 16500 bp, 16 predicted proteins | sample SepL4417m_MetaG_FD_155490 | JGI IMG/M metagenome (GOLD analysis project Ga0194058, IMG submission 155490) | Anoxic zone freshwater microbial communities from boreal shield lake in IISD Experimental Lakes Area, Ontario, Canada - Sep2016-L442-17m | ecosystem: Environmental > Aquatic > Freshwater... | reverse complement strand
GCCTCGCCGTCCGCGCGGACGGCGAGGCCGCGCGGACGGCGAGGCCGCGCGGACGTCGAGGCCGCGGTCGCAGAGCGGCTCACCTACGCGCGCGGCCGGCCGTCCTCGCGAGTGAGCACGTGGCCGCGCCGATCGGCGGCGGCAACGGCCCTCCTTGACAAACACAGAGAAACGGGTACAAACGGGGCAATCCAGATTGTGACTCAGAGGGGATGCCACGTGTTCGCTGCCGAGCGTCACCGGGTGATCGCAGACCGCGCCCGAAGCGCTGGGGGGGTCGGCGCCCTCGAGCTCTGCGCGGAGCTCGATGTGACGCCGGAGTCGATTCGCCGCGACCTGACCGCACCGGCCGGCCAGGGGCTCCTGCGCCGCGTCCACGGCGGCGCGGGTCCTCGTCGATGTGCGCACGACCGCGCCGGAGCTCACGACCGCGCCGGAGCTCACCACCCGCATGGCGTCGATGATTGCGGAGAAGGACCGCATCGCGGCTGCGGCGCTGCGTGAGATCCCCAGCGAGGGGGCGATCCCGATAGACGCCGGCACGACCACCGCTCGCCGGGCGGAGATACCGCCCACGGAGCGCCTGCCGACCATCGTGACCAACTCGCTGCCGATCGCGACGATGCTGTCGATGCGCCCCAGCTTCACGGTGCCGACCACGGGCGGACGCGTCCGGGAGCGCACGCTTGCCGGCGTTGACGAGTGGGCGGCACGCTCGCTGTCGGAGATCTGCCGCGACGTCGCCTTTGTGGGCGCCGGCGGCGTGTCGGTCGGCGGCGGGCTGACCACGCCGGATCCGCCCGCGGCCGCTGTGAAGCGGGCGATGCTCCATGCGGCCCGCGGAGTCGTCGCGCCGGCGGGCAGCTCCAAGGTGGGCCGGGACTACTTCGCAAGCTTCGGACGGCTCGACGACGTCGATGTCCTGATCACCGACTCGGGGCTCGACAAGGCTGAGGCCGCGACGCCGGCCGCGGCGGCGGGCCGCAGGTGGTGCGGGCGTGAGCGTCACGCTCACGCTGAACCCCAGCGTCGATCGCACCATCGACATCGACGACCTGGTGCGCGGCGGCCGTCTCGCTTTTCGGCAGCCGCATGCCGGCGCCCGACGGCAACCATCGCGCCGCGGTCCGACTCGACGCGAGTATCGACAGGGATCTCGCCCTGACCGAGAGGAGTTGACGATGTCAGACCTCATCACGACCGAGCTGGTCGATCTCCTGCTGACGACCGGGGACAAGGACACGACCACGCGCCGGCTTGCCGGCTTGCTGGCCGGCAGCGGGCGCGTGACGGACCTCGAAGGCTTCCTCGCCGACGTGCGTGCCCGGGAGGCCCAGATGCCGACGGGGATCGAGGGTGGGATCGGCATCCCGCACGCTCGCTCGGCGCACGTCACGGAGCCCAGCCTGGCCTTCGGACGGAGCGCCGAGGGCGTGGACTACGGCGCTCCCGACGGGCCCGCCGACCTCATCTTCCTGATCGCCGCGCCGGAGGGCTCGGACGCGGAGCACCTGAACATCCTCGCGGCGCTGGCACGCCGCCTGGTGCACGCGAGCTTCAAAGACGCGCTGCGGGCTGCCGTCGTGCCCCAGGACGTCGTCGACCTCGTGAACAAGGAGGTGCTGGGACAGTGAGGCTCGTTGCGGTCACCGCGTGTCCCACCGGGATCGCGCACACGTACATGGCCGCCGAGGCGATCGAGGAGGCCGCCAGGGCCGCGGGGCACGAGATCAAGGTCGAGACTCAGGGCGCCGCAGGCGCGACTCCGCTGAGCGATGAGGACATCGCGCGGGCCGACGCCGTCATCTTCGCCGCCGACATCGACGTGCGCGGGCGCGAGCGCTTCGCCGGCAAGCCGATCATCGACACCGGCGTCAAGCAGGGCATCCAGGACGCTGCCGGCCTTGTGGCCCAGGCCGTCGCGGCCGCACGGTCGAGTGCCGCGAAGAGCGCCCCGGCGGATCCTGCCGGGAAGGACGCCGTCGCCGCCGCCGAGCCGCCCGCGCCGGCCACCAGGGTCGACCGCCAGGCCGGGTTCGGAACGCACCTCCGGCAGTGGCTGATGACCGGCGTCAGCTACATGATCCCGTTCGTCGCCGCCGGCGGCATCCTCATCGCCCTCTCCTACATGCTGGGCGGCGCCGAGATCGCTTCCAGGGTGAACGGCGGGACGTACCAGGGCCACACGTACGCCGGCGTCGCCGACATCTCCCGGATCTTCGCGCAGACCGGGCTTGCCGGACTCATGTTCAAGATCGGGACGACCGCCTTTGTGATGCTGGCGCCGATCCTCGCCGGATTCATCGCCTACGCCATCGCCGATCGCCCCGGCCTCGTGCCGGGCATCGTCTCCGGTCTGCTGGCCGGCGCCATCGGCGCCGGCTTCCTCGGCGCCCTCGTCGGCGGTCTGCTCGCCGGCGGCGTCGTCGTGCTGCTGAGCAAGCCGAAGGTCCCGCGGGCGCTCGCGGGGATCATGACGGTGGTGGTCATCCCCGTCGTCTCGACCTTGATCATGGGCGCGTTGATGCTGCTCGTGATCGGCCCTCCTGTCGCCGCGCTGCAGACGGCGCTGACCGACTGGCTCGCCGGGCTCTCCGGCGCCAACGCGGTCCTTCTGGGGGCGCTGCTCGGGCTCATGATGGCCTCCGACTTGGGCGGACCGCTCAACAAGGTCGCCTACACCTTCGGGCTCGCGAGCCTCGCCGGCGGAGACATCAAGGTCATGGCGGCCGTGATGGCCGCCGGCATGACGCCGCCCATCGCGATGGCGCTCGCTACCGTTCTTCGGCCGACGCTCTTCACGCGCGCGGAGCGCCGCGCGGGTGAGGCCGCCTGGCTGCTCGGAGCCTCGTTCATCACGGAGGGCGCCATCCCGTTCGCCGCGGCCGACCCCTTGCGGGTGATTCCCTCGGCGATGGCCGGCAGCGCACTTGCCGGAGCTCTCTCCATGGCGTTCGGAGCCACCTCGAGGGCTCCCCACGGGGGCATCTGGGTGCTGCCGCTGATCGGCAATCCGCTCCTCTGGGTCGCCGCGATCGCCGCCGGGATCGTCCTGAGCGCCGCCTGCGTGGTGGTGGCGAAGCACATCGGGCGCCGCAGGGGCTCCGTCGCCGACCTCGAGAGCCCGGCAGCGACGGCCGGCGGCCCGGCGGAGACGGCCGGCGGCCCGGCGGCGACGGCCGGCGGCCCGGCGGCGACGGCCGGCGGCCCGGCGGCGACGCTCCGGCCCACTGGTCCGGGGCCACAGTGAGCGACCCGGCACACCGACCGACAGCGCAAGGAGGCGGAGATGACTGAGCGTCGCGTCAGAGTGGGTTCTCGAGTGGGGCTGCACGCGCGACCGGCAGCACTGTTCGTGCAGGCCGCGAGCCGCCAGAGCGTTCCGGTGACGGTAGCGAAGGATGGGGCCGACCCGGTCGACGCCCGCAGCATCCTCTCGGTGATCGGTTTGGGGGCGGCCTGCGGAGACGAGGTCATCCTCTCGGCGAGCGGCGAAGGCGCCGAGGCGGCGCTCGACGAGCTGGCCGCGCTCGTCGCTTCGGACCTCGACAGCGAGGCAGGATGAGGGCGATGACTCCGATTCTCAGCGGCATCGCCGTGAGTCCCGGCGTGGCCGCCGGGCCGGTGGCCGTGATGGCTCCCGCTCCGTCCGTGCCCGAGGCGAGTGAACCCATCGGCGCCAAAGACGAAGAAGCCGCGGCGGCGAAGGCGGCTCTGGAGGCCGTTGCCGGCGACCTGGAGGCCCGTGGGGCGACGGCATCGGGCGCTGCGGCCGACGTGCTCCGCGCCCAGGCCATGATGGCTCGCGACCCGGTGCTCGCCGCGAAGGTCGTCGAGCGGATCGAAGCCGGAGTGGCGGGTCCGCGAGCCGTGAGCGATGCCCTGGCCGAGTTCCGCGCGCGGCTCGAGGGCCTCGGCGGATACATGGCGGAGCGCGCCGCCGACCTCGATGACCTTCGCGACCGGGTGGTCGCCCACCTCCTGGGCCTGCCCATGCCGGGGCTGCCCGTGCGCGACTTTCCCTACGTCCTGATCGCTTCCGATCTGGCGCCGGCCGACGCGGCGACGCTCGACCCCAGCCGCGTGCTCGCGATCGTTACGGAGGAGGGGAGCCCGACGAGCCACACCGCGATCCTCGCCAGGGCGCTCGGGGTGCCCGCCGTCGTCGCCTGCCGCGGCGCCGGCGCTCTGACGGACGGGATCACCGTGCTCGTCGACGGTCGCGCCGGCCAGGTCACGGTGGCGCCGGCCGACGTTCTCATCGAGGCGGCCATGAAGGCAGAGGATCTTCGGCGCGCGGCTGCGGCCCGCGCCTCCGGTCCCGGACGCACCGCCGACGGTCATCCGGTGAAGCTGCTCGTCAACCTCGGCACCGCGCGCGAGGCCGACGCGGCCGCTGCCGCAGACTCCGAGGGCGTGGGACTCTTGCGCACCGAGCTCCTGTTTCTCGACCGGGCAGAGGCGCCGAGCCAAGCCGAGCAACGCGAAGTCTACCGCAGCGTGTTCGACGCCTTCGCCGGTCGCGAGGTCGTGGTACGTACGCTCGACGCCGGCGCGGACAAGCCGCTGCGCTTCGCGACGCAATCCGCCGAACCCAATCCCGCGCTCGGCGTCCGTGGCCTGCGCACGGCGCGCCGGCTTCCGGAGCTGCTGGCCACGCAGCTCGCGGCACTGGCGGACGCCGCCGGCGGCAGCCGCGCCGACGTGTGGGTCATGGCGCCCATGGTGTCGACCGCCGGCGAAGCGGAGGCGTTTGCCGCACAGGCCCACGAGTACGGCCTTGGGATGGCCGGTGTCATGGTCGAGGTTCCCGCTGCGGCCCTGCGGGCCTGCTCGCTGGCCGCCGTGTGCGACTTCTTCAGTCTGGGCACCAACGATCTGGCCCAGTACGCGATGGCGGCCGACAGGACGCTCGGCGAGCTGGCCGACCTGCTCGATCCCTGGCAGCCCGCCGTGCTCGAGCTGGTGCGGATGGCCGCCGCGGCCGGCGCCGCGGCGAACAAGCCTGTCGGTGTGTGCGGCGAGTCTGCCAGTGACCCGCTGATGGCGCTGGTGCTGACGGGTCTGGGTGTCACCAGCCTGTCGATGGCCCCCGTGTCCCTGCCCGGCGTGCGCGCCGCGCTCGCCCGGCACAGCCTCGAGACCTGCGTCCAGATGGCTGGACGCGCACTCTGCGCCACGGACGCGGCGCAGGCGCGCACTGCCGTGCGGGCCCTGGTGCGTGATCGAGGCGCGGGAAAGCGAGGGAGCGCATGAAGAGGAGCTGACGTGGACGCGGGGCACAAAGGCCACCGGGGCTCGTGACCGTGACGCGTGCTGAGCGAGATACTGCCAACGAGCAGCCGACGAGACGCCTCGCCACGACTCATCAGCGCCGCGCACGACGTCGCAGCGCGTCCGCTCGGCAACCTGTGCTCTGCGGCGCGTCTGCGCACGATCGACGACGGTCCCGCGCGGCGGCCTGGCGATTGCAGAACCTCTGTCGCCGGTTCGACTCCGGTCGCCGCCTCCGACTTCTCTCCTCAAGCTGGGCGCCCTTCTGTCGCAGTCGCCGGCCCTCTTCCCTCCGAATCGGCAAGGCCTCTACCCGAACCCCGCCCGAGGCCGCGGTCGTGCTCTGCGTCGATGAGAAGACCCGAGTCCAGGCGCCCGCCGCGCGTCCCCGATCCCGCCCCTGCTGCCGGGCACGCCGGCGCGCGCCACGCACGACTACCGCCGCCACGGCGCGACCAACCTCTACGCCGCCCTCGACGTCGCCTCTGGGTACGTGATCGCCGACCTCACGGAGCGCCACAGGTCGCAGGACTTCCGCCGCTTCCTCAACCTCGTCGAGCGCAGCGCGCCGCAGGGCCCCGATGTGCACGTGATCATCGACGACTCCTCGACCCACAAGACCCCGTCCATCCATCGCCGGCTCCTGCGTCGTCCGCGCTTCACCTTCCACTTCACGCCCACCGACAGCTCCTGGCTCAACCTCGTCGAGCGCTGGTTCGCGGAGCTCACCGAGCGCTGGCCGCGGCGCGGCAGCCACCCTTGCCGGCCCTGCGCTCGACGCACAGACTGACGATGCGCTGGAAGGAATGCCCTCGCTGCGGAGTTGGACGGCCCCCGCGCGACGCGGCCTCGCTTTGTCAGACGTCGCGGAGCGGGGCCGCTTCATGTAGAGGGAGGGCGACTACGCTGCCGGTGCGCGCCGCTCACACAAGGAATCCGTCGTCCCGCCGCAAGACTCCCTGGACCTGACACGCGAAGAGTCGTAGGCTTCCGTAACGCGGTCTTCTGGGGCGGGCCTATGGCTCAGCCCGGATCGGGGTGTCGGCTTGTCTCTGCCGGCAATCGAGAGTGTTCCTCAAGCACCCTTCACTGACCGCAGGCATCCGTCAGCAGTTCGGCGCCGAGATGGCACCGACTTCGGCGCCAACTCAGGCCGCCGATCATGAAGGACCCAGGGCTGAGAATCGAAGCCAAGACGCCACGGTTTTCAGTACCGTGCGACAGCAGTCGCGGGCTCACAGCGCCCAACGTCAGGGCGATCTCGGCTCAGATGCGGGCCCCCAGTCCAGACTCAGCCCTTGAGCGACCACGGTCGACGCCCTTGAGTGCGACGTCGTCGACATCCTCTCGGCGATCAAGCGCGTGAAGCTCGGCATCGACAAGAGGTCGGCGCCGCCGATCCTGCAGGGCGTGCACATCAAGGATGGTCGTCTCACGACGACCGACCTGGAGACCACCGTCTCCACCTGCATCGACGCTGCCGGCAGTCTCGACATCGTCGCGCCGCTAGCGCTCCTCGAGAAGATCCCCGGCAAGCTCTCCGGCGCCGTGGTTCTCAGGCGCGATGGTCTCGACCTGCAGGTGACCGAACAGGCTGGGTCGCGCGCCTACACTGTCGCGTCGTGGGCGCCCGAGGACTACCCTCTGGAGACCATCGACCCGCGTTCGTTCCCCTGCGCCCCCCGGGCGCCCGGATGGCGCGACGCCTGGAGCCAGGTCAGGCACGCCATCGGCAAGGATCCCACGCGCAGCGGGCTCACGCGCGTGTCGGTCGACGGTCGCACGGTTATGACGACCGATTCTTACAGGATGGTCGTGCACACCCTGCCGGCCGAGCATGTCGAACTGCCCAGGGTCCTCATCCGCGGCCGCGCCTGCCAGATCGTCGAGAAGCTCAAAGGCGCTGCGTCGTTCGGGGTCAGCGACGTCGAGCGGCCGCTCTCTTCCGTGTCCGGCGCCGATGGCGTGACCACGGTCTCAACGCTACCGAAGGACGAGACGTACCCCAACTGGCGCGTTCTCCTGCCGGCGCCCGGCGCCGAGACCATGTCGGCATCGGTCGACCGCAAGATCCTGCTCGGCGCCATCGACGCCGTGTCGGTCGTGGCAAGCAAGAAGGACACCCGGGTGGACCTGGCGTTCTCGTCTGCGGGCGACGGTCTCCACCACGAACGCGCCCTCAAGGTCTCCATGGCGGCGGCCGGTATCGGCGGCGGCGCCGAGCCCATCGGTTTCGCCGGAGACGTGCACCATTGCCGCTGCGAGGATCCGGACTGCACGGAAGACCACGGCGCCACGTGGCGCACGGCTTTCAGCCCGCCTACCTGGCCGAGGGTCTCGAGGTCTTCAGCGCCGGCCGGGTAGCGCTGCAGTGCAGCAGCCCGCTGCGGCCGCTCGTCATGCACGACGCGAACGACGCCGGGAGCGCGCTCTACTTCTTGGATGCCGATTCGCGCCGAGCCCGAGGATGACCGGCGCGCGAGGGTCGACGCCGAGAACGGCGCGCGTACCCTGGGTCCGACGCCAGCCCGCGACACGGATCACGAGGCACGGCATCGTCACACGTGGGCGACGCCGGCCCTGCGGGCGGGCGTACATCCCAAGGTCGCGCAGGAGCGGCTCGGGCACGCCAATACCGCGATCACCATGGACACCTACTCCCACGTGATGCCCGATGTGCAGGAGTCGCCGGCCGAGCTGGTCGCTGCGCTGGTGGACCTCAGCGACGACGACGAGAGGTAGTTGCGCACTCAGGGAGTACAGACGGTGTACAGACGGTGTACAGATGGAGTACCGACGGCCCCGCGAGGGGCCTTTCTGTTGGCCGCTTCGACGCTGGTGCCGGTGGTCGTGGTGGTCGTGGTGGGCCGTGAAGGATTCGAACCTTCGACCTTGGGATTAAGAGTCCCCTGCTCTACCAACTAAGCTAACGGCCCACGGGTGGCGACGCGATATGGTACCAGCCGCCCGCCGCCGTGCCAAACCGGCCGGGGCCGCGAGGCGGCGCGGGCGGGCGGGGCCGGCAGCGCGAGGCCGCGCGTCGCGGCGCAGGCGGGCGCGGCCGCCCGGCGGAGTAGTGCAGAACGGTAAGATCCGATTCGCGACATGCCGTCCGGCCACCGGCCGCCCCCTCGCCGTCCGGCCACCGGCCGCCCCCTCGCCGTCCGGCCACCGGCCGCCCCCTCGCCGTCCGGCCGCCGGCCTACGCGCCCTCGCCGAACACGTGGCGACCGGCGACCTCGTAGCCCTCTTCCTGGACAGCCGCGGCGATGGTGTCGAGGGTCACGTCGCCGGCTTCGAAATCGACGGTCACGCTCTTGGCGCCGACGTCCACCGCCACCGACCGCACCCCGGCCAGGGCGCCGACCGCGCCTTCGATGGCCATCTTGCAGTGATTGCAGGAGACGCTGGGAACGTTGAGCACCGCGTGTGTCTCGCTCATGATGGATCCTCCCCGTCGGCGGGTGCGCCGAGCTCTTCGAGCTTGTAGGTGACGGCGCGGCCCTCCCCATGGTCGACCGTGACACTGTCGATGGGCGCCAGCAGCTCGACGACCCTGCCCTCGCCGCCCGGCGTCGTGATGATCGCGCCACGCTTGGGCGCGCGCTTGCGGAACGACACGTAGACCTTGTGCTCGTACTTGAGACAGCACATGAGGCGGCCGCAGCAGCCGGAGATCTTGGTGGGGTTGAGCGGCAGGTTCTGATCCTTGGCCATGCGGATGGACACGGGCTCCTGGTCGCCGGCGAAGGTGGCGCAGCAGAGGCTGCGGCCGCAGGGACCGTAGCCGCCGACGATGCGCGATTCGTCGCGGGCGCTCACCTGCTTGAGCTCGACGCGCCGCTTGAGGCGCTCGTTCAGCTTGCCCACGAGCTCGCGGAAGTCGACGCGCTCCTCCGAAAAGAAGGTGATCAGGAGCTTGCCGCCGTCGAAAGCCTGGCGCGCCTCGACGACCTTCATGTCGAGGCCGGATTCGGCGACAAGCCGCCGGCAGACGCGTTTGGCCTCGAGCTCGTCGTCGCGGTGGGAGGCGACAGCGTCGAGGTCGCCTTGCGTGGCCTTGCGGCGGATGCGCTTGAGGCCCCGCGGGGTCTGCTCGGGCGGCACCTCGTCGGGCCCTTTGACGAGCCGCCCGAAATCGGCGCCGCGGGTGGTGTCGACGACCACGCGATCGCCCGGCGCGACCTCCAGAGAGCCGGCGTCGAACTGGTAGACCTTACCGCCGCCGCGGAACACGACGCAGGCGATCCTAGGCACTTTCCGCAACCTCCTCAAAGCGCGCGAACAACGCTTGCAGCGCGAGCTTGTACTCGATGTTGAGAAACAGATCCTTGCGCGTCCGGGCCACGACGGCCATGAGGCGCGCGTAGTATTCGGGTGTCGCCACGGCCGCCCCGGCAAGCTCGCCGGCGCGGTCGCTGTTCCAGAGTACATCGGATGCCCCACAGGCGACCACCCAGAGGTCGCGCACCCAGGCGCCGAGGAGGTCGACGGCGTCCTGCGCCGCGATACGCCGCAGGCGCGCTTCCTCGCGTTTGGCCCGTTCCTCGGCTTTCTTGACGTACCACTTCTGGTCGCGGGGATCCTGGAACTGGCGCATCAGCTCGGCGACGCTCACCTCGAGCCGCGCCTTCACGTCGTCGGTGATCTGCTTCTGATGACGTTCGAGGACGCCGATGAAGGCCGCCGACGGATCGCCCTCGGCGCCGCCGCGCGCGAGGCCGGCGGCGCGCGCCGCGTGACGCAGGTACTCGCCGCGGCGGCCCGGGCCGCGCGCGTCCTCCGCCAGCCGGTCGGCGCGCTCCACGGCGCCGCCCGAAAGACGCGCGAGCGCTTCGGCCTCGGCTCCGCCGAGGCCGTGTTTCGCGCGCAGATACGCGGCGACCTGCGCGTCGCTGAGCGGGCGCAGCTCGACCTGCTGGCAGCGCGAGACGATCGTCGGCAGCACGCGCTCGAGACGGTCGGTGACCAGCAGAAAGTACACGTGTGCCGGCGGCTCTTCGATGCTCTTGAGCAGCTTGTTGGCCGCCGCCGGATGCAGGTGCTCGACCTCGGGGATGACCCAGACGCGGCGCCCCGCGGCGAACGGTTTGAGGCTGAGGTCGGCGATCACCGGATCCACCTGCGCGACGCGAATGAGGTCGCCCTCGCGCGCGACGACGTGCAGGTCGGGGTGGACGCCGCGGCGCGCACGCTCGCACTCCGCGCAGGCGCCGCAGCCGCCGCAGGCGCAGACGAGCGCCACCCCCAGCTCGCGGGCGAAGGCCGTCTTGGCCAGGCCCTCGGGGCCGCTCAGCAGGTACGCGTGGCTGAGCGTGCGCTCGCGCAAAGCGCGGGCGAACACCTCCCTGGCCTTCTCCTGGCCGAAAATACCGGCGAACACGGGGCGCCCTCAGCCGCCGAGCCGCGGGCCGGCGGCGGCGAGCGCCGCGAGCGCCGCCGCCTCGACGTGGGCGACCGCCGCGAGCGCCGCCGCCTCGATGTCGGCGGCGACGAGGTCGCTGTCGCGGAAGCCGTCGATGAGACGCACGCGCTCCGGGAAGCGCCGCGCCACCACGGCGAAGCCGGCGGCCACGCGCTGCTGCAGATCGAGGCCCTCGGCCTCGATGCGGTCGGGGGCGCCGGCGGCGCGCGCGAGCCCCACGAGCGGATCGACGACGAGGACGATCGTGAGGTCGGGCAGCAGACCGTGCAGGCCCGGGGCGTTGACGGCCAGCACGGCGTCGATGCCAAGGCCACGGGCGCAGCCCTGATAGGCCAGCGACGAGTCGATGAAGCGGTCGAGGACGAGCACGCGGCCGGCGGCGAGCTCGGGCAGCAGCACGCGCGCCACGAGCTCGGCGCGCGCCGCCGCGTACAGCAGGGCCTCGGTCCAGGGCGCCGGCGCTTCGGCACCGTGGAGCAGGATGCCGCGAACGGCCTCACCGACGGCGGTGCCGCCGGGTTCGCGGATCACGCTGCCCGGGGCGGACGACGGGCCGACGGGCAGCCCGCGGGCGGCGAGGCGCGCGCAGAGCAGCGCCGCCTGCGTGCTCTTGCCGCAGCCGTCGCCGCCCTCGAGCGTGATCAGCACGCCGCTCCGTTGGCTCACACCGGTCTCCGTGGTCGCGTGCCTGGGGACCCGCTCGCGCTCAGGCGTCCTGCTTTTTGGCGGCGGCGCGCGCCCGGTACTTCTCTTTGCTCGGACAGTCGATGTCGACGCAGAGCACCCAGGGGCGCCCGCGGCCACCGGCGCCCACGACCTTGATCTCGGGCCAGCCGCACTCGCCGCACATCTTGCCGGTGGGCGTGATGGCGCCGCGCTGCGGCAGCGGGAAGGTCTGGCCGCAGCCACGCCGCGGGCGCTCGCCTTCAGCCGCGGGCTGCGGCTCGTCGCCCTCTTTGCCGATGCAGGCGGCGAAACGCTTGCCCGTCTTGCCGCGGAGCACGCGCAGCCGGCCGCCGCAGGTCTTGCACTCGCCGAGCGTGAGATCTTCGCGCACGCCACTCTTGATGAGCTCGCGGATGTCGGCGATGTGGCCGTCGAGGAGCTTCCAGGCCTGTTCCAGCATGGTCTGGCTCTCGGCCACCACCTGGTCGCGCCGCAGCTCGCCTTCGCTGATGCGGTCCATCTCTTCGTCGAGCTTGGCCGTCATCTGCCACGACGAGATGTCGACGGGCGCCTTTTTCATGGCGGCGTCGAAGGCCGTGATCAAGGCGACCCCGAGCTCGGTGGGCTCGACGGGGTTGTCGCGCACGTAGTTGCGGTCGTAGAGGTGCTGGATGATGTCGGCGCGCGTGGCCTTGGTGCCCAGGCTGAGCTCTTCCATCTTCTCGATGAGCGGACCCTGGCCGTAGCGCGACGGGGGCTGCGTCTCTTTGCTCTCGCTGCGCAGGTCGCGCACCTGGAGGACGTCGCCGGGCTGCAGCGCGGGCAGCGGCCGCTCGCGCCTGGCGGCGAACTTCTCGTAGACCTCGAGGAAGCCCGGCGAGGCCACGCGGCTGCCGCGCGCCAGGAAGGGCTCGTGGCCGATGCGCACATCGACACGCTGACCCTCGATGACCGCAGCCGGCAGCAGCGTCGCGAGAAAGCGGCGCACGACGAGGTCGTAGACCTTGGCCTGGTCGCCGCTGAGCTCGCGGCGCGGTACCCCCACCGGATAGATGGGCGGGTGGTCGGTGGTGCGCTTTTTGCCCTGGGTGGGCGTGTACTTGCCCTGCTTGGCGAGGCGCGCGGCGGTGGCTGCGACAGGCTGCCAGCCGGCCAGAGCCTCGAGGCTGCCACGCAGGTCGAGCGACGGCGGATACACCGTGTTGTCGGTGCGTGGATAGCTGATGAGGCCGTCGAGGTACAGCGACTCGGCGGCGCGCATGGCGCGCGCCGGCGACGCGCCGCCACTCGAGGCGGCGCTCATGAGCGCCGTCGTGTTGAACGGCGCCGGCGGCGCGACCTTGCGCGGCTCGGCCTTGTAGGCGGTGACCACCGCGGTCTCGGCCTGGGCGCGCGCGAACGCCGTCTCCATGGCCTCCAGGGAATCGAAGCGGCCCTTGGTGTGCGCCACTTCGAGGGTGTCGGCGCCGTGCGTCAGCGTGGCCTTGATCTCCCAGTAAGGGACCGGCACGAAGGCGCGCCGCTCCAGCTCGCGGTCGACGACCAGGCGCAGCGTGGGCGACTGCACGCGACCGACCGAAAGATAGTCCGACCCGTAGCGGTAGGAAGCCAGCGACATGAAGCGCGTGAGCACGGCCCCCCAGATGAGGTCGATGTCCTGCCGCGAGTGCGCCGCCTCGGCGAGGTTGAAATCGACGGTGGAGGGCTTGGCGAAGGCCGCCTCGACCTCCTCGCGGGTGAGCGCCGAGTAGCGCACGCGGATGTGGCGGTCGACGGCGGCGGCCGGCAGCATGGCCTTGACGTGCGGGTCGCCGTTGTCCGCGGGCGGCGCGGCCGGAGGGGCGGCCGCGGCTTTGCCGCGGCCGGCGGGGCCGGCCTTCTTCTTCTTCTCGGGCTTGTCGTGCGGATGGCGCTTGAGGGCGTCGCCGCGGAGGATCTCGAGGGCCTCGTGGCCGATGAGCTCGCCCTCGCGATCGTAGTCGGTGGCGATCACGACCTCGGTGGCGCCTTTGGCCACGCTGCGCAGCGCCGCGAGCGTGCCGGCGGCGCCGCCATCGACGACCCACGCCAGGTCGGGAGTCTCGATCATGTCGCCGAGGTACTTGAGGCTCCAGCGCCGGTACGTGTTGGGGAACACGGTCTCCATGACGTGGCCGCGCAGGCCGATGGCGACGGCGTCGTCGTCCTTGTAGGCGAAGTGATACGACCTGACCTTCTGGCGCCCGCGGCCGTGCTCTTTGACCGTGACCTTGCCGCCGAGGATATCGGCGATCTTGTGGGCGGCGGAATCCTTCTCTGTGACGATGAGCCTCACGGACCTACCTCAGACGATGTGGCCGGGCAGCCCCGGACGATGGTGGTTAATACCACCGCGGGGACCCCGGTGTCGAGATGACAATGGCCGCGCGGTCAGGCGAGCGACGCGAGCGCGGCCGCGCGGGTGGCGTGGATCGTGAACACGCGGTCCAGGCCGGTGATGGCAAGAACGCGCTCCACGGCGCGATTGGTGACGACGAGGGCGATGGCCCCGCCGGCGGTGTGCGCGCGACGCACGCCGCCGATGAGCACGCCGAGCGCCGTGGAGTCGATGAAGGTCACGCCGCTGAGGTCGACGACCAGCCGGTCGACGCCCGCGTCGAGGAGCTCCACCATGCACTCCTTGAACCGCGGCGCGGTGTAGATGTCGACTTCGCCGGAGACGGCGACGATACCGAGACCGTCGCCGGCGCGCTCGCCGGAGATGCTGAACAGGTCGCTCACTGCCCGCCTCCCGAGCTGGGTGACGGCGCCGGCGAGGGTGGGGACGAGGACGCGGGCGAGGGCGAGGGCGTGGGCGTGCCCGAGTTGGCGGCGATCCAGTCCTTGACCGCCGGGGCGTCGGGCGAGGTGGGATCGAGCCGGAGGAACGTGGTGAAGGCGAGCAGCGCCGTGTTGGTGTCGCCGGCGCTGATGGCCACGGTCGCCATGTCGAAGAACGACTGCGCGTCCTTCGGCTTCAGCGCCGTGATCTGCCCGTAGACGCTGGTCGCCATCTGGAAGTCCTCCAGGAACAGATAGACGCTCACCAGCTGCTGCAGCGTGTCGATACGCTTCTGCTTGGCGTCCACGCCCTTCTGCTTGCTGAGAAGCTGGTTGGCGCGCTCGTAGTTCTGCGCCGCGGTACGCCAGTCGGCCTCCTGGGCGGCGGAGCCCGGCGGCTGCTGATTGGCGCGCAGCACGTAGTTCTCGGCGAGACTCCGCCAGGAATCGACGTCCAGGGGGTCGGCCGTGACGGCCGCCTGGTACTTGGCGATGTCCGTGTCGAGCTGTTTGGTGGCGGCGCCGCCGCCGCCGCCGCAGCCCATGTTGTTGCTCAGCGGGATCATGACCAGGAACCCGGCCATGATGACGGCCATGAAACCGAACACCCACTTCTGCCAGAACTTTACGCGTTGGCGGTCGAGCAGCACTTAGGGGGTCCCCTCTCCTGGAGCGGTGGCCGTATGCCACCAGCCTGATTCGGCGGCGCCCACCTGGACGCCTCCGGCGCGGACGCGGTCGCGCAGCTTGTGGCGCACCCCGACAGCGGCGCGCCTGATGGCCTCCGCGTCGAGGCCCGTGAAGCGGCGCTCGTGGAACAGCACATCGCCGCCGACCACAGTGAGCAGCACGTCGTCCTGATTGGCCCCGTAGACGAGCGCCGAATACGGCTCGTCGATGGGCGCGAAGTGCGATTTGGAGACATCGACGGCGATGAAATCGGCGCACTTGCCCGGTTCGAGACTGCCTACGTCGTCCTGCATGCCCAGCGCCTCGGCGCCGCCCAGCGTGGCGATGCGCACGCACTTGGGCGCGTCGAGCACCGTGACGTCGCGCTCGACGGCGCGGTGCAGAAAGAGCATCGTGCGCATCTCGTCGAACATGTCCATGATGTTGCTGGAGGCCGGGCTGTCGGTGCCCAGACCGATGCGCACGCCCTCGTGCAACAGGTCGGCCAGGGGCATGACGCCACAGCCCAGCTTGGCGTTGCCCTTGGGGCAGTGCGCGACGGCGACGTCTTTGGCTTTGAGGATGCGGATGTCGTCGCGGCTCACCTGCACGCAGTGGACGGCGAGGAAATCGTGGTCGAAGACGTTCCACTGCTGCAGGTACTTGATGGGGCTCACGCCGAAGGGCTGCACGAGCATCCGCTCCCAGCCCATCTTCTCGCGGTAATCGTGGGCGAACTTGCCCGAGCCGGAGCGGATGTAGGTGAGCTCCTCTTTGCTCTCGGCGACGTGGCTCATGACCTTGAGGCCGCGCTCACGGGCCAGCTCCGCGACCGCTTGATACAGGCGGCTGGAGACGGTGTAGGGCGCGTGGGGCGCGAGGCCGACATCGAAGCGCGGCGGCGCGGCGGCCTGCGCCTCGGCGAGACGCCGCTCGACGTCGGCCATGGTCTCGTCGAGGCGCTTGTCGTCGACCCCGAAGACCTCCAGATACAGACGCCCGCGCAGGCCGGCCGCGGCGGCCGCCTGGAGCGTGCCGGCGCCGTAGCTCGTGTCGGCGATGGTGGTGATGCCCGACGAGATGGCCTCGAGGGCGCCGAGCTTCGCGCTCGCCAGGTACTCCTCGGGGGTCAGCGCGGCCTTGACGTCCACGAGGCTGATGATCCAGTCGCCGAACTCGGAGTCGTCGAGGATGCCGCGGAAGGACGTGTATTCGATATGGCTGTGACAGTTGACGAACCCGGGCATGATCACGGAGCGGCCGAGATCGATGACCTGCGCCCGCGGATGAGCGGCCGTGAGGTCGTGCGCCGTGCCCACGGCGACGATGCGCTCGCCGCTCACGGCGAGCCCGCCGCCGGCCAGCACGGGCGCCGCCACGGGCAGCACCCAGTCGGCACGGTAGATGGTGATGTTGTCGCTCGTGGTGACCGCCTTGATCGTCGCTCGGGGCACGGCGGGACTCAGGGTCGGACCCCGTTCGTGCGCAAGAAGTATAGGGGAGCGCCGCGCACGGTGGCAAACAGCGGCGGGGGCGGGCTCCCGCGCGCCTCGCGACGGCGGTATACTCGCGCCACCAGCGACGAAAGGGGCGGCGTGCGCGGACGACCAGGGCGCGACTGTTCGGCCGTGGTCATCCCCGGCGGCGTGTGGGGCGCCGCCCGAGGC
>Ga0194058_10000699_pt1 | contig 16557 bp, 11 predicted proteins | sample SepL4417m_MetaG_FD_155490 | JGI IMG/M metagenome (GOLD analysis project Ga0194058, IMG submission 155490) | Anoxic zone freshwater microbial communities from boreal shield lake in IISD Experimental Lakes Area, Ontario, Canada - Sep2016-L442-17m | ecosystem: Environmental > Aquatic > Freshwater... | reverse complement strand
CACTATTGCTGGTGCTGACTATGCCGAGAGACGTAAAATCCCCATGATTTCCCCTACCGCCACCAACCCCATTGTTACTCAGAATAAAAACTACATCTTCCGAGTATGTTTCATAGATACCGACCAGGGTCTTATCGGTGCAAAGCTGGCCATGGAACGGCTGAATGCCAAAACAGCCGCTCTCATCTATGATATTTCCCAGGATTATTGTGTGGGGCTGGCCAATTTTTTTAAGAAAGAATTTACTCAGGCAGGGGGGCAAATCCTTGCTGAAACCAAATTCAAGTCAGGCGATAGAGATTTCACTCCTCAGCTAAGTCGTATCAAGGCAGTCAAGCCGGATATCATTTATGCTCCCATATATTACACTGAGTTGGCTTTAATCGCCAGGCAGGCCAAGGATATGGGTTTGTCGGCTCCCATAGTGTCCGGGGATGGTGCTCAGGCACCGGAACTCATAGAATTGGGGGGAAACGCAGTCGAGGACATTCACTTTACCGCGCACTTTCATGAAGCCATGGTAGACACGGAGAGAGGAAAAAAATTTCTCGAACTCTACAAAAAGGATACCGCCAAGGAACTTGACTCATTTGCAGCCATGGGGGCCGACGCCTATTTTGTGACGCTCGACGCGATTAAAAGAGCCGGCTCGGCCGATCCAATAAAAATTCGGGAAGCCCTTGTTTCTACAAGAGACTTTGAAGGGGTCTCAGGTAAGATATCTCTGAAGTCTGACGGTAACGCGATCAAAGCCATAGTAATAAATAAGGTCAAAGATGGGAAATTCGCTTACGTAGCCACTATAACCCCTTGATAGAGTCTCTTCAGGATTCGGATCCTCATCGTAAAGCTAGGTTACTCTTTTAAAGGCCAAATGGCATCAGAGGCAATTGCCCGCTTATGGCAATCAGAGGAGAACAACGAGCCCAAAGTTGGCTTCTACGTAAATCAACATTTTAGTGGACCAGAATCAGGGTAATTTGTCAGGTGGATTACACTTTCGCAGTTCAGCAAGTTATTTTCGGGCTAACTTTGGGTTGCTTTTACGCCCTATTGGCCATCGGTTACACGATGGTATACGGGGTGTTGCGCCTGATCAACTTCGCTCATGGCGACCTTCTGATGGTGTCGGCCTATGTAGCTTTTTTCGGAATAGTGGTCTTCCACATACCCTGGATTATTTCGTTCGGGATCTCCATAATATTAACAGGACTGCTCGGCATACTCATCGATCGGGGTGCTTACAAGCCTATCAGGAATAGCCCTCGAATCAGCGCACTTATTACAGCCATAGGGGTTTCGTTCCTCCTTGAAAACCTTGGAATTGTTCTCATAGGAGGCCGTCCCAAGTCGTTTCCTACACCCCTGATTTTTGATGGTATCCTCAAAGTGGGAGAGGTCAGAATCCCATTTTTGTCCCTCTGGGTGCTTTTTGTTACCATTATATTGCTCATCGCAGTCATGTTGATAGTCTATCGTTCGAGGGTAGGAATGGCAATGAGGGCACTGTCTCGGGACATGGAAACGGTCAGGCTTATGGGAGTGGATGCAGATCGAGTAATTGCATTTACTTTTCTTCTGGGATCAGTTTTGGCCGCTGCGGGGGGGATCATGTGGTGCATGAAATATCCTGCTGTGGAGCCTTTCATGGGCGTGATTCCCGGACTGAAGGCCTTCGTTGCAGCGGTCCTAGGAGGAATCGGAAATGTTGCGGGTGCGGCATTAGGAGGTATGATTCTGGGCGTGGCAGAGATTCTTATTGTAGCGGTTCAACCGGAGTGGTCCGGTTACCGGGATGCAATCGCTTTCTGTATCCTGATAGTAATACTATTGACACGCCCAACAGGGATTATGGGCGAAAAACTTCCGGATTAATTCCCCCGTAGATGGTGTTGTGCCGGTCAACGATTTTTTCAAAAAAATTGAGACACTGATTTTTCATCGGTGAGCGGTTGATACTATTTGTGCCCGCTGTGGACAAAGTAAAGGGAACCGCTAATTACTCCAGCAACCCGGGATTTTCCAAAATTCTTCGTTTCGGTATGATTTGAGCCGGATTTTGAGCAAAATACAGTTATAAACCCTGCTTTTTCAGGGCATTCCCCGCTTTTTACGCTACTGCGGACACACCTCTCCTGATGTTGTCGTAACGCAAGTTTGCAGCACGCACATCACGCTTGATCAATTGGCCCAGACGCTTCATGTTGTAGACAAGGTTCATCATGCCAATCTTGACCTTCGCCCGGGCCAGACCAATGGTGCGCACAATATGGCCGCCCATTGCGTGCTGTGCGCCAAATACGTGTTCCACCCGCGCCCGAGTCCCTTTTTCATGGATCTGACTTTCAAACCCATCAGCAACCAGCGTCTCTTCTCGAGTGTTGCGTTGACGCGGCACTTCAACAAACGTTGCGTCAATCATTTGACCCGCTCGCGCCACATAACCATGCATCGCCAACTGCCCATGAAACTTCGCAAACAGTTCATCAACCAAGTTCAACTCCTTCAGGCGTTCACGGAACAGCCATATCGTCTTGGCATCCGGTACCCGGCTTTCAATCTATAGCCCCAGAAACCGCATAAACGATAGTCGATCCCGGATCTGATATTCAATCCTGTCATCCGACAGGTTATTCAACTGCTGAAGCACTAAAATCTTGAACATTAGAACCACATCAATCGGCTTCGCCACTGCGTTGCTCTTCCTGGCTTTCTCATACACAACATTCAAGGTAATAGTTCACCGGGACAGTTGTAACCATTCGGAATGATAAGGGGCGAGAAAACATTTACCGCTCTTGCCTGTTGTGATTTCAAGAGGTTGTACACCTCCCGGTGAACGCTTACCATTCAAGCTAGGTCGAAATACTTCCCAGTCAATCTGCTCATTCAGTCCAACCAACGGATCACCCATCTCTGTCAGCTTGGCTGTACGCTCATGAATATCGAAAAAACCGGGTTGAAGGCGATTTGGCATTTTGATCTTTCTCCGTGTGTGAGATACTCTTGATCTATCACATGGGCACCCAAACCGCTTACAAAATTCGCTGAAAATCAATCAATTTTTAGAGGTGCCCTACTGACAATTGGAATGTTCGCGTTTAAATAATAACCGGAAGTCAAATCGCCTGTATGCAGGACAAAGTCAGGCTTGACGGTTGCGACTTCCTGAGCGATCAGCGCTAAATCGTCGCTAATACCGGTTGTAGAATGTTTCGGCCCCCGAGTGTCACCTAAAACAACAAATGTCTATTTACCGTCGTTGGCTAATCCCGGACCATGACCTGTAAAAATCAGAGGTACTACAATCAGCGCTCAAGCACAGATGCGAGGTCGAGTCATGTTCACCTCTGTCCTGAAAGCTTTCAGCTCAACCAAATTCTCCTATAGCTGAAGTCAACATTTTGATATTTTTCAGAGTGTCAAACTTGGCTATGAGTTCCAGCAGCGATTCAATTTTTGTCGCAGAACAAATAGGCTGAAGATTGTTTCTAAATTTGGTTTTCAGTTCTTCGAGGGTCATTGGATTTTGTGTAGTCCCTTTTGAAAACCTGACACGCTTTTGAAATTGATCGCCAGCGTTGGTTGTCACTTTCACATTGCTGCTCATGCTTTCCGCCTGTTCCTGTTCGGCGATTTTATCTACAATCATTGATATCTTGCTTGCCAGTAAGCGAATGTCCTTATTTTGCACAACCTCGTCAGTTACATCATATTCACCAGGCGGACTTTTTACCAAAGAAAGAGCCAGCATAAAACTCAAACTGAACTGAGCTTCGACAACAGTGTCCGGTTCCCGTATCGAACCGACATGATCGACAACAAACTTGCTTGATCCTACCTCCACGTCTTTGATGTCATCTGGCTGTATATTATGTTCATGACAAACAGAGACAAAAGCCTCTAAAGCGGCATGAATGGCGTAACAACAGTTGTAGGGTTTAAATGCGGTATTAAGTATCACGTATTCTTCTGTCAATTTATCTGTAATTTTAGATATATAAGTTCCATCGTCAAATGTGTTGCAAATACCATGGTGACCTTCAATTACTGACGGCGGACCGGTAAGTCCCTCTTTTGCCAGATATGCAGCCTTTATCCCAGCAATAGCGGCAATGCCGGGCAAATATCGTTTGATTGCGCCCCCAGTTCGGGTATATTCTTCTACACCCCCGGAAAAGCTACCTGCTATACCCATAGCGTTCACCATTTGCCCGGCGTTAAGGTTGAGCAGTAAACCAGTCGTTATAGCCGCTCCAAAAGGACCAACAACGTCTGGTGTATGGAAACCTCTAATATGACTAGACGGAACTGCGCTTCCAAGTCTGGACATTATTTCCATGCCTATTGCCAAAGCATTACCGACCTGCAAGCCACTGGCGTCTACCGCCTCTCCAACAGCAAAGGCAGTCGGAATCATGATCCCTGACGCATGTATTCTTGATTGAACGTCCGTGTCATCAAAATCCTGCGCATGTCCAAAACCGGCATTAATAAATGCAGCCTGTTCTGGCGAAACCTGATCGCCGTAATATACGACCGTGGAGCACCCTTTCGCAGGGAACAAAACAGTTGCATGGTACCCTGCGAGACTCCATGGAAATTGTGAACCAGCTAATTCAAGTCCGATTTTATCTATTAAGAATTCATGCAGCTTGTTGGTCACTTGGGCAGAAAGGCCAGCGATGTACGCCTGCTGGGCAAAGTCAACCAACACCTGGGATATATATTTATTTTCAGTCATAACTTTATTTCTCAACCTCCATTAGATTAACAAACTTTTTCGAACATATACCAAACCTTCCATAATAATTCGGGCAGTACGCCCAAAGCTTGCCTTGATTAAACGGATATCATCTCCATTTGATTTGACAACGGTGTTAATTGGGAATACCCCCGACGGGTTTCCGATACGTATGAGTTCCGTTGTGTTTATAGATTTGGAAACAAGATCATTTACCAGAGTGCCGTGAATACGAGCCGCAGTACCGGTGCACACAGCCGCAGTCCCAGCATAAGCTTCGTGCATATTTTGCTCAAGCATCTGCCTTGCCACAATATCAATTGAATCCGCTGAAATCACCTGTTTAGTGGTAAATGAGACATAATTCTGGGGCTCACTTAAAAAAACCACAAAAGGAATAAATGGACTATCTTCCGTTGCCTTACGCCAATCATCGACAAATCCAATTCTTTGAGCGGCAACTGAGCGAATCTTTTCAAGGATGCTCAATTTGTCAGGTAAATTCTTGATTTCATCGGGGGCCTCTGTCCCTTTCAATCCAATGGAACTTGCTTTCACAAATACTATTGGATTTCCCGCGTCTATTATTGAAACCTCCAAATCGCCTGTTCCATCTATTTTTATTGTATCCCTGGCATTTCCGGTGGGCAAAATCTTACCGGTTGCAGCCCCTGCAGAATCACAAAAATCGAGTTCAATGCGTGCGCCAGTTCCAGGGACCCCAGCTATTTGATAGTCCCCTTCAATTACAACCTCGTCGTTGGTCACAGGTATTTCCGCCCTGAGTATACGGTTGAAATTGGTCAAGTGCATGCGAACTGAGGTGAAAGGTTCCTTTTTGTCGATCAATCCCAAATGTATGCCAACCGGGCCAACTCCGGCGGAGATGTTCCCGCAGTTGCCTGAATAATCAACGTGAGCCTCATTTAGTGATACCTGACCGAAAGTGTAGTCTATATCCGCGTCAGGTCTGGTAGGCGGCCCTAAGATAGCGACTTTACTGGTTAGTACATTGGCGCCCCCCAGGCCATCAATTTCCCGAATATCCGGACTACCAAAAATGGCAAGTATTATTTTGTCCCGCAAATCCGTGTCAGCAGGCAATTGTGATCGAAGCAAATAAACGCCGCGACTATTTCCCCCTCGAGCAATCAAGGCTTTAATCATTATTTGTTGATGTTCCATTTAAACGTACCCCTCTGAAGATTTATCGACGAGCGCAAGAACCTGAAAAAATTCTCCGGTGGCTCAGAGAACACACCGGAGAGGAAGCTAGGCTTTTTTATGCGTCAAACAACTATCAGAGAATGTGTAAGGATATGTCGGACGCTCATCGGCAACACGACCCAACTTGTGCCGCAGTGCGCCGAATGCCCTGTAAATGTTTGGATACGGCTGGCCATGATAGTACTTTATAATCTCATGCCATGAACGAGGAGCTTTTTTAATAAACTCGGTCATATCCTTAGTCAGTTCATCTTCCGTCATAATTTTCAGACCAACCGGTGGTTCGCCCAACGGTTCTGTGACCGTGCAGGCTGCAAACGAGAAACGGTCCACATCTCCCACCACGGGAATTGTGCAGTCAAAGCCTATTTTTGACATATACACAGGGGGTTTGTTCGTCATACATATCGGATCCAGTGGCAGAACGTTTTGTTCCTGGAGAATTATCGTGTCTTTTTGAGGGTCAAAACGTGAAGCTATGGCCCACTTAATGCGTGTTTCATCAAAAATATCAATATCGTCATCAAATACGTACGCTATTTTGGGAAACCACTGTCTAGAACACGTTAACATAATTCCTAGAGCCTGTTTAGCGTCACCTCCCCCGACAGTTTTTATTCTTGCATAAGCAATATTGTGAACTCCGTCAGCCGGTACAAAGACGTCCAGAACATTGATTCCAGCACGCTTCAGGGCATCGTAAATATCTGCTTCCACCGTGGGGTGAAATATGTACAGATCAGTTCGACCAGGATGTAGACCGCCTATTGTTGCGTACTGATAAATGCCACCCCTGCGATATGTAATACAATCTACCTTGAAACGATTGTTGAGCGGCAACCCTCCGCCATAAGTGCCTGTATATTCACCATAAGGTCCTTCGTCATACACCCAGCCCTCGCTGGTCATAATTCTACCTTCAATAACTATTTCCGCATTGGCCGGCACAGTAAGATCCGAGGTTTCGCACTTCACGACCCTGGCGGCTGTTCCATAAAAACCGCCAAGGATGTCCCAATCATCGGTTTCGGAAAACGAATACATAGAAGCTATTTTATCGAGTGTCGGCCCCCCGATAACAACGGCTGCAGGCATGTCAATGCCCTTGTCTGCATACTTTCTCGCGTGTTTCCTGGCGTTATGACTATCATTACGCATATCCACATTTGTCTCGTTTTTTGTGCGATACATGAAGCGATAGATACCCCAGTTTATTAAACCGGTATCCGGATCTCTGGAAACAACGTTTGTATCCTGAATAAACGCATGACCATCATAGTCGTGATATAAGAAGAGAGGGAATTTTGTTAGGTCAATGTCATCGCCTTTCAGAATCACTTCCTTGAAGGGCGCCGTATCAACGATCACAGGTTTGTGCCGTATACCGCTCAATGCTGCGATTTTTTGTCCCAGTTCTTTGGTTCCACATCCCAGAGCATACGCATACTGCTCACGGTTTGAATAAGCGTTTGAGAGAAACTGAAACTCGCAATCTTTTATTTTCTCGACAAAAACCGCCTTGTCTGGCGTCCCCTCCATGATCGAGGCCAATTCATCAACACGTTTTTCCTCTGTGATGCGAATGAGTTGACCAATGTTTTCGAGTTCTTTGACAAAGTCCGACATACTCTGTTGAGGCATTGTTTTCTCCTTTTTTTGCTTTCGAGTGATAATAGTCACCACACAACCGGACAGACCGCCTGGTAATTAAAACCCCAACTCCCGGGCCAAAACTGCGGCGTCCTCCAGTTTCTCAAGTTCTCCTGCCATTTGAACGATTCTCTCGATCCTGGCATCGGAAGCGACAACGCTGGCCAGCTTATGAAACTTGGAAACGATCTCCTCCTGGCTCATGGCGCTAGCTTTACCGCCGTATATACGAGTCTCCTCGATTTTGCCGCCGTCGAGCATTTCAATGATGATGGGGCAAGGCCTGGGTGACGGACTGAAGTTGTTTTCCAGGCTCGGATCGTAGCGTTGCTCAGCCTTTCCAGCCAGGGACGTGATCACCGGGTCCTTAAGCTTCTCTGGCGTGTACTGGCCTACGAAGACGTCGCCGTCGACGAGCATGGCCGCCACGCCGAAGGGAATGCAGAATTGAGCGAATGTTTCGCTGTCCTGCCGGTCGTAGGAGTGGTTCGTGTGCTCGTCGAGCAGTTTACTGACCGGGATGATGATGCGTTGAATTTGGGCGGGGTCCGGGTGGTATTTATCGCGAATGTATTTGGCCGTATGATAGTAGCCGTGCTGGAAAAGCATACCACAGTAGCGTTTGAGTTCCGTGGACGGTGAATACCATTTCTGGCCTAGCTCCCTGGTCAACTCATCTAGGGAATAGCGGTCCTTTGACTGGGTGAAGCACTGGCAGAAACCACCATCGGCCTCCAGCACATTCTCGATACCTGTGAATCCGCGTTCCGCCAGGAGCGCCGAGTGGATGCCGTTTAACGCCCCTCTGGCCTGCATCATGCGCTTGTCCATGGCTGATATCCTGGTGATCTCCATGGCGATGCCCCTGTTGCCCGCAAGACCAAAGGCGTGGAACAACTTATCGGACGACAGGCGCAACAGGGAGCCCGCGGCGGCGGCAGCGCCGAAGGGTGACAGCAACCCGGCCTGGTGCCACCCCAGGTCCTGGTAGAGAAATCCCCTGGCGGTGAAACACATCCCTATGCGAAAAAGCAGTTCATACGATCCAACCAGGGCAGCCAAAAGCCGCTTCCCGCTCACGCCGCCGCGTTCCTCGCAGACCGCGAAAGCAGAGGTGACGTTGGAAGCGCCTGCATGAGTCTGCATACCCGCGTCGTCCAACTCGTAGCCCTGGACATAAGTCCCGTTTACCAGGGCAGCGTGCGGGCTGGAACAGGTGCGGGAGGAACCCCATACGGTCGCCCCCGGATTTGTGTCCATGGCGCATATTGCCTCTGCCGCCATCTTGCACCAGGGTCGGGTGGAGCCGAAGAGCCCGCAGCCAATGGAGTCCAGCGTGAGCCATTTCATCCGCTCTACGACTTCCGCTGGGATACGGCCATATTCGAGACCACTTATCCATTCAGCCAAGTGGGCCGTGTATCCTGAGGACATGATCTTATCCTTCCTGTCGTTATGTGATAATCCTGCTTATCGTCCAGCCCTGATTTCGGGCCGAACAGCGGCTATGAGCGTCAATCATTTAGAAGTTAGCAGCCGCGTCAGTTGCGAGACATTGGACAAGGACTCCATTTCATTGACGAGCTTTTCAATACGCTCAGCAACGTCTGAGGTTATGCAGCCACAAGTCAATCGATAAAATTTAGCAGACACATCTCCATGCGACAAAGGGTTGTCGGGCGAACCCATGGGAGCGACTACTTCCCTGTCCAGACTGCCGCCATCGCGGAACCGGACGTTGATGCGAGCCTGTTGCATGGTTTCGATGTCAGCCGAGGCATGGACCTGAACTTTCTGCGCCAGCGCTATAATCGATTCATCATGCAGGTTTTCCATGGAGAAAACATTGGGGTCGCATATATCGCGCAGGAGCGTGAGAGCAGCAGCAAATGGCAGGGAGTATTGGGCCTTCATGATAGTGTTATTTCCAAACGGACCGTTCTGTAGGGCCACCTTCTGGCATACTTCAATCTCGATTCCCGTCAAATCATCAATCCTGGCAATCACTGCGTCCCGTATTTCAAGTAGTCCGGTAATGGAGGCATGCAAACCGCCACAGCAGGCGAAAGGCTTGAGGCTGAGCCCCGTCATCCTCCACAGGATTCCAAGATCGTCGCTCAAAAGCGAGATGATCGCCTCGTCTGTAAATGCGTGAAGGAATCCGAGTTCTCCTTCCAGAACTTCGGCGGGGCCGGTAACGCCAGCGGCAGCCAGAAGCGAGGCTGTTATCCCTCCCTGAACCGCCCTGGACGGGTGGAGCCGCTTCACAGAGTCTCCATCCCTGAAGAATTGCTTGATGCCCGAAGACATGGACCCGGCAATGCCCAGCGCGTTCTTCGTTTCGTCCTCCGGGTAATCGAGGAGCTTCGCATAAACAGCAGATGCAGCAAAGGCACCTGCAGTGCCCGTGGGGTGAAAGCCACGCAGGTTGTGCCTCACCGTCAGGGCCAGTCCAATACGGATCATCAACTCATACCCCAAGACCGTAGCCAGGAGGAAATCACGTCCGGATTTCCCGTTCGCCTCGGCCGCTGCGAGCGCGACCGGGAAAACAACAACGCCTGGATGAACGAATGCTTCACCATGAAAATCGTCGAACTCAAAGCCGTGACCGTGGATGGAATTGAGCTGGGCCGCCGCAAGAATGTGTGTCGTGGCGTTATCACCTATCACGGTGCAGGCGCCTCCTGGATGCATCGACAGCATCAGGTCGCAAACAGCCTGGTTGCGATGCCTGGCGGAACAGTAGATGGCGCAGCCAAGAAAATCCAACAGGTGTGTCTTGACTATCTGTAGGACGTCAGAGCTTATGTCTTCGTATAGGGCGCTGATGAGGAAACGTGTCCATTGCCGACTTTCATTCATGAATGCTCCTCTTTGACGTCAGTATTTTATCAAACCTGGAAAGAATCCAGTTGTTGACTCGACCCTATCGATTAAGGCGCTGTAATTGGGGCCTCGGCACCTATCCATTCCCGACAAGAAAATTTCTGTCGGCGGACGGGTCATTTCCTCTTTCCGGAGTCACCTTCATACACGAACCAGGTATCGGCGAAAGTGTACGGATAGTTCGGGCGACGATCCGCTACACGTCCTAGCTTTGGACGCAGTTGGCCAAACGCTCTATAGATAAGCGGGTTGGGTTGTCCGTGGAACCGTTTGAGAATATCGAGCCACGTGCGAGGGGTCTCCCGGATGAAATCGGCCATGCGTTTCGCAAGTTCGTCTTCAGTAAGTTTCTCGACGTGCTGAGGCAGTTCGCCTAATGGATCCGTCACCGTGGCCGCAGCGAAAGCGAAATGGTCATAATCGCCGACCAATGGGATGGTACAATCGAAACCCACTTTGGACATATTCACCGGCGGATGGTCCGTTTGTCCCAACGGATCTAGCGGTAGGACGTTGAGTTCAGGAATTATTACCGTATCCTTTCGCGGGTCGTAACGCCAAGCCATTGCCCACTTTACCCGCTCGTCGTCGAAGATGTCCACGTCCTCATCGAACACGTAGGCAATCTTTGGAAACCACTGCCGAGAGCAACTGAGCATTACACTCAGGGCCTGTTTGGCGTCTCCGCCTCCTCTTGTTCGGATTCGAGTGTATGCGATGTTTGTGCAACCACCAGACGGCATGTACACATCCAACACCTGGAGACCTGCGTTCTTTAGGGCTGTAAAGATGTCCCCTTCAACTGCGAGACTGAATATCATCATGTCTGTCAAGCCAGGCTTCAGACCTCCGATGGTGGCGTACTGGTAAACACCGCTCTTACGGTAGGTTATGCAGTCCACGACAAACCGGCAGTTGTGTGGAAGGCCACCGCCATAAGTACCGGTGAACTCTCCATAAGGACCTTCGTCATACACCCAGCCCTCAGTTGTCTTGATCCGTCCTTCGATGACGATCTCAGCGTTCGCTGGTACGGTGAGGTCATTGGTCTCACACTTCACGATCTTGGCCGGCTTTCCGTAGAACCCTCCGAGAATGTCCCAGTCATCGACACCGGGAAAGGAGAACATGCATGCTATCTTGTCCAGGGTCGGCCCACCGATGACCATGGCCGCAGGCATATCCTGGCCAAGCGCCTGATACTTCCTAGCGATAACACGGGAATTATGGCTGTCGTTGCGCATATCAACGTTAGTCTCGTTCCTGGACCGGTACATCAGACGGTACATGCCCCAGTTGATCAAACCCGAGTCGGGGTGGCGGGACACCACATTCACGTCCTGGAGATATGCGTGGCCGTCGTGTGGATGGTACAGAAAAAGTGGGAATCTGGTCAGATCGATGTCGTCGCCATTGAGAATGACCTCTTTGCATGGAGCCGAGTCGACGACCTCGGGCTTCACCCTTTTGGTGGCGAGTTCGGCTATCCTGGCGCTGATTTCCCTTACATCACAGTTCAGTGCATGGGCGTACTGCTCACGAGTGGAATAGGCTCCAGCCAGGAACTGGAAGTCACAATCCTTTAGCTTCTCCACGAGGATTGCCTTATCGTGGACCGAGTCCATAAGCGTCGGCAATTCGTCGGCTCGTTTCTCTTCCGGGATCCGGCGGAGCTGCCCTATTTTGTCCAACTCCTCAATAAATTCCAACATGGTTTGTTGAGGCATAATCTGTTCTCTCCTTTATCTCCAATTGCTATAATGGGAGAAGCCGTTTTATTCACTTCCGGAATATGATTCTAGGTTTATAGGCGATGAGCCCGTTATAAACTTGGGCCCATCGTGTTCGCCGGGTTCAAAACTACTGCTCGCGAATAGAAATCAACTGTCCGTGTCGAAATCGTCGACCAGTGGAAATCCGTCAGGGTATTCGACTTCAAGTGTTTGTTCGTTGAATTTTACGGTCGCGTTACGGGGCACCCCCGCTGTTGGACCACCGACTACTTTAGTGTCGACAAGTCTTTCGGTCCTGATGCCATTTAACAGCCAATCGCCTTTTACAGCCCGGTCAGCGCACGCATCCCACTCGTCACACCAGTCGCCAAGGCTGTATCCGAACCATTTTCTCACCGGTTTGATTTTGGGGAGGCCCGCCTTTTCCCACAACTCTTTTGCTTCTTCCATATACTGTTTCTTGGGTAATGATACAGGAGCCATAGGATATTTCATTGTCGCGTCGATTATAATTTGAGCTTCCCATTTTCTGCCGCCTCTTAGTTTAGGCGCATGCCCGTTAGCCTGATAATCGTTTATCTGAATGTCGGTAACAGGATTGCAGCGATATGCAACCGCCCACATGATTTCTTCCATGCTGTCAGCATCAATATCTTCATCGACTCCTACGGTTATCTTACCGACGGACCGCATAAGAACGGTAGAGGCTCTTAGCGCTCGCCATACTTCTGTTCTTGGCGTATTCCTTTCGAATACTATCGTTGTGAACCGGGCGACACCAATGAGATGATCATAAAGAACCACATCCTTTACGAAGTTAATGTTGAGTTTATTGTGGAGAAAATCGTACATCACTGCGTTATATCCCAATGACTTGATAACTCCCGATTCAGAAGGTGTCAGTTGCGATATCATTGAGGTTATGATTGCATGTTTTCTTCTGGTAATTGCCGTAACCTGAACCGAGTGGTTGTACTCCTCGGTTGACATATAGCCGTGTGACTCTCCAAACGGCGCTTCCATTTCAAGCTTCTCAGGATCTATCCATCCTTCAATAACAATGTTAGCGTCTGCAGGAACCATTAAAGGAACGGTTTTTGCCTTCACCTGCCTGAGTGAGACTCCAGCAAGTCCACCGGCTATGTCCATATCTTCAATAATGTTAGGCGTTTTCTGAGGACCTATGACCTGTGTTACAGGAGGACCGCCTACGACAAGAGCGACCGGCATTTTTTCTTTTTTCGCCCTGTATTTTTCCCAATTCTTGTGAGCGTCTCCTCCCGTCTGGATAAGCCACATACAGCTCAGGCGGTCTGAGGCTTTAATATTGACACGGTTCTGGGAAAAATTCTGTCTTCCGGTATCAATGTCTTTTGTGACCCACAGGCCTGCCGAAAAGTATGGCGCAGTGTCAAATCCGGGGGTATTGTTTGGAATAGCCAGACTTGCCAGTCCCTTACCCTCGCCACCGAGAAGATCATCTCCTGTTAGTATAATTTCATGAACAGGCGCCTCTTCTGATGGTATCTCTGTTGCGGCTATGGGATGTTCGAATGCCTTTGCCCAGATTTTTGCGACAGCCTCACGAAGTTTTTTCTTGTCTAGTTCTTCCTGAGTCATATCAAATTCTTTATCAAGCCCTAGAGCGACGGCGTAGATTTTGTCATTGCCCGCTGTTGTCGCAACGCAGACATCACAATCTCCCTTATATTTCCTGCCGTGACTGTCAGTAACGTTTGTGAAATAAAATCCTTTTCTGTCGCATGCTTCAATGTTGGAGACATAACTCCATCTGACAAACGGATGTAGATGTCTGTCCTTATTTATTTCATCGTCAATTGTATAAAGGAGATCGTATTTCTTGAGTCTTTCAAGATGCTCCTGTAAATCCGGATACTCCCTTTTGAATCCCTTCTGCATAACTGGTATTCTCCTCTGTTTTATTTTTTGATCTTGTCCTTAACTCTGCACGTATTTGCGTGCAAATTGAAAACTCAAAGATTGAACATCCTTGAATCACACTGAGACTGGAATCAATACACCGCCTTTCTGATCGATCCGGAATGAAACTATTCCGAATCGCATTGCCATATTGTTATTCTGGAAACGCCATACTAGTCGTCGTCAGTCAGGAGGTCCCTGACCAGATCCTGCGGCATGGCCGTTTTGCTTAAGCTCGCCTCGGTGCGCCGGCCATTGGCCAGCCAATCGCCTTTTGCAGCTTTGAGGGCGCAATCGTCCCATTCCTCGGTCCATTCCCCGAGGGAATAGCCATGCCACGGGGATTGCGGCGTCAGCGAGGGAAGTCCCAATTCTTCCCAGAGTTTGCGGGCATGCTCCATGTATTCCTTTTTGGGCAGCGCCACAGGCGGATAATCGGCCTTGGCTGTGGCATCGATGAGCATGGTGGAATCAATTTCCGAACCCTTAAATTCAGGCCCGTGGCCGCGGCCACGGTAAGGCACGATATGTGTATCCAACTGCGGATTGCAACGGTAGGCCATCGCCCACAAAACCTGGTCTGTGTTTTCCGGGTCGATGTCTTCATCAATCGCCACGCAGAACTTGCCGATTGCGGGGGTGTAGGAGGCAGCGCCCAGAAGCGCGCGCCAGATTTCGGTCTTGGGCGTCCCCTTGGTGATGCTGATAAACACAAAACGTCGCAGGTTTGTCAGTGGTTCGTGCAACGACACTCGCGTGACTCCCTTGATGCACAGGTGGTCCCTCAGATGTGATAGATACAGAGGCTCGTAGGCTACTTTCTTGATAACGCTCGATTCACATGGTGTTACCTGTGAAATGATGGATGTGACGATATAGTTCTTTCGGCGGGTGATGGCCGTCACATGCATCCTGAAGTTGTATTCCTCAAGGGCCATGTAACCGTGGGACTCTCCAAATGGGCCTTCCGGCTCGAGGTCATCAGTATCGATGTAGCCTTCCACGACGACCTGGGCCTCAGCCGGGACAAGGAGATCCACGGTCTTGCATCTGACCACGTTGATCGGGCACCCTGCCAGCGCCCCGGCAACGGTGAGTTCATCGCAATCCAGGGGGAGTTTCTGTGGGCCTGTGAATTCCACGATGGGTGGCGCTCCGAGGACTGCGGCCACTGGCATGGGCTTGCCAAGTTTTCGGTATTTGAGCCAGTGTATGTAGCCGCCCGCCAAAGTAGAGCGCTCCATCATGACAGCGATCCGATCAGAAGCTTTTAGATTACCCCGGTAGATGCCCATGTTCTGTATGCCGTTGTCCGGATCCCGGCTGATCCACAGTGCCGCGGTAAAATATGGACCAACATCGAAGCCTGGGGTGGAGATGGGGATAGGCAAGGCGTCCAGGCCTTTGCCCTCGCCTATGAGGGCGTCGCCAGTGAAAACAACTTCCTGGCAGGGAGCTTCGTTCACGATTTCTGGAGGGATGGGGTTGGCCATGGCGGCAAGCCAAGTCTCCCCAATAGCCTCAACGGGTTTGTTCATACCCACTGCGTAAATGGCCCGGTTTCCCGCCATGGCGCCGATGGACACCTGGCCCCCTGGATAGCTCCTGCCCTTGGCATCGGTTACGTTAGTGAAAAGAAACGCCTTTCGATCCTTTTCGGCAATACCGCCTCGATATTGCCAACGGACCAGAGGGTGCATCTCCACATCCTTGTCGATTGGCCGATCGATTTGATACAACAGATCAAGATCCGCGAGCTTTTTCAAATGGCTTTGAAGATCGTTATATCCGCGTTGATCGGTTTCCATTATTCTACCTCATTTTGTTCGGTAAGATGGAACGGGACCGTTCTGTCCTTGTCAGCATGGCGACGTCTCCCATGACTCATACTACCTTTTAGATGGAGTATGAATCTGGCGTCTCAAAAGTGGGTCTGACCCGGGCTACCAGCGTTCAGCGATAAGGATTAGGGGCCTCTCCGGAACAAACGTCAAACAACTGGTTGGTTTATTAGGACATGATTTTAAGTAAAAAGTAAATAGGAAAAAATAATAGTAACTATTAAAATGGAAAATCAAATATCCCGTGATTTCAAACAACGGACCTAGCAGTTCCGGGGGTAAGTAACCTAATGGTAAGGGTAAGATCAGGACCAGCCTGCAAATTCAGGAGTCTATGGACACGGTCCGGATTCGTCGACTTCTAATGTGACGTTTGCATGACATAGCCTAAACTATGACGTGGAATCATTGAGCGTGAGATACTTGAGGATTACGTCCATTAAAAATTCCGCCATGTCGTCAATGGATGGCATGGTTGCCGGAGGTTGATCCATTCGTTGGGCCAGAAGGGTTCTGAATGAGGCGTTGATAG
>Ga0194058_10000698_pt1 | contig 16575 bp, 17 predicted proteins | sample SepL4417m_MetaG_FD_155490 | JGI IMG/M metagenome (GOLD analysis project Ga0194058, IMG submission 155490) | Anoxic zone freshwater microbial communities from boreal shield lake in IISD Experimental Lakes Area, Ontario, Canada - Sep2016-L442-17m | ecosystem: Environmental > Aquatic > Freshwater... | reverse complement strand
AGCAGCCCAGCACAATCTCAGCATTTTCAGTTTGTTTGCCTTTTTCGTCGCAGACTGCTGAGAGCCAGCAGCCAGAATCACGGTCAAATCCATCATCCCACACAAAATCTACGGTGCGGATGCCAGTTATTTTCAGCCGTTCGAGCTGTTGAATCAGTATGTCTATGCTCATATTTGCGAACAGGTCAGTTGATGATACAGGGCGTTTTCAGTGCCGCTGTATGGCAGTTTCAGGGGGCATGCACAAGGGGTTTTAGCGCACTTGGTTCGAGAGAACTCCGAATATCGCCGAGCCATCCGGATTGTTGAACGTCGGGTTGATGATGTCGCTATTCCTCCGAACGTTCGAAATCACAGCACCAGCCATCCGATCCACATCCGAGATTTTCCACACCGTCCCTACCGTGTTCCCTGCATTGGTCGCGTAGCTGCCCGTGGACTCCACAATCACGCACTGCCCACCTCCGGTTGCCTCAAAGACGAAATGCCCATCTACCGTCCAGCCGACCCCCTCATCAACTCCCCATCCAAAACAGTTGGAATCGTAATCGTAGATGGCGTATCTGGCGAAAAGCGTCCCGCTGTCCAAGTAGCCTGCAAAGAAATCAGCGACGATCAGCCGCATCTCCCATCGAGCGATCCCCTCCCACGCAGGCAGGGGCAGGGAGGTGCGCACGCGCAGCATGGCGGAGAGGACCAAGCCCGAGCCAGCCAAGCCCTCCACAGGCACCGAGACAGAGTATCGCCCCGCCGTGGCCGCCTCGGCAAATCCCACCGACACCCCATTGACGAGAAACTCCAAGCCGCACACGCCAGCGGGCGACATCTGCCCGATGTCCGCAGACAATGTCAGCGTGGCACCCACCAAGGCCCCCGTGAGCCCGATCCCCGGAGGAACGAACCGCAGCACAGCAGCGCGAGGCGGTGCGACCAGGCACACGTCCCGCTCAGTCCCCGGAGCATCCGTTGTCCAATCCTTCGCAAAGAACTCCTCGCTCCCGAACCACCCCGCATCCGCCACACGCATCACCGCATGGCGCGAGCCGGTAAGCACCCACAGCCCCGTCCTGCGCTCCAGCCACGCAGGCGGCGTCTCGGTCCCGAGAGTCGGCCAGCCGTCACGGCGCACGGGCGTGCCCGCCAGCGCCAGCGCCCGAGCCTCAGGCCATGTCAGATAGGAGCTCATATAGAAAAAGTCACAACGATATCCAGGCTGGCGCGGGGCTGCACACGCGGGTTGCGCACCAATACCGCGAGAGCGAAAGCCGCCCCGGCCGCAAGAGAGAACGATGTTGGCAACGCGACAGCCACCCCAGCTACCATCAGCGCATCCACAGCCGCACCCGAGATCGATACCCTGCAAGCCGCCGCAAAGGGGTTCACGATCGAGCGGGAAAGGATCACCGTCGGGCCAGTGCCGCTCGCAGGCACCTCAGGCGTCACCGTATAGGTCACAGGCTCCGTCGCGCCCGTGATTGGGTGGACCCAAAGCATGCCCCCCGTCGCGCGATCCACAATCCTCCGAGATTCATACGCGCGCCCATTGAAAAAACGACCCCACGAAGGAGGATTCTGAACGCTCGAAGCAGGGACATACTCCCGGTAAATCACGTTCCCCGTCTCATCGATCGCGATCTCTGTCCACCCCGGATTGTCGATACATCCGCCTTGGTCAAATCCCATATCCGTCCAGTCCCGAGCCAAAAACTCCCCCCGCCCAAAATCCTCTGCCTGCACCACACGCGCGGGCGATGCATCGACCCAAACCAGACCGCCAGGAGTGAGGAACAGGCGCTTGTCGGTCCAGAGCTCCCGCCGCACATACGCCCCAGCAGAAAGAAGAGACCGTGCCTCCGGCCATGACAAGCCGTAGCGAAACATCTTTACGCCTCCTCGGCCATGTCGCGGGCGATCGTGAGCTTGAAGTCGCGCGTCGTGAAGCGGAAGTTTTCCGGGCCGAATGCGTCGGCATGGTCAGCGTTCGCCTCCTGCCACTCGATCTCGGCGAGGCCGTCGAATGCGGTGCCGCCATCCGCCTCATAGTTCCCGAGCGCACTCGCCAGATCCACGCCGGAGATCGCAGCATAGAGCCCGTAGTAGGCCCCGGTGCCTGTGCCATATTTCTTCCAGGCATCGCCCAGCACAAGCCGCGCTTCCGGCTCGAACTCCTTGACCGCGATCGCGAGCGTCTGGATGTCGAGGTCGAGCGCCTGGCCATTCTTCACAAACGAGATCCAAAGCAAGAGGCTATCGCCCTCCTTCGCGTAGAGGTTTGGGGCAGCAGCTGCCGGGGCCGCAGCCGTGGTCGAAGCAGCCGCCGCAGTAAATGAAATCTCCCGTGTCGCCACATCGATATTCACCTCGTAGCCCGAGCTTGTGAGCGCGGCATTGGCAGACTCTATCCCGATCGTGAGCACGAGAGGCGAGCTGGTGCCGTCGGCATTTGTCGCCGTGAGACCGCAGACGAAGACGCCAGCGACCGACGCGGCCCCGCTGACCTTGCCCGTGCTCGTATCGATCGAGAGCCCGGCCGGGAGGTTCGGGCAGGCCCACGAGGTGGGCGTGTTGGTCGCGTAGGGCTGGTATTCCCACGACTCCCACTGTTTGTAGCCGAGGACGCTGGTAGTGGTATTGATGACGGGTGCGGACATAGGATTAGACGATGGTGGCGAGCGATTTCTTGTTTGGGTTCATGGCAAGGAAGACGTATCCGCGCGGATCCGAGAGGCTGTCCTCTGTGTCGAATCTGGCGAGCCGGGCTCGCACGGCGAAGCCTGCGGCGGCGGGCGCGGTGGCGGACGTTGTCCATGCGCCACGGTAGAGCTTCGTCTCGGCCGTGATCGCGGATGCTCCGCGCGTGAACCGGACCCCGAAGGTGTGCGGGGTGCGGATGGCCGTGAGGTGCAGTGGGCAGGTGATGACTGGCGTGGCTCCCCAGGTGATGCCTGAGATGTTCGTTCCGGCCGGGTTTGCCACGCTCGCGAAGGTGCCGATTTCCACAATGACGACCCACTGGGCGCGGGTCTCGCTGCGCAGGATCTGCGCCTCGAAGTCCAGCAGGAGAGTGAATATGGAGGACACGGGAAACATGGCTTCGTTGACATCGAGGAGGAGCAGCTCGCGTTCGAAGTCGGTCGGGTGCCAGCTTGTCGTCGAGCCCTGCTGGGCCACGCGATACCAGAGCCGCCCGTCGCAGGCTGCATGCTCGCCCGCTTTGAGCACGGTGCCCTTGCGCCCCATTCCGCTCGGCAGCGAGACATCCGCCCCGGTGTTATTGAGATAGACATTGCCGGTGTAGGGAGAACCCGGAGTTGGCAGGGGGATGGTCAGGTTCGTGATCGTGGCATCGTGGATTGCCGGGAGCAGGCCGCCTGGGCGGGGCAGTGCGGCCGCATCCAGAGCTTCGGGCGTCGCGGGGGCCACCGCTCGACCGGGATAAAGTTCGCTGTAGGAAGGCAGGGCAAAGGAGATCGCCGCAGCGCTTGCCCCGCTGCCCGAGAGCACTTTCTTGACGCTGTCTTCGAAGCCCGGCACCCGTGCCAGCTCTCCGAATATCGTGGTATCAAGGAACCCGTCCGGTCCGATGATCGTTTTCCAGATGTCGCTTGTTCTCTCACGGAATGCGAGCGACCCATCGGAAAGGATGCGCGGCACTTCCGGCGGGATCACGGAGAGCGGGACAAAGCCGTCCCCGTCGAGGCGCGGGATATTCGAGGGGATGAGCGCATCGGGCAGCGGGCCTGAGATCTTCGCTGCCGGTATGGTTGGCAGCTTATCGAGCGGGATCACCGGCCAGAGTTCGAGAGGATTCCCGGCAGCCGAGAGCGCTTCGAGCGCAGCCTCCAGCCCCTCGACCTCCGCGATGGGATGCGTGTGGGGGCTGTAGTGAGCGTCCGCATTTGCCGAGGAAATGATCACGACATACTGGTCGGCAGCGGGAGGCGTGGGGAACGTGATCCGCACCTGATTCTGGTTGAGGATCTCTGCCGTGTAGAGGTTGTCGGGCACGCGCAGTCCCGAGACATTATCGCGCACGGTGATGTGGATATTGAGCGTGCCGAGGTTGTGCGTGTAGGTCCAAGCCTCGGCCACCGCATCGCCCGCGAAATCTTGATACCCCAGCATGCCGATCACCGCCTGCGCGGGATCGTAGTCCACCGTGGCCGTGGGCTTACGGATCTCAGCGAGCCAGTCGGGATCCGCAGCGATCGCCATATCCGTATCGATCATGTCATTGTAGAGCGTGATCGCCTGCTGGAAGAGAGTGACCGCCTCGCCGTCGAGCGTCATGGTACCTTCGAGCGTGAGCCCCTTTATTGAGGTCGCCCCGTCGAGCGCGAGCTCCGCGCCCGGCACATCGAGCGAGAGGACGCCCACGGGCGAGGGCAAGCTTTCCTGGTCGTGGAGGTTCACCCCTGGAGCGACCTGCTCGGCGAGGCCCAGCGGCCCCATGAGCTCGATGTAGAAGACCCCGCGCCGGGGATTCGTCACATCGAATCTTTGCACCCCGTCGGTATAGAGATTGTTGAGAGCTGTCTCGATCGCCTGAGACGTGAGAGTTTCCACCGGCAGGATGACCGTGGCGAATCCTCCCCACACGAGATCGAGCGAGCCCACGGCCCCATCGGGCACGGTGAGCGCGGCCACGGCATTGCGTGCGCCCGTGCCCGTGCGGGCGATGGCGCAGGTCGAGGCCGGAGGCGTGGGAAAGAGGAACTGATCGGTGAATGCGATCGGTGCCTGGAAGATCTTGACGATGTGCAGCCACCCGCGATCGGTCTCGTAGCGGGACACCCGCGAGAAGCACTTTGGGGCCAGCCGGTTCTCGACCACCTCCAGCACGGCATCGCCCGAGTCGACGTTTGGATCGTTCCAGCGGATCTGGAAGATATTCGCCGCACCCACGGTTTCTACTGCCACGCCGCCCAGTGCAGTCACTGTGCCAAGCGCATTCAGAGCCGTTGCAAAGGCCTGTTTCGATATCGAGAACCCGAGGTCAGCCGTCTGGTCGGCCCCGCACTTCACGCGCCAGGTGCCGCTGGCCGGAGCCTTGTCGATCCACCCGAGCCCGATCTTGAGCGCGTCGAAAGCCGGACGCACCTCGCGCATGGTCCGCGCTCCCACCCCGCCTGTCGTTTCCAAGAAATGCAGGGACACGTCGTAGGTGTCGCCCTGCACATGCGGAGGGAGCTTTGGTGCCGCGCTGTTGTCTGGCCCTGCCACCAGCTTGCGTTGTTCGAGATCAATGTATAGGTCGAGTTTCATAATTATTCCAAGGCCCCCTCAACGGGAGCGGGTTCGGGTAAGTCAGAGGTTTTATCCTCACGGAGCACGGTCGCAGCGGGGAAGGCGACGGGAAGAAAAGGCCAGTTCATGTTGTCCAGAACTCCGTGCTTGAGAGGTCGCTTTCCAACATCGCGATCGCATCATTGGCCGCGCTCACCAGCGCATTGCTGGCCGCCGTGTTTTGGATCGACCACATGTCCGCGAGCGGCAGGCCGACCAAGGGAGTTTCCACCTCGCCCACCCGCTGCAGGCTGGGTTCCACGGCCATGCAGCCGAGATTCCAGAAGACCTTCTGTGTGGCGCTCACCGTCTCCAGGTCGCCCCCGGTGGAGCGGACCTGCCAGATCTGTGCGAGCTGCAGGAGCTCCCCCACGCGCGCCTGCCGGATCGCCGATGGGTTGGCCCGGCCCGCATAGACACGGAACCGCTTTGGCAGAGGACGGGACATGAGGATATTGAAAGGGAAGGCCGCCAGAACGACTGCTGCCACATAGAACTTCGCGCCCTTGGATGCCGACTCGCGCAAGGCGATCGGAGGCCGCACGCTCGCCGTCCACTGCGAGGCATCGCAGGCCAGAGGAAGCGTGAGAAAGGGAGGATCCTCCTCATGCAGAGGCCGGTCGAAATACTCTTTGTCCGCCAGTCGTGCGGCCGCCTGGGCTTCACGGGAAGACTCCGGCACCTCGCCGCGTGGGTCTTCCTTCACCTTCCACGCGATCGTCGCCGCCGTGTCATTGATGCACCCGGCGCGCACGTCGATCCGCAGGGTTTCGCCATCCGTCTGCGAGACCGAAACTTTCCAAGGGTGAGAGGGAGAGCCAACGGGATCCGCCACCGAGAGCTGCACACGCAGGCTCTGTGCGGCATCCAGCGCCGCATTCCAATGCTCCGCGCGGATCGGTTGCCCGGCAGAGACTTTCGGCGGGAGCGGCAGCGGGGAAATCATCGGGCGAAGAAGAGATGCCGGGCCATGCCCGAGGATTTGCGGCCGTAGGCGTAATGCCCGAGATTGAAATGCACCGCCTGGTGGGCGACTTCCCACGCTTCGCCACTTTTGCGAAGGATCGCCAGCAGCTTGTAAGCCGTCCACTCTTTCGGAGCGGGAGCCTCGGCTTCGAAGATGACCTCGGCAGCCGAGATGCGCCAGATCTCCGGAGAAAGATCGCAGCGGAGATAGATATACCCTTCGGATTTTTCGGGAGCCGGAAGTTTCAGGAATGGAAGCGGAGCATTCGGATCCTCGGCATCGCCACCGATCTTTTTATCAGGCGTGCCGACCGTGGGTTCGATCCCCTCGATGAGCCCGCGCGAGACGGTTGCCGCCTGCCCGTTTTCTGCCGTGCCCAGCGAGACCGCGAAGGCACCCGAGACGGGCAGCGCACCAGGCAGAGCCGTCACGTAGGTGCCATTGGGCGTGCGGTTCACCCGCACGTTGGATCCGCCCACGACCTGCGTCGCCCGCATCCAATCGAGCAGGGAGTTCCAATTCTCCGCCTTCACGGGCTCCCCCTTTCGCACCTTCATTTCCAGCAGGCTTTTCATTTCTGGGTTTTGTAGATCTCCGGTTCCCAGCCCCCACGACCCGAGAGCATCCACTCGACCGTGAGCTCCCAGCTTTTCCCGCGCCCGCGCGCCTTCACCGGCCCCTTGATCCAGTTCCGGCCCTGCCCGATCACGGGGATCGGACCATCGGGCCGGTCGACCCGTCCGAGGTTTGTGAAAATCTCAATGGGAATCTCCGAGTCACCCGAGATCCAGTTTTTGCGCCATACCGCGCCCACATCGAGCCAATCGGTCACGCCGAAGAGAGCCGAAATTCCATCACGAGATTCCCCGACCGATTGTTCGCTGCCAGTGGACTTTGCTGAAGAGACCTTCTCCGGGAATCCCCAGGAACCATCCTTGCGCTCCGCCCAGCCATACTTCTCCTTGAGGGCCTTGAACCTCGGGTGAACCTCTATGGGATTCTGCGCCTGGGTGAAGTCCAGCTCGTAGGTGATCAGCGACTCGGGATCCACCTGGAAAGACGGAGTGGATTCGCCCGAACCTCCTGCATCGGGCGCTTTCCCCTCGTAGATCCCCGTCACGTTGTAGCCTCCGCCGGGAATCTTACTGAACTTCGATTTCGTTCGCTTGATTCCCTCAAACTCTGGAGACGTTGCACTCCAAACTTCTGCGAAGCTGGAGGCCACCCATACCACCTCCAAGACTACCAGGCCGCGCTCGTCCACCCCGCCCTCGATCGATACCGGTTCCCCGCCTGTGTTGTTGAAAATCATGAGTATCTCCCTATCGGATCCACGACCACCGCTGGTTTATTGACGATCTTTTCAAGAAGGCCATTCGTCTTCCGCGCCTCGGAAAGCACGGCGTTTTGCGCGTTGGCAACCTCGCCGCGCGCTCCGCCCACCGCGTGCATTGCCGATCTGAGACGCTCTGCCCGGTGCGGGCGGACAGGTCGCTGAGCTCGCCACCCAGATCGATCGCTTTCTTGACCTCTCCAAAGACTTGAATGACCTCCCGCGCTGCCACGGTGATCCCCCCGATCAGCGCGGCTCCCTTCAATGCCGAGGCTGTGCTCAATGCCTGGCGCTTCAGCCCCTCCAGCTCCTTAACGCTGCCCTGGATCGCGTCAATCTTCTCCGTGAGAAACTTTAGCTTGATCTCAATTGTATTGCTATTTCCAGCCATAGATTTACCTTTCAGGCGTGCTACTGATCCTTTGTCTCCTGATCGTTTTTGGCCCCACCCTCTTTTGGATCGGGGTCACGGTGTGGATTGCCACCCGCTGACCGATCCCGGTAATCCTCCCCTGCGCACTCTGCGCCCTCGTTGGCGGCCATGGCAGCCGAGAGGATGAACAGCCGATCCAGGGGCATGTCCAGGGGATCTCTGAAGCCAGTGGCGATGAGCCGGGCCACGAGGCGGGCGATCCAGCCGATGCCATCGGGGTATTCGTGCGCTGGCGCTGCACCGGGCGGGCGAGGGAACTTCATCGGCATCACGGTCGAGAACCCTCGGGTGACCTCTGCCACCATCTCCGCAATGGCGGCACCGACCAGATTTGCTGGCGGGATTTCCCTCTCCGGAAACAGGATTGCATACGCCGTGCAAAACGCATGCGCCATGGCTTCTGGATCCTCCCATGGCCAATTCCCGGAGAGGAGCGGCGAGCCCTCTTCCTCCAGGGCAAGGTATTTCCGCAGCGTCAGCGCCCCTGGTGTCAGGAACGCACGACGCACGAGCTCCGAGGTGCGGGGATCCGCACGCCGGGCAGCGATCGCATCGGCAGAGGCTTCGAGCTCGTCGAGGGTCATGAGAGATCGGTCGGATTTGTCGGATCAGTCAGATCGGTCGGATCTTCAGACAATCCCCGGAATGAGCAGGCCCTCGACAGAGATCGAGCGCATCGCGCCCTTGCTCCATTTTTCCTCGGCGCTGGTGATGCGGAAGGTCCCGAAGGCTTCGAGCTCGGAGCCGATATCCGGGATGGCATCTGCCGTGAGGATTTCCATGCTGGCGGTGGCCTTGTAGCCGTAGAGGGCGACAGCCACGATTTTCCCTTCTCCGTCTTCCTCATCCTGCGACTGAACGCTTTCCGAGACGGAGCACGATTGGACGATGCCACCCGCTGTCGGGCTCGCGAGTCCCGCCGTGCCGAACCAGACTTTCCCGGTCGGGAGAATGAGAGGGATCAACGATCCCTGCGCGAGATCGAGCGTTGCCGGGGTGATGGATCCCACGGCCACTTCGAGCGTCGGGATATCGGGGTAGTGGTTCGCCTGCGCATCCATGACCATCGCTTGTCCACGGCTCCACTTGGCGGAGCTCGTCATGACAAGCACCTTGCCGCCGGTGACTCCTGTGATCGTGAGCTCGGCCCCGGCGCGCACGCCGAGGGCGGTGACGCTGCCCGCAGGGGTGGAGGAAAAGGAGATGTCTCCCTTGCGGCCGTGGAAGACGAGGCCTTCCAGATCCGCCTCCCCCATGATCTCGAAGATCTGATCTGCCGATTTGTAGGTGAACGATTCGCAGATCCCCGCGATCGGCTGCGGGGCGTCCACGGTGCTATATTTGATGCTGCCGTATGTTTTCATGAGTTGGTGTTTGGTTTATTGGTGAGGGTGGGTTCGAGATATGGTTTGCGCTCGGCGTGCTCAGCCTGCTTGCCGAGGTTCCATTGGGAGACCGGGCGATGGTAGCCCATGACGCGGGTCCAGACTTCGCAGCGCGTGCGTTCGGAGTCGGGTAGAGTGGTCATTCTAGAAATTCCGCTGAGGTGATGGATGTGCTGCCCCGGTTGGTGGCGATGAGCCACGCGCGGGCGATGCCGGGCGCGTCGGAGAAAAACGCGCGGAGCCGGAGGGATTTCCAAACCTGGTCCCACGCCCACATCTGGTTTTTTCCGGGCGGGTAGGTGTAGATGCAGAGCGCATGCCCCCACTGCTGAGTCTTTATCGCGAGCACCTTGGCGGGGATCCCCTTCTCCCGCAGGCCTTGTGCCATCATCGCGGACTCGGGCAGACAGGCATTGCGGTAGAGGCCGCTGGCTAGGCTCTCGGGCACTGGCGGGCGCGTGACGCATCCGGCGAGGAGCAGGCAGGCTATGGCGGCGAGGCGGATCATGGCACGACCTCGACCTTGAGCCGCAGGAACCCGCGCAGCTTCCAGACCTTCATGTCCACTACCGCGCGGGCGTAGGTGTAGCTGGCATCGGTCCACTCGTAGAATGCGCTTGGACCCCAGCCCCAATCATTTAAGTTCTTTTGATTGGTCATCGGGATAAACCGGATGCCGGTGACCCCCTCGCGAGGCTGGTAGCGCAGGACGCCGTGGAGGCTGGCGGCAGCGTCCACCTCGTCGGTCGTGGGTTTCAGCACGAGGTCGTTGTAGGATCCGTCGGGGTTGCGCGTTTGGCAAAAGAGCTTCGGGAGAATGCTGGTGTCGGATGGCACGGTGGGGTCGCCACCGGCCAACGCGAACTCCATGAGGTTCTTGATCCCGTCTCCATCGGGGTCAGCTGTGGCAAGCGTGGCATTGCCCGTGAGGGACGTATAGCCAGCGATCCACTCGGCGTAGGTGAGCGCGTGAGCGGCGGGCGCGGTGGCCAGGAGGAGGAGGAGGTACGCACAGGCGATGGCGCGCAGGCCGGAGAGCATAGCCACCTCCTCGGCGAGCAAGGAGCGGAGCTTGCGCAGGGCGGCTGCGATGTGGAGGCTTACGTTTTGGCGCGTCGTGCCCAGTGCGGCCGCAGATTCCTCCTGCGTGCGCCCACCGCGCCCGTCGAAGCCGAAATGCATCTCGACCGCCGCGCGCTGTTTCGGCCGCAGGCGGGCGAGCGACCGGTGGACGTGCTCGTAGTTGCACGGCCCCGGGGTCTGCGAGGGAATCTTTTCGTGAAGGGTGTTCCCATCGCCTTCTTCATTCAGGATCTCAGCATCAAGCGACTGGCAGCCGATCCTGGTTGATTGACCGCCGAGGCTGCGGCCAGGCGCGTTGTTTCGGGCCTCGCGGATCGCAGCGGCACGGGCGATCTTTTTCAGGTAATACATCCAACTGCCGACTGAACATTTCTTCAGATATGGAATAGATTTCTCGCCCGCGAGCACGGCGGCAGAGAGGAGGTTGCGAGGATCCTCTCCGAGTGCGGCACCGACCTCATTGCAGGCCCCCCACATGAGCGGCAGCACTGCGGCGAGGATCTCCGAGCCCGCGCTGGCATCGCCCGCGCGGATGCGGGCGGAGAGCTGGTCCAATGTTGAGGGATCGGACATTTTTAGGTTTGGATCTCCGAGAGAGTGAGAGTCGCAAATGCCGAGCCTCCGAGGAATCTCTGCCCCGCAGTCCCGTTGCAGTAGGCTGTCGCGCCCCCCGCACCCGGTCCGTATCGGACAGAGTAGGTTGCGGACGTTGCCCCCGGTGAATCCAAAATACTGAGCGATACCGGGCCACCATAATTCGCGCCAGCAGTGATAAATACTGTGGACGCTATGCAAACCGAATCACGAAATACGGCGACTACTACCCATGCATTGGCACCAGATGATGTAACGAACGGCAATGACACCTCGACCAATACTTTGTTTGTTGCTGAGCTCGTGGAGAGGGCCTGCGAAAGAACCTGCAAACCCTCGGAGATGAGTGGTAGTGTGTCGTCAAATCCGATGACAGATGTTGTTGATGTATACGAAGAATCCGCTGCCTGAACTACCTGTAAAACCACATTTGATGAAGCTCCGCCGCTGGGCATGGGAGCGAACTCCTCGATGAATTTCGTCCCGTCCCATTTTTCAAATCTAATGTCGTTGGTGTTTGGCATGTTGTTACCAGGTGGTGAGGGCCGTGCGCCGCCAGGTGTTCGTCGCCGTGCAGAGGTAGAGGTAGTCGGCATCGAGCGCGTAGTCGCCCGCGCGGCCTGTGGAGGAGATGCTGGCGGGGACGGCCACCTTCTGCCCGACGGCGAGATCGGCGGTGAGCTGGACCGCCGTGCGCCATTGAGGATTCTGGAATGGGGTGAGGCCTGCTGGATCTTGGTTTATGGTTTTTTGGTCGAGCTTGAGAAAAAACGTGCCGAGTTGTCCGTCGACGGTGCCTGCGGTGGGGAATTTGCGGAGGCTACCTGATAGGGCGGTGATGGTGGAATTGGCGCTGCTGGTGTAGGTGGTGGCTGCATCGTCATTGAGGAATACAGGGAGAGACGCATCCATGACCGCGATGGAGAGGCCGAGCCCTCCGGAGACAATGACATTGGGAGCGGATAGTTGCCCCGTGACTTCGCCAACCATCATGTCCGCCTGGATGGTGCCGGGGAAATACATGTAGGGCGCAGCGGGCGAGCCAGTCTGGTAGAAGGCCGCCGTGCCGCCAGGGAACACCAGCTCCATCTGCCCGCCGGATGCCGGGTTGTATCTCCAGCCGTAATCGCCCGTGCCGATGTTCACGCGGGAAAACGTGTTGTTGCCCGTGAAGGTCTTATCCCCCGCGATCGTCTGCGCGGCATCCGAGATGTGACCGTAGGGGACTCCAGAGCCAGCCAAATGTAACCCTGGCAGCTTGTCATGTAGAAGCGCAATGGGAGTCGTCATGCAGGAGAGCATCCCGGTGGCGGCGTTGTGCTCGAAAGTCACCGTGGTGGAACTCGACCCCCGCTTCCCGGAGATGATCACCCCGATGCGATCCGTTGCGGCCCAGCCAGTTTGAGCGGCCAGATACACCGAGGCAATGTGAGCGGCGGAAGGGGCGGTGTTGGTAAATTCACCCGTCTCAGCGGTAGCCAGCACTGATCCGACAATAGCCCCCGAGGCATCCACTCGATAAATCTGCGCCTGAAGCCGACCGACACGAGATGTCGTGGAGAGTTTCCCGAACAGCTCGAACCTCCACTCTCCCGCAGAGAAGGCAGTGATCCCGAGAGCCGGGGTGACGTAGCGATCCATCTCAGAATATGTGCTCCCGGTGGCCGTATGCGATCCGACCGATCCGCTGTCGATTGCCGTCTCCAACTCATGCCAGACGGGCGACGTTCCAGCAAAAAGCACATCATCGCAAAACCAATACGATACCGCCGCGCCGACCGTGGATGCCACGGGAGTATTGACCCACGCGGTGCCGTTCCACTTGAGCCTGTCGTCGAGGGCAGGCGTTGCGGCCGATACGTCTGAGAGCCCGTCAAGCGCGAGGTTCGATGGGGCAAAAGCGTTGGCATCAGTGAGCACGCCAGAAAGCCCGCTACCGTCTCCGGTAGGCGCAAGGTAGTCCGTCCCTGCCGTGAGAGCCGGGGGAACACCGAGAGCCGTTGCAAGACCAGCAAGGTCTCCGCTCCAAGTTCCGGCACTCCGAGTCAACGCGTCAACCTGCATCGCGGAATCAAGCAAGACCCCGGCGGAGTTGGCATAGTTCGCCGTGGAGCTCGTCCCGGCGGTAGTACACCATTCAGCCGAGCTGGCATACAAAACCGATTCTCCGGTCAAATCTAGATCGTAATTAAAGCCAGATAACGATGTAGGCCAACCAGAGGTTGCCACGCCAGCGTTATCCGCCCAGCCACTAGTACTTGCCGCAGTAGCGTAAGAAACACTCAGCCCCGCCGCATCTGCTGGCTGCAAGGCACTGGCGGCGAGGGCTACCGTGTCGCGAAGCTCACCGGTCGTCGCCGCGCTGAGCGCAATATCCGCCGAACCAGCCCTATCAGCATACGCCGCAACTGACACAGACAGGCCCGAAGCATCCGCAGGCTTAAGATACCCAGCATCGTTTGCTAACTCCGACACGTTGTGACCGTCGAGGGACGATACGGTTCCTGAGCTCCCAGTTGTGTTCTGGTTCCATGTCGGCACCGTGCCAGTGAGCAGTGAGTAGGGGACGCCCCCGCTCGTCAGGTTGCCCGTTGTCGTGATGTTCCCGCTGCCTGCCCAGGTCGAGAGAGCTTTGTTTTCCACGCTCCCGAGGCCGACCTGCGCGGCGGTGACGCTGTGGGGGTTGCTAGCGCTCCCCGTGTGCGATGAGAGCGCGGAGGCATCGGCTTTATCTGAGAACGTCCCATTCTGCGTTGCGAGGGAGCCCAGGTCGAGCGAGGTGCGGGCGAATGATACGTCGAATGCCATCCCTAGCCAGGTTGCGGCGAATGGCGCTACCTGTAGCTCCTGCCAGCCGACGCCGAGTTTCTTGTAGGGGAGGACTCCCTGAGTGGTTCCCACGTAGGTATTCAGGGGATTGTACAGGCCTGAGATTCCCGTGAGGTAGGTATTGAGGGGCTGCCCGCCGAGCGCTGAAAGTCCGCCGCTGGCAGTGGCGTTGCCCGTGCCTCCATGAGCAATCGCAATCACCCCCGTGACGTTCGTAGCATTTCCGGAGGTGTTCTGGTTCCATGTCGGCACCGTGCCAGTGAGGAGTGAGTAGGGGACGCCCCCGCTCGTCAGGTTGCCCGTTGTCGTGATGTTCCCGCTACCGGCCCACGTCGAGAGAGCAACATTCTCCACGTTCCCGAGAGCGATCGCCGACTTGAAATCTGCCGTGCTCCCGGCGGTGAGCGTGCCATTGCTGCCGATGCGCAGGAAGGTGCCCGGCGTGAGCGTGATCGTGCGCTCTTGGAACTCGCCCGCAGCATCGCGCTGCATGTAGGTCATGTCGTGCTCGGCGGCGCGGGCGAGGCCGAGGGCGGCGGCGAGGATGAGGAGATATTTTACCATGATGCGATAGGGCTGCGGCGCCACATGGTCCAGCCGCCTTTGATGGTGTAGTTGTAGTGGCCGTCCGCAGCCTGGTAGAGGCCGGTCGAGGGGGCGACGCCGCCGGGGAACGCGAAGAAATCAGTTTTGCTCGCAGGGACATCGTCGAGGAACATGACGACGGGGGCCACCGTCGTTGATGGGGTTGGGATATTCTCATCCCCGTTCCAGATGGCGCGGAGGAGGAAGAGGTCTTGCTGGGCGAGGATGGTTTGGCGGCTGCCGTCGGAGCTGACGGCGTCTATGTCGAGGAGGGCCGGGTAGCGGGTGCGGGAGATGGTGCCGGTGAAGAGGTCTGCGATTTCCTCGGTTTTTGTGCTGAGGGTTCCGGTGTAGTGGAGGGTTTCTCCAGTACCGGTCTCTGCGAGGGTGGCAAGCAGGAGCAGGGTTGCTGCGGCGAGGGAGCTGTTGGGCCGGGCGGAGAGGACGAGGGAGCTCCCTGGGGCGGGGATAACGGACAGGGAGTCGTCCACAATCCAGACGCTCAGGCCGAGAGTGTTGCGGGCCGTGAGGTGGAGCTGCCCGAGCGGGATCCGGCTCGCGCGGCTGGCTAGGAGCTTCCCGCTGGGGAGGTGGAGGGTGATTTCCATGGGCGGGGAGTATGCGGCCAAGCGGGGCGTGCGGGGAAATGGGGCTGCGCGGTTTGCGCGTAGATTCGGCGGGCGGAGATTAAAACGGGAACGCTTTATTTAAGGCATCCCTCCTCTTCGCGCATGGGGTGCCCTCTTTCAGCCTGCCGTCCTTATCGTGGCAGGGGATTCCTAGGAGCTTGGCAATCGGTCGGGCTGCGGTCTCGACGACGTCGCCGAGGCCGCGAATCGGGCTCGGGGCTGCCTCTGGTGCGCATCTGCGGTATGCTCCCCATTTCCCATGCTGGCAGGCGGCGCAGGGGTCGTGGGCGATGCTGGCGCACTCGTGGCAAAGCTCCTGCCGGATCTCGATGACTGCGGGAGGTATCATGCTGTCCATGCGGGGTCTGGATATCCGTTGGGCTGCGGGTTGGCTGGATCGGAGATGTCGGGTTCGTAGCCGGGGACGCAGGAGAATTTCACGATTTCCACAGTGATCGTGCCGTCCTCTGTGGGGATCCCGATCTCTGTCTCGTCTCCGGTGATCTTGTTGTCTGCGTGGTCGACGGCGAGCGTGTCGTCTTCCAGGCACGGGTTGCCGGTTCCGGTCCACTCGTAGGGATCAAGCGCGGTGATGGTGGGAGAGCCTGTTTCTGGCGTCTCGACTTGCTGAAGCCAGACCTTGAGGTAGCAGGTGCCGCTTGGCGGATGGGCGATGCGCCACTTGTGCTTGCGGACCGAGTAGCTCGTCTCGTCACCGGAGAGGTTGCGGTAGCTGCTGCATGTGCCTGTCCATGTGTCGGGATAGGCTGGGATGGCAGATTCGGTGCGGGTGATGAGGTCGGCAGTTGTCTCCTCTGCCGATGCGTTAGAATAAATGACGGATGCGACTCCTGCCGGTGGCTCTGTTCCGGCAAGAGCTTCGAGAAGATAGACGCCATCTCCGGTGCCGCTGATCGTCCCGTCCGATGCGATAGAAGCATCCTCCATGTAGTCGGCAAAATCGGCGCATGTGGGGGGCGGGCAATTCCAGCCGCCTTCCGAGTACGCGCTCACGCTGCCGGAATATGTGGTGGTTGTCGAGCAATCGGTGTTCCAGGTGATTGTTTTCGTCGCTGATCCGGATCTGCACCACAGGAGCCAACGCTCAAAACCGGGATCTGGCGACTCATCGCAATTCGTGTCGATACCGGAAGTGTAGGTGTCAGTATGGGTCCACGTTCCGCTGCATGTCGTCTCGCTGGTGCATTCTCCGGTGTCGGGGTCAACGGTATATTGAGTGACTGACGTATGGCCGTCATTGTGGACGGTCGTTACCGTGAGGTAATACAGGCTGTCGGCTGGGTTGATCTCCCCGCACGGCCCAGGCTTGCTCTTGCTCGCGGCGGCGCTGTCGCACTCGATGCCTACCGAGACGGGCGGGGCCTCGCAGCAATGGCAAGCGCTCATGCGAAGGAGACGCCGAAGAACGGCGCGGCGCTGGCATACCAATC
>Ga0194058_10000697_pt1 | contig 16592 bp, 14 predicted proteins | sample SepL4417m_MetaG_FD_155490 | JGI IMG/M metagenome (GOLD analysis project Ga0194058, IMG submission 155490) | Anoxic zone freshwater microbial communities from boreal shield lake in IISD Experimental Lakes Area, Ontario, Canada - Sep2016-L442-17m | ecosystem: Environmental > Aquatic > Freshwater... | reverse complement strand
GAAATATATTATTCCGCCTCTCTGAAGAAAACCTATCTTGGAGATGTTCCCAAAGGTTATGAAAGAGACTTTGGTCCCCATCTCAATTCCCATATTGTATCGATGAAATATGTGAATAACATGTCGATTCCCAAGATAGAGGAGTTTTTAAATAATTTTGGAACTATTATCTCAGGAGTTATATTTCTGAGAGGCTGACCAAGGAAGAGCATGTAGGAGTGTTTCACGATGAAAAGTCAGAATTTTATTCATGTCTTGATAGAGTTAACTCATAACTTACTTAATTTACAACATTTTATTGTTTCATAAAGAAGGGAAAACTCTTCTTTTTTGAAAATCAACAGCTAAGAATAAGTCTATCAAATCAGATATTTACTGTGACCATATAAAAAAAGCATTGAGTTGGTTTCCAGAACATGCTGAGCATTGGCTTGCTCCGGCGTTCGGCTGGTGATACCATAAGCGACATCTATAGAGTATTTACCTGTTTTTTTCTCTATGGACTCTCTTTCAATGGCAAAAGCCTGCCCAACATGCGGGAAGTTGAGGTAGCTATTGAGCTCGGTGGTAATCCATATTTTGCGAGTTTCAATTCGGCCGTGGTCCGGTGGGTCACAAACAATGAAATCGGGCAATTTGCGATTCTCGAAGTATAAGGAGATATCATGAAGGAGTGTACTCTGTGCGGTAACCCCGGCTCTGGTCAGCAACAGCGTTAAACTGGTCAGATATACAATCTGCTGTTTTTTTCTGAGCGATGGGACATTTGCAGTGATCCACCAGGCAAACGCGCATTTCCCCTTACAAAGAAATGAAAAATTACCATGTTGCACACTGAAATGAAAACCGTTGCCAATCGGAGAACTGGCCCATGAAAATACATAAACGCTATAAATGGATTGCGGGGATGTCACTTGTCATGGTTATCGGTGGTGCAATCTGGTGGTATATTTCCATGAACCCCCGCTTTTTCCCGGTGATTGAAAACCAGGTTTACCGCAGTGCTCAGCTCTCGGCCTCCCGTCTGGATGCAGTCATCCAGGACTATGGGATTCGTACCATTGTTGCTTTGCTTGGAGCTGAAAAAGGTGCTCTCTGGTATGAGAATGAAAAGGCTGTTGCCGAACGCCATCAGGTTCAGATGCTAAATATCGGGTTCGGCTCCCATGAGCTTCCCCAGTACAACCGGCTGAATCAACTTGTGGATGCGCTGCTGTCTGTCCCGCGCCCCATTCTTCTGCACTGTTACAGGGGAGCTGATCGATCCGGCATGGCCAGCGCCATCGCCCTGATTTTAAATGATGCTTCATCCCTTGAAACCATTGAAAAACAGTTTTCCTGGCGCTTCGGCATCGTACCGTATTCGAACTCTATTGGTGTTATCTTTTTCAAACAATACAGTGAGTGGCTCAGCGCAACCGGCAGATTCCACAGCCGGGACAATTTTCTGGAATGGGTCCACAAGCACTATGTGGATACCAAGGGAAATATCGAATATGGCATCCACAGCATCAATGACAGAGGATTCGACGACAGTTGGTGGAAGGACAGGCGGATAGCAACGGTTCAAAAGGGGGCGGCGCATTATGTTATTCGGGGGTGGGCAGTGGACTACCGGCATCTGTTCCAGGTGGATTTCCTTCAGATCGGCATCGGCAGGACATTTCGGCAGGCTGTATTTACCTCGGCGCGGCCGGACTCGCCAACATTCTTGGGGCTTTCCGGAGCATTGGATCCATTGCAGCCCCTGGAATGGGAATGCAAAGTGGATGACCAGGATCTGGCCCTCGGCTGTCATGATGTTCAGTTGTCTATCGGTGAACCCGGCACCACCAAAACAGTGATCAACACCCAGGACCAGCTCTGTGTCGAAGAAAGCGGAAGATAAGAAGCTTTTTCCAAGGCGGTAACCTTTTATTACCCTTCATCCTTCCAGAATCTCCCCGGTCCTTTCGGTGTGGTATCCGCCGAGTTTTTCAACGCGATGTTTGAAATCCGGTGTGCGAATTGTCGTCAGCAGGCGCTGGATGTTTTCCGTGTCGAAGAAACGTCCGGGGATTATCAAGTCGTACTGTTCGGTGACGACCGGTATGAAATCGAGATTCAAGGCTCTGGCAGCAGCAAAAATACCCAGGCCCATATCCGCCGTTCCCCCCAGTACCGCCGCTGCAACCGACATGTGGGTAAATTCATCGTCGTCATAGCCTTTGATGTCCTTTGGATTCAGATTGAGCTGCTTCAGGCGGTAATCCAGAAGAACTCGCGTTCCGGATCCGCTCTGACGATTCACGAAACGAATGTCTTTTCGAATCAGGTCCTCAACGCCCTTGATGCCTTTCGGATTCCCGTGGGACACCATGAATCCCTGGTCCCTGAAAACCAACTGGACCCGTTTGACCGGAATATCTGGCAAGAATTTTCGGATATCGGAAAGGTTGTAAGACCCATCTTCCGCATTAAGCAGGTGGGAACCTGCTATGTGGCAAACCCCTCTTTTGATGGCCATCAGCCCACCCATGCTGCCCACATGACTGGAGGAAAGTGTTAAACCGGGATGATGGGCGCTTAAACAATCAGCCAGCACATCAAGGGTATTGTCGTGACTGCCGACAACGACAATGGTGTTTTTAATGGAAGCAAGAGGCCTGAGCAGCTCTGCCTGGACCGGATCATTTTCCTTGATGCCTTCCCAGTGATTGGGAATGCGGATGATGCCATCCGCCTGGGTGAGGGTGGTGATGCATCCGGCGCCCCGGGGAAGCGGAATGGCGACAATCCGGTCATCGACTTTTCCAAGCTTGACACGAAGAAATTCTTCAATTCCAAGTTTTGAGGGGATTTTTCGAATGGGTTCAACCGAAATCATCTGTCTTTGGGGCTCCGGCTGCCCAATCATTGAGCAGATGAGGGGTCCGACGATCTGTTCATAAGCCACAATGGCCGATACCGGATATCCGGGTATGCCGAATACAGGTTTTCGATTAACGACTCCCATAATCACGGGTTTTCCTGGCATTATGGTAATGCCATGAATCAGTACCTCTCCGATATTTTGAATGACGGCCCGGCTGAAATCTTCAGAGCCTGCGGATGAGCCACCCACCATTAAGACAATATCGGCATCACCCAGACAGGCCTCCTGAACTATTTGCATCATGGTTTCCAGATCATCCCGGATCATTCCATGTCGTTCGTATTGTCCGCCCCAGGCCTCAACGAGTTTGCCCAGAACTACGGAATTGGTTTCAAGAACCTGGCCGGGCTTCAGGGCTTCGATCTGAGTAGTGCTACAGTCCACCAACTCTGATCCGGTGGGAATGATCAGAACTTTGGGTTTTTTTCGAACCTGCACCGATGAAATCCCTCCTGAAAGCAGGGCGCCGATGCTGTAAGGCGTGATCCGGTGATTTCGGGCAAACAGCAGCTCCGTCGCCACAATATCTTCGCCCATCTTGCGGACATGCTGCCATGGAAAAACTGGGGCCTCGATCTGTACCTGGTTTTCGCCGATGATCTGAACATGTTCGATCATGATCACGGCGTTGGTGCTTTCCGGCAGTACATGTCCGGTATTGACATTGAAAGCGTCCCCGCCGATGGTCAGTTGTTTGGGCTTGGACTCACTTGCACCAAAAGTATTCTCCGCCATGACTGCTATGCCGTCCATGGCGGCCGCATGAAAACTGGGGGAAGATAATTTGGCGAACACGGCCTCAGCCAGAACCCTTCCCACAGCATCTGGTACGGGTATGGTTTCTGAAAGCTGGGGTTCGGCAGGCTGAAAAGTTTTAAACAGAAGTTCTCTTGCTTCTTCCAGGGTTTTCATCTTTAAATAAACATTTCGTTGATGATTCATTTCACTCCCTCCTTAACATCAATACAACAGTTCAACTTCAACCGGTTCTCCCTGATCCAGACCTTCAACATTCAGACCGATTTCAATCAGGCCGTCGGCTTTCACCATGGTGCTGATGAGGCCGGACTTTCCAAGTATGGGGTCCGCCACAAGCTTTCCATCAACTGTTTTCAGTTTTACCCGGACATAATCAACGCGTCCCTGGGCAGAGGACAGATTTCTGGAAAGGAGAGCCGGAACCCTGATCGTTTGGTTCGTGAGTCCCTTGATACCCGAAATATATTCTATAAATGGCTTGACGACTTTCAGAAACACAATCATGGCCGAAACGACATGGCCGGGAAGCCCCCACAATGCTTTTTTTTGCGACATGGCAAGAATGGTGGGTTTTCCCGGACTGATAGAGATACCATGAAACAGAATACGGGGTTTGGGCAGTGCAGAAAGCGCATCAATGGTGACATCACGCACACCTACGGAGCTTCCGCCTGAAACCAGAACCATATCGGATGTTTTCAGGGCAAGTGCAAGGGTTTGATTCAGACTTTCGCTATTGTCACGGACAATGCCGTAAGAAATCGGAACTGCGCCGCAGGCCTTTACCATGCTGATCAGTGTGTAAGTGTTAATGTCCAGGATTTTTCCTGGAGTTGGGGTTTCCGTAATCGGAACCACTTCATCGCCGGTTGATATGACTGCGACAACCGGTTTTCGATAAACATGCAGGGTATCTCTGCCAAATGCCGCCAGCAGCCCGATTTCCTGGGCTCTCAGCCGCCGGCCCGCAGATAGAAGGATTTCACCTTTTAAAAAGTCTTCACCCGGTTCTATGACACTTTGCCCTGGGGCTGCACTCCGTAATACCTCAATAGTTGTTGAGTCTATGGTTTCCGTATGCTCGATCATGACCACGCTGTCTGCGCCAACTGGAAGCATTCCTCCGGTGGATATTCGGCAAGCTTCTCCGGTTCCGATGGAAAAACCCGGAGTTTCTCCCATGAGCGATGTTCCCTTGACTGTCAAAAACGCAGGATTGCTCTCGGTTGCCCCGAAGGTAGAGCTTGCACAGACTGCGTAACCATCCATGGTGGATCGTCTGAAATTTGGCAGGTTTTCGGTTGCCGACATCGGCTCCGCCAGAACCCTTTCAAAAGCATCAACTAAGGGAACGGTTTCGATTTCCATTTCAGAAAAGACAGATCGAAAGGCCAGAGCCTGTTCGATGGTTACGACATTGAAAAAATCTTTCATTTGAGAACTCCTGGAAAAGACATGGTCAGCTTTTCCCTCATATCAAGGATTTACGAAATGATGGTCAAAGCTAATAACAAGTCAAATCGACCCTGTCAAGCTGCGATATGATGAGGCGAGGCTGATCCGACATATCCCAATTATGATTTTTTAAAAGTTCATCATTGATTCTTATGTGAAATCATCTTATACAAAAGGAGATTATCAGCTCTTTACGCTGTTTCTGGTTTTTCGATTGATGGCTTCTGTTGGTGTAAGGGTATGAAATGCTTTAGAATATATGTTGTTGCACTTTTTATGGAGTTTTCTTTAATCTCGGAATGTGAGCATCGCAAGAGCCTCGAAGCCGTCCGGTTTTGTTGGGGACGGACCTGGCAGCCCTGATTTAAAAAGGAATATATGGAAAAATCGAAAAAAGCATCGAATAATCGCTTGTCTGCTTATATTCAAAAAAGCTGCAACCTGGCGCTGAGGGCAGTGTTATGGGCGGGGGTATGCTTTGCCCTGAATATCGGTCTTCTGTATTTTGTTCAGATGTTGATTGGATTTTATCTGAAAACTCCCATGGGGCCAGATTTTATCGCATCGAATCCCAAGTTGATGGATGCCATTGCGCAATTGTCGGCCATGGGTTTTGAACAGCTTTCCATACCCCTTATCCTGACGGCGATTTTTACCTGTCTGGGGATACTTGCTGCGTGCAAATTTTTTTTTCTGGCGCGATATATTTCCCCGATGGGAATTATCGGACGTGTGATCTTCTGTGTGCTGCCGATTTCCGGAGTTGTCGCCATGCTGATTCCGGAATACGTTCCGGTTGGCGGCTGGGAAATGGCGTACGCGTTGTCCGTTTTTCCAACTTTTGCGATGTTTAATATCTGCTTTACTATTGCCGATGAGTTATTACCGGAAGTGGACGAATTGACTGCGCTCTTTCAAAAAAACGATAATTCCGGAAAAAGATTCAATGGTCGGCGATAGTCATAATCCCTTGAGAATCTGTCTGCTGAGTTACCGCAGCAATCCGCATTGCGGAGGGCAGGGTGTCTATATCAAAAACCTTAGCCGTGCGCTTAGGGATATTGGGCATGAGGTGGATGTGGTTTCAGGACCTCCGCTGCTTCAACTGGATTCAGACATTCCGGTTAAACAGCTTCCCTGCCTGGATCTTTACAATCCGGATGATCTTTTCAGAATCCCTACCATGAAAGAACTTTTGGATCCTGTCAATTTTGCAGAATGGGTCGGTGTCTCTACCATGGGATTTCCGGAGCCTTTTACTTTTGGCATCCGGGCTTTCCAGTATTTGAGGAATAAAACCCGCTGTTATGACATTGTTCACGACAATCAGAGCTTGTCGTACGGGGTCTGGGCAATTGGCAGGCGAATGCCAACCATTGCAACCATTCATCACCCCATTACCATCGACCGGAAAATTGCTTTGCGCTCGGTCAGTTCTGCCTGGAAAAAATTTAAATACCTCCGATGGTACTCGTTTATTGGTATGCAGAAGCGGGTTTCCAGATCACTTTCGTACATTATCACGGTTTCGACATGCGCCAGAAACGATATTTGCCGTGATTTCAATATGTCTCCGGACAAATTCCGAATTGTCCCCAATGGCGTAGATACTAATTTATTTTATCCCATTCCGGAAATTCAGCGGGAAAAAAACCGGATCATCGTTACCAACAGTGCGGATACACCACTCAAAGGGCTTTATTATCTTTTGCACGCAATAGCGGAGCTTTCCAAAACCCGTAATATCCGTCTGGTTGTCGTTGGATCTCCGAAAAAAAACGGTGGAATCGTCCGCCTGATTACCCATCTGGGGATCGACAGATTGATCACGTTTACTGGCCGAATCAGCCACGGGGAATTTGCCCGTCAATATGCCAAGGCTTCCGCAGCAGTCGTGCCATCGGTTTATGAAGGATTCGGGCTTCCTGTTGGCGAGGCCATGGCCTGTGCCGTGCCGGTCATCAGCACCACTGGCGGCGCTCTGCCTGAAGTAGTCGGGAATGCTGGAATCCTGGTTCCGCCTGAAAATTCGAATGCCTTGTCAAAAGCCATTGCGGATTTGCTCGATAACCCGGAGCTGTCTGCTCGTCTGGGGCAGGCTGGATACAGGCGGGTTCATCAGCACTTTACCTGGAGGCGGGCTGCAGAAAAAACGGTTGAGGCCTACCGGGAGGCCATTCGTGATCACCGTTGATTTTGGCAGACTCTCGCTTAGGCCCGGTGATCGTGTTCTGGATATCGGATGCGGATCGGGCCGGCATACCGCGGCTGCATATCAATGTCCTAATATTAATGTTTTCGGCGCCGATCTTAATCTTGATGATGTTCAGCAGGCCAGAAACCGGCTGCTTTTTCACGACCATTGCGGGGAGCATGGCGGTGGAAGCTGGCTGCTTTCTGTTGCGGACATTAATTGTCTTCCGTTTGAAGATTCCAGTTTTGATCTTGTGATCTGTTCGGAGGTTCTTGAGCATATTTCTGATGATAAACCAGCCGTCACAGAAATCATACGGGTTCTGAAGCCGAACAGCCCCCTGGTCGTCAGTGTACCCCGCTATTTCCCGGAACGGATTTGCTGGGCGCTGTCCGCTGCCTATCATCAGACAGCAAACGGTCACATCCGTATTTACCGTAAACAGCAACTGATCCAGCTTCTGGAAGCCCAGGGGGTGGTTTATCAGTCAAGCCATTTCGCCCATAGCATTCATTCCCCATACTGGTGGCTGAAATGCCTGGTCGGACCGGAGCGCACTGATGTGGCCATCGTGAATGGGTATCAACGGTTTCTGACCTGGGATATCCTCAAAAAGCCCAGAGTCACCCGTTTTCTGGATGCGTTATTTAATCCTTTGCTTGGAAAAAGTCTGGTCATCTACTGCTGCCGTAAATAATGTGGCATATGGCATGGTCTATGCCGTCCCCATGAATGACCAAAATATATAAAACTGGTAGCGGACACAAGAGCGCTTCTCACGCAAAGGTGGTAGGGGCGACCGGCCGGTCGCCCCTACTTGTTTCGTGTATTTCGTGGTTTAAAAGTATTTTCACTAAAGGACAATGATAAACAATATCGTTAAAAAAATTCCCATGCGCCTAAAACCTGGCGACTGTATTGGAATTGTGGCGCCGGCCAGTCCCTTTGAAGAAACGGATTTTTTTGACGGAATCTGTGTGCTGGAGAACATGGGATTTCGAGTGAGTTTTTCGGAAGGGGTATTCGCAAGATCAGGATATCTTGCCGGATCTGATGTGGATCGTGCGACCCAGGTGAACGCTGCTTTTGCAGACACCGCTGTTCAGGCGATTGTCTGCGCAAGGGGTGGCTATGGATCCATGCAAATCCTGCCGTATCTGGATTATGAGGCAATCCGTCAGCATCCCAAGTTGCTGATGGGATTTAGCGATATTACGGCGCTTCTGTGTTCGCTGTATCAGCGCTCCGGCCTTGTTTCTTGTCATGGGCCGGTAGTAACAACCTTAAAAAATGCTGGTTCAAAAACCCTTGAGTCCGTGTTCAATGCCTTGATCTTAAATGAATTGCCAGCAATTCAACTGGAAAAAGGAATCGTGCTGAGTCCGGGAAAGGCGTTCGGTCCTGTAATTTGTGGAAATTTGACGACATTGTGTCATCTTGTCGGAACACCTTTTCAGCCTGAAATGAACGGGCATATCCTGATTATTGAAGACGCTGGAGAAAAACCTTATCGAATAGATCGCATGCTCACCCAAATGAAACTTGCCGGGGTATTCAACGGGCTTTGCGGCCTGGGGATCGGTTCATTTGAAAATTGCGGAGAAGCGGATGAACTGTTTGAAATTATTGTCCGCTTGTTTAGCCCCATCCATATTCCCATCCTTGCAGGGTTCGATATCGGGCATGGACTTGAAAATATTGCTGTTCCCTTTGGGTGTGAAGCGGTTCTGGACGCAGATCATCAGTTGTTGACGTATCGCCTCATTGCAGGATAGCGAACATGAATCAAGTGGACCGCCTGATGCATCAGGCCATTGAGGATCGGATATTCCCCGGAGGGGTTCTTTTGGTATCCAGGGATAAACAGATCGAGTTTTTTGAGGCTTATGGCTGTGCAGACCTGTTTTCTGGCGCACCAGTAACAAAAGATACGATTTATGACCTTGCATCCTTAACAAAGCCGCTGGCGACTACGCTGGCTGTGATGCAGCTCATTCAGGAATCCAGGTTGGGCCTGGATCAGTTGGCTGTATCCGTTTTGCCCCATTTCCTTGATCCGCTGATGTCTCAGGTAACCATTCGGCATCTGCTTGCACATAATTCAGGCCTTGCGGATTACCGTCCCTATTACCTGAATATGCGGCAAATACCTTTGAAAGAGCGAAAAAAACAATTAGATAAAATGTTGACACAGGAACGCCTGGTCTGTGTTCCGGGAAGACAGGTGCTTTACAGCGACATTGGGTTCATGATATTGCGCTGGATTATTGAAACGATATCCGGGCAACGTCTGGATCATTTCCTGTCTGAATTTCTATACCACCCGCTGGGATTGGAACGCCTTTTTTTCGTTGCCCTGAATCAGCAATCACGCAGCGACAATATCGCAGCCACAGAGCTTTGTGGCTGGCGAAACATTTTGCTCAAGGGAAAGGTTCACGATGACAATGCATTTATCATGGGTGGTATTGATGGACATGCAGGGCTTTTTGGGTCAGCAGCAGACATCGCACGACTGATTTCGACTCTGTTGTCGGACCACAGGGAACAATCTGGCGGGTCATTTTTTAACTCAGACCTGATTCAGGTTTTTTGGTCCCGGCAGACGCCATCTGGAAAAGCTCTGGGGTTCGACATGCCTTCAACTGATGGCGCCAGTTGCGGACATTTTTTTCCCAAAACCAGCCTGGGGCATTTGGGGTACACCGGGACTTCATTCTGGATTGATCCGGAGCAGTCGATCTTCATCGTTTTGTTGACCAATCGCGTTCACCCTTCCCGTTTTAATGTCGGAATACGTAAGTTCAGACCCATTATCCACAATCAAATCATGATTGATATGATGTAAGAAGATATTTTGGCATAAAAAGTCCATTATCGGTGTTCAGTGCATACTTCGCCAGAATATCTTTTGGCGAAGTATGCACCGAAAGCCTCATAGACAGAATTGACACCAAAAACACTGGTGCGGCTTGCCCTGATTTTGTACTTTTTACTTGCCATCCCATTAATATCTTATGAAGTTTCTTGTTTTTGATATTTTGATTCGCTCTGGAACTTAATATTTCCCTTGAGAATGCCGGAATTTTCTGGTAGCCTCACAAATTGTTCTGGTAGAAAATCATTTGTAACAACCATCTGATTTAAACGCGTCTGATTTTCCATTTTTTATAAGAACAACTGTCAACATCAAGCTGTAAATGAGGCATTATGAGTTTTTTTAATGGATTCTTAGGGTTTTTTTCAAGCGATCTGGCCATAGATTTGGGGACTGCCAACACCCTGGTTTATGTGAAAGGCAAGGGCATTGTGCTAAGCGAGCCCTCCGTGGTGGCGGTAAGAACCGACAACCGATCTAAAAATCGGGTTTTGGCTGTTGGACTTGAAGCAAAAAATATGTTGGGAAGAACCCCGGGGAACATCATTGCCATTCGGCCCATGCGTGACGGTGTAATCGCGGATTTTGAAGTAACCGAGGCTATGCTCAGGCACTTTATCCACAAGGTTCACAACAGGCGGTCCTTCGTCCGGCCAAGAATCATCATTGCAGTGCCATCCGGCATCACCCAGGTTGAAAAGCGGGCAGTTCGGGAGTCTGCGGAATCCGCAGGCGCACGCGAAGTGTTTTTAATCGAAGAACCAATGGCTGCGGCTATCGGTGCAGGCCTGCCCATCACCGAGCCTACCTGCAATATGGTTGTTGATATTGGCGGCGGAACGACCGAGGTCGCCGTCATTTCTCTGGCCGGCATCGTATATTGCAGGTCATTGAGAGTGGCCGGAGATAAAATGGATGCCTCCATCATGCAGTACATCAAACGCAAGTACAATCTGCTGATAGGAGAACGAACTTCAGAGGCGATAAAAACCACGATCGGAAATGCCTATCCGGATCCTCAGAACCTTGAAACCATTGAGGTCAAGGGAAGAGACCTGGTATCTGGCATTCCCAAGATTCTTACCATAGATTCGGAAGAGATACGTATCGCCATTTCAGAACAGCTTGATGCTATACTGGAGACCGTAAAGATAGCTCTTGAACAGACTCCGCCCGAATTATCGGCCGACATTGTGGACAGAGGGATCGTACTGACAGGAGGCGGAGCTTTGCTGAAAAATCTGGATAAACTGATCATGGAGGAAAGCGGCCTGCCGGTGAGGATTGCGGATGATCCCCTTTCAACCGTTGCGCTGGGCTCAGGAAAAGCGCTGGATAGCATTGAATTTCTTAAACAGGTTATGATTACTTAGCTTTATGTTTTCAAGGAAATTGCTGCTTATTGGTGGAATATTTGCCTTTGCTGTCATCAATATCATCGTGCTTTTTGTTTCAGCCAGATATGTCAGTTCTTCATCGGCTTCCAGGCACATGGGAATTGCGATCGTCTCTCCGCTGCAAAATGCCGTAACAGCTTCTATCCAGTCGCTCAGGTCGATGTGGATGCATTATTTTTTTCTGGTTTCCACCGAAAAAGAAAATGACAGCCTGAAAAAAATGCTGGCCGGAACCATTTATGATGTCAACCATTGCAAGGAAACAGAGATATCCAATGACCGGTTCCGTAAACTTCTTGACTTTAAAAACGCCAGTAAACTTCATTACCTTCCTGCCGGGGTGATTGGCAAGGACCCTTCCCATTGGTACAAAACGCTGGTTATTAACAAGGGTGTTTCCGAAGGAATCACCAAGGGGCTTCCTGTAGTAGTTCCGGAAGGGGTAGTGGGACAGGTGATTGATGCCTCAGACCATTATGCAAAAGTCCTGCTGATCATAGATTCAAACAGTGCTGTTGATGCGTTGGTTCAGCAGACCCGAGCCAATGGTATCATAAAAGGAGATTCTGAAGGTCGCTGCTTGCTTAATTACGTTCCCCGAAAAGAGGTCGTCAATATCGGAGATGCTGTGGTTTCATCAGGACTGGACGGTGTTTTCGCCAAGGGTCTTCTGATCGGAAAGGTGACTGATATCATTCGGAACAAATCTGGGATATTTCAGGATATTGAGGTTTCTCCTTTCGTTGATTTTGATAAAATTGAAGAAGTTCTGGTAGTTCTTGATCCGTCATCACAGATCAGTTATCGCTGATAAAAACTGGAAACATGGGTTTTCCGTAAGCGCATCCAACGAGTTCTATTTGTCGAGTTCTTTCATGAATCCCATGGTGCGAATCGGACTGATTCTGTTCTTGGTCATTTTTCAGACAACGATTTATTACGCTATTCCTGCCCTGAGTCATTTCGTGGACCTGCTGATCACTTTTGTGATTTATGCAGGGCTTTTCCTGCCTTTTCTGGAGAGTGTCTTTCTGATTCTGGTGCTGGGAGCGCTGATGGACAGTATCACAGGAGGGTTGTTTGGCCTGTATCTGTCCATATATTTCTGGATAATTGTCGGGTTGAGGCCGTTTGTGATGCTGCTGAATTTAAAAAATGCTCACACGTTACGGCTGCTGTTGGGAATCGCCATCGGATTTGAGAATCTTATGTTATATATTGGAACGATTGCCCTGAAACAGGAAATTATGTTCTCATCCGAATCCATGCGGGAGATGGCTTATCAGCTTTTCTGGACGTTGGTTCTGGGCCCCTTTCTCATCAGGCTTTTAAATGATGTGGATCGCCATTTAAAAGTTGATGTACAATCGAAATAATCTTTTATCATGACAGATGCACCTCTCTCAAACTCCTTTCTCAAGAATCAAACTCCGGATAGCGACTGGTACAATCGCAGAATTATTGGGCTGATATGCTTTGTGATACCCGGGTTCGTTTTTTTATTATTGCGGCTCTTTTATCTTCAGATTATTGAGGGAGAAAACTTCAGAAGACTTTCAGAAAATAACTGTATACGCTTGCAAAGCATTGATCCGCCAAGAGGATTGATCATGGATCGGAATGGACAGCTTTTGGTGGATAACCGCCCTTCCTATGATTTAAGTATCGTGGTAAAAGACGCAAGACCGATGGAAACATCGCTTCGGTATTTGTCTCAATATACGCGGATTCCACTGGAAGTGTTATGGGGAGAAGTTGAGAAAAGTCATAATCAGCCATCTTTTAAGCCGGTTTTATTGAAACAGGACATTGGAAGAGACGTTCTGGCGGCTCTCGAAGTAAAACGATTTGATTTGCCAGGGACCATTGTGGATGTCCGTCTGCGAAGGCTTTATGTGAAAAGCCAAAGCGCGGCTCATGTCATCGGCTATGTCGGTGAAATCAGCAGTGATGAGTTGAAATCCGGAAAATATGCAGGGTATAAGCGTGGGGACTTAATAGGGAAAAGCGGGGTTGAAAAGTCATTTGAAAACTACTTGAGAGGAGAACGGGGAGGACGCCAGATTGAAGTGAATGTTACCGGGCAACTCGTACGGGTGCTGAGAACCGTTGATGCAGTTCCTGGAAACAATATTTTCCTGTCCATTGATCAGAATTTGCAGAAAAAAGCAGAAGATATGCTGTCGGATGTTACTGGTGCGGTTGTAGCAATGGATCCGGCGACAGGGCATATTCTGGCAATGGCTAGCAGCCCTTCTTATGATCCGAACATGTTTGTAGATGGTTTCAGTCGCGATCAGTGGGAAACCCTCATCAGGAACCCTTTGTATCCGCTTCAGAACAAAGCCATTCAGGCCGAATATCCTCCGGCATCCACATATAAAATAATCACGGCAATGGCAGGTTTGGAAGAAGGTGTGATTGATGAAAAAACCACATTGGTTTGTCCAGGCTTTTATAAATTTGCAGATCGGGAATATCGTTGCTGGAAAAAAGGTGGACATGGTTCGGTCAATGTAGGCAGGGCCATTGCGGAATCTTGTGATGTGTTCTTTTATCAGGTTGGACTCCGGCTTGGAGTGGATCGGCTGGCGTCGTACGCCAAAGCCGCCGGATTGGGGGCTCAAACAGGGATTCAGCTCGAACAGGAGTCCATCGGTCTGATTCCAACTGCAGCATGGAAAAAACGCAGAATGGGGGTCGCCTGGCAGGGAGGTGAAACCCTTTCGGTTTCGATTGGTCAGGGGTATGATCTGGCAACCCCCCTGCAATTGGCGGCCATGATCGCAAGCATTGCCAATGGCGGGACCCGTGTTACTCCGCTGGTGGCCATGAAAATTCAAAATGCATCAGGTGAAACCATCAAGGAATATTTTCCAGAAATCAAGGGTTATCTTCCCATCAGTCCCAAAAACCTGGATATCATTAAAAAAGGACTTTGGGAAGTTGTCAATGGCAAAAGTGGAACTGGTCGCATCGCCAGCATTGCAGGGATTGAGATCAGTGGTAAAACAGGAACAGCCCAGGTTTTCAGCCGTAAAACAGATTCGGAAAATGAAGCAAGGCGCTCCCAGCATTTAAAATCCCATGCCTGGTTTGTGGCGTATGCGCCATCGGTCAATTCGAAAATTGCAGTGTCCGTGCTTGTCGAGCATGGCGAACATGGTGCAAGCGCCGCAGGACCCATTGCCAGCGAGCTGATCCGGGCATATTTGTCTAAAAACGACAAGGACAAGTGAGAGAAAATCATGTTTGACCGCCGACTTGTCCAGAATTTTGACTGGATGCTGCTGATCATCATTCTGCTGCTGGTTGTATCCGGACTGATAACCCTTTACAGCGCGGCGCGGGCAGGGCTGGAAATTACGCAGGCTTTTTATTTCAAACAGCTCATGTGGTATGGATTTGGCTTTGTGATCATGATCGCCACCTGTCTCATCAGCTACAAGCAATTGGATCGATATGCCTACTCTGCCTACGCCGTATGCATTTTCCTGTTGGTGGCGGTTCTGCTGGTGGGAAAAATGGTCGCCGGATCCAAACGATGGCTGGTTTTTGGCCCGATTTCCCTTCAGCCCTCTGAACTGGCAAAGGTTGCGGTGATTCTTGTACTGGCCCGCTATTATTCAAGAACTGCCAGCATAAAAGGAATGCGTCTTCGTGACCTGGTTATCCCGATATTGTTGATTGCCGTTCCATTTTTTCTTATTGTCAAACAGCCGGATCTGGGAACTGCCGTGATGATTCTATTGATCGCTGCTACCCTGACGGTGTTTATCAAGATCGAAAAGCGAGCGATGATCGCTATAGTTTCATTTGGAACCTTTGCCATTCCCATGATCTGGTTGCTGCTGAAGGGATACCAGAAACAGCGAATTCTGACTTTTCTGGAGCCGGACAGGGATCCGCTTGGCGCAGGATATCATATCATTCAATCCAAAATCGCCATCGGTTCGGGAATGCTTTCTGGGAAAGGTTTCTTGAAGGGAACACAGAATGCGCTTTCATTCTTGCCAGAGCATCAAACGGATTTCATTTTTTCAGTTCTGGCTGAAGACTGGGGTTTTATCGGATCTGCGTCCGTATTGTCTATTTTTTTAATGCTGATTGTCTGGAGCCTGAATATCGCACATGGTTGCAGGGATCCTTTTGGCGCGCTTCTGGCGATTGGAATTACCGCATTGATCGGTTGGGAGGTTTTTATTAATATTGGGATGGTAATGGGACTGATACCGGTGGTTGGTATCCCCCTGCCATTTATCAGTTATGGCGGTTCCGCCATCCTCAGCATGATGCTGTGCATGGGAATTCTCATGAATATCAGCATGCGCAAATACCAGATAGAGTAAATGAAGATTTGCTTGCTTTGATACTGAACAGGTGGAACGCTGGTACATTGCCATCCGGTTTTGACTTTTGATGAGTTCATCAATGCTATTAAAAAAATCAAAAAAAGTTTTGACAACATGTTCTGACAGATGTTATAGACCCGCAGCTCAAAGTAAGGTATTCAAGAATTATTATTCGTTTATCGCTGTTTACTAACTGAAATTCAATAAAAATGGAGGGCAAGCGTATGATTAATGTTGATGGGTCGGTTTTTATCCAGATTGCAAATTTTATCTTTTTGATTTGGATAATGAACATGATTTTGTATAAACCCATACGTAAGGCGCTTCTTCAGAGAAAAGAAAAAGTGTCGGATTTGGAGCGAAGTATTACCGACTTCAACATCCATGCACAGGAAAAAGAAAATGCGTTTGCTTCCGGAATTAAGGAGGCGAGAGCCAGTGGATTGAAAGAAAAACAGTCGTTGATACAATCCGGATCCGACGAAGAAAAAATTGTTATTGAAAACATAAACAAAAAGGCTCAGGCTGAACTTGTCAAGTCTCGCGAAAAAATCGCAAAAGATGCTGAGTCAGTTCGTGTTTCCCTTCAAAAAGAACTTGATACATTTGTTAGTGCAATAGGTCAAAAAATATTGGGGAGGGC
>Ga0194058_10000693_pt1 | contig 16651 bp, 18 predicted proteins | sample SepL4417m_MetaG_FD_155490 | JGI IMG/M metagenome (GOLD analysis project Ga0194058, IMG submission 155490) | Anoxic zone freshwater microbial communities from boreal shield lake in IISD Experimental Lakes Area, Ontario, Canada - Sep2016-L442-17m | ecosystem: Environmental > Aquatic > Freshwater... | reverse complement strand
GCTCTATACAGATGTGTGGGTGAGCATGGGCAAGGAGGAGGAGGCGGCGCGGCGGATCGCCAAGCTCCAAGGATACCAGATCAACGACGCCCTTTGCGCCCTCGCTCCCGATGCCCTCGTGATGCACTGCCTCCCCGCCTACCGGGGCAAGGAGATCACGGCGGCAACGTTCGAGTCCCACGCGGAGACCATTTTCCGGCAGGCCGAAAACCGGCTCCATACGCAAAAGGCCATCATGGCCATGCTGGGGTGAGCCCCGGGCTAGCCCGCCTGGGATTTCTCCGGAGGGGGCGCCGCCGGGACGTAGCCGCACACAAACTCCCTCCGGAATTCCTGAAACGTGCCATCTAGGATGTGCTGGCGCGCCTGGCGTGCTAGGCCGATGTAAAAATGGAGGTTGTGGATCGAGACGAGCCGGAGCCCGAGGATCTCTTCCGCCTTGATGAGATGGCGCAGGTAGGCGCGTGAAAATTTTCCGCAGGCATGGCACGTGCAGCCGTCTTCGAGCGGACCGGGGTCGTCGGCAAAACAAGCATTTTTGAGGTTGAGCGTCCCGAGTGAGGTGAAGGCGGTCCCGTTTCTGGCGAGGCGGGTGGGGAGCACGCAGTCGAACATATCGACCCCCCTGGCGATCATCTCGATGATCTGCGGTGGCGTGCCGAGGCCCATTGCGTAGCGGACATGATCGGCTGGCAGGAAAGGGACTGCGCTCTCGATCGCATGAAACATCTCCGCCTCTGGCTCCCCGACGCTGACCCCTCCGATCGCGTATCCGTCAAACCCGATCTCCACGAGCGCCCTCGCGGACCGCTCGCGGAGGTCAGCATGCCCGGCTCCCTGCGTGATCCCGAAGACGAGCGGGCGGGCATCCTCTGGCTGAGATGCCCACCAGGCCTTGCAGCGCCGCGCCCAGCGGAGCGTGAGGTCCAGGCTTTTTGATGCCTGCTCGTGCGTGCAGGGGTGTGGCGGGCACTCGTCAAATGCCATCGCGATATCCGAGCCAAGGTCTCTCTGGATCTCCATCGAAGTCTCCGGCCCGATAAATGTCGGCGAGCCGTCGAGGTGGTTCTGAAAATGCACCCCTTCCTCGGTGATCTTGCGCAGTCGGGCGAGGGAAAATACCTGAAATCCGCCGCTATCGGTGAGGATCGGACGGTCCCAGCTCATGAATTTGTGGAGCCCCCCCAGCCTCGCAATCCGCTTCTCGCCCGGCCGCACATGCAGGTGGTAGGTATTTCCGAGGATGACCTGCGCCCCCACGACCTTGAGCTCGTCGGGAGACATCGCCTTGACCGTCGCCTGCGTGCCGACCGGCATGAATACCGGAGTCTCAATTTCCCCCCGGCGGGTCGTCAGCACCCCGGCGCGCGCGCCGCCGAGGCTCGTTGTCATGGAAAAACTCATCTGCCAAAAATAATGGCAGCAACGCGGCCATCAAGCTAAACCAAAGAATTCACGTTCCATCGTCCCGAGACGCTCGGCGAAGGTGGCGTCTGGATAAAAAGCCGCCTATTTTGCAATGTATTTCAGTGCTTTGTGTACGTTATGGCTGGATACCTTGATGAGGCCGTCCATGGGAGTGCTCATTTCGTGGATAAGAAAAATCGCGCCAGCGATGGACAGTGTCGCGTCAAATGAGTTTTTTGTGGAGGCAACCAATAGTCCGAGAATCAGCGCGGCCATCGTGGCGATAAGCCCGGCGCCCAGCTTTACCGCATCCTTAGAGTCGGAACCAATGTGGTGGTCGGGCAAAAATGGCTGAAGAACCATCCCCAAAACACCCCCGCCAAAAATAGCTAGAAATGCATGCATTCCTGCGCAGGTCAGCCATTTTGCGTGCCAAGCCGGCACTGCTTGCGTAGGTTGCCCCCTGCCGTGTCTTCAAACAAACCTGTCTTTACTACCATGAACCGAGTTTTTCTCTCCTTCCTCCTCGCCTTGCTGGCCGGTGGGGCTTCTGCGCAAACAGTCCGCGTCGTCACTCGGGACATCGAGCCCTTCTCCTTCGAAAAAGATGGGCGACGCGTCGGTTTTGCCGTAGAGCTATGGGACACTGTCGCCCGGGAATTGAAGCTCGACTGCGAGATGGCGACGGTCGGAAGCGCAAAGCACATGGTCGCTGCGGTGGAGGGAAAAACCGCCGATGTTGCCGTCGGCGCGCTCAGCATCACCGCCGAGCGCGAGAAGGTGATTGATTTCTCGCAACCTTTTTACGAATCGGGACTGCAGATTCTCATTTCAAAGAAGGCCGGCGGACTGGCGGATTCGATCTGGGCGATGCTTTGCGATCTGTTCAATTGGCAGCTTGTGGGAGGATTTGCGGCCGCCATTGTCATCATGTTTGTCATCTCGCACCTGGTCTGGACGTACGAACATCCGGTCAACGAGGACATGTGGCCCCGGTCCTACCTGGCCGGCATCGGCGAATCCTTCTGGTGGACGCTCAGCATTTTTTTGGTGGGCGGGGCGGACAACAAGGGACCGATTGGATTGGGCGGGCGGGTTATCGCGACGATCTGGATGCTGGCCAGCGTGATCGCGGTTTCGCTGCTCACCGCTTCGCTGAGCGCGGTGCTGACCGTGCACACGCTCACCGGGGACATCAATGGCCCGGGCGATCTGCCCGGCAAGAATGTCGCGACGATCGGAGGAAGCACATCCGAGTCCTGGCTCCGGAAAGCGGGCACGACCGAAAAAGTGAACGTCATGGTTTTCGCGGACATCCCCGCCTGCCTCGCCGCACTCAAAAACGGAAAGGTCCAGGCAGTGGTCTTCGACGCGCCAATCCTCAAATACTACGTGAACAAGTTTGGCCCGGATGATTTCACCCTTGTGGGCAGCCTCTTTGAGCGGAACAACTACGGTTTCGGGCTCCAGCAGGACAGCCTGCTGCGGGAGCGGATCAACCAAGTCCTGTTGAATCTGAACGAAAACGGCGTGACGGACGGCCTCAAGAAGAAGTGGTTCGGCGAGCTGAACTGATCAGGCGGAGAGCCGGCGCGTCATGTGCCTGTGATGGTGTTTGGGGATGATGCGGCGATCCCGGCATCCTTCAGCGATCGTCATGATTGGGGAGAATTGCTGCCAAATAACTTGCCTAGAGGGGGATTCTGGAGGAAGAGTTGTATTCAGCAGATCGAAATGAAAATAAATCGCGTGTGCGGTGCCAGATATTTGCCCCGGCTTTGCTCGGCGGTTCTCGGCGTTTTTTTGTTTTTTGCTTTCCATGGCAGGGCACCAGCCCAGACATGGAACACCAACGCGAGCGGAACATGGGGGGTGCCGGGAAACTGGACGGCGGGTGGCGTCCCGAATGCGGTCGATGCGACGGCGACGCTGGGGAGCATCATCACGGCAAACCGCGTGGTGACCATTGCATCGCCGGTGACATTGGGAAACCTGGTTTTAAACGATGACAACCGCTACACGGTCACGGGAAGCACGATCACGTTTGATGTGAGCGCTGGCTCCTCCGGGATCAGCGCGTCTGGAGCGGGAGGCGGAGGCACCGGGCATGCGATAGCCTCCGCGCTCTCGCTCAACGACAACCTGGTGGTCAATCGCGATTCCGCCGGTGCGCTGACCCTCAGCGGCACCATAGCGAACAACGGGAACAGCATCACGGTCAACGCGGCGAACTCGGTCGTCTTCAGTGGCGCGGTTTCCGGCGGCGGCGGCTTTGTCAAAAACGGGAATGCGACCGTGACCCTGAGCGGCGCCGCAGCAAACACGTTTGCGGGAGCCACCCAAGTTAACGAGGGAATCCTCAGCCTTTCAAAAACCGCCGGGATCGCTGCGGTTGCTGGAAATTTGACCATCGGAGACGGAACCGGTGCGGCCGGCAGCGCCGGCGTGACGGTGGTCAACAACGATCAAATCGCCAATGCGGCTGCGGTGACGATCGCTTCGGACGGACGGCTGACGCTGAACGCTTCGCGGAGCGAGACGATCGGGGCGCTCAACGCCACCGCCGGCACCGCTTCAGTTGTGCTCTCGACCGGCAGCACGCTTTACGTCGGCAATGGCACCTCGCCCGCAGGATCGTTTGCGGGGGTGATTTCCGGCGCGGGCGCATTCCGGAAAACCGGCAACGGCACGCTCACGCTGTCCGGCGCCAACACGTACGCCGGCGCGACCACACTCTCCGCCGGCGTGCTTAATATCCAAAACTCCTCGGCCCTCGGAACCTCCGCCGGCGCGACCACCATCTCCAGCGGGGCCCAGCTCCAGATCCAGGGCGGGCTATCGGTAACTGAGAACCTGACGATCAGTGGGACCGGAATTTCTGGCACCGGTGCCCTTCGCAACATCTCCGACAACAACACGCTGAGCGGATCGATCCTGCGCGCGGCGGCGGCCACGATCCAAAGCGATGCGGGCCGCCTGACACTCTCGGGAGCGATGACCGGGAACAACACGCTCACGGTCACCGGCGCGGGGGCCACCGCGATGACCGGGGTGATGTCCGGCTCGACGGCTGCGGTCCTGATCAAAACCGGCACCGGCACGCTCGCGATATCGGGCGCGAACACCTTCGCCGGGCGCACGGAGATCAATGGGGGCACGCTCTCGATCAACGCCGACAACAACCTAGGCGCCGCACCGGCGGCGGCCACAGCCGGCCAGCTCCGGTTTGCCGGCGGCACGCTCGACACCACCACTTCGTTCACACTGAATGCCAACCGCCGGATCACGCTCAACGCCGGAGGCGGCACGTTCGCTCCGGACGCCGGCACCACGCTGACTTACGCAGGGGTCGTCTCAGGTGTCGGCGGACTCGTGAAAACCGATGCGGGCACTCTCCGTTTGTCGGGCGCAGCAGGGAACAATACCTACACCGGCACCACCACGGTAAGCGGAGGAACCCTCGCGCTTGCAAAAACCGCCGGGCAAAACGCGGTCGGCACGGGCGCGATTTTGCTGAACTCTGGCGGCACGCTCCTGCTCGAAAGCTCAAACCAGATCGGCAATACGACCGCGATCACCCTTGCCGGCGGAACATTCTCGACCGGTTCGGGATTTTCAGAAACCCTCGGCGCTCTGACCCTGACATCCGACTCAGCGATCACCCTGGGATCGGGCATCCATAACCTGCAATTTGGCGCGAGCAACCTCGCCGCATGGAGCCCGACCGCCACCCTCACCATCTACGGGTGGTCGGGAACCGGCGGATTCGGAGGCACTGCCGGCCAGATCTTTTTCGGAACTGGCTCTACCGCGCTCACCCTCGCGCAGCTTTCCTCGATCTCATTCAGCGGCTACTCGCGCGCGCAGCTTCTCGCCACCGGCGAGCTCGTTCCGATAGCCGTTCCCGAATCCCGCGCAGTGCTCGCCGCGCTCCTCCTTGCCGGCGTCATTCTCTGGCGCGAACGCAAGCGGTTCCCTGGCGCGCGGCACGCTTTGTGCACGCATGCCAAACCAACCAGCTCATGCCATTGCCGGCCCGAATGGGGCAGGAAAGACGACCAAGGCGATGCGTAGTGCACAGAACACTGCAGCGCGGGAAAACGCATGGTTCGGGCTGCGTCTGGTTGCCTAAGCGTGAGCTGAGAATGGCGGCCCTTCGTTTTCCACTCAACCGCTCCATGGAATCTCTTCCTGCTCTCGATTTTTCTGTCGATGCAAAACTGTGCAACCGCTGCGGACGCTGCGTGGGCGATTGTCCTGCCAAGATATTGGCCCTTCCCTCGGAAGGGCCTGTACAGTTGACCGCGGAGAAATCCGACCGGTGCTACCGCTGCCAGCACTGCCTTGCGATTTGCCCGCACGCTGCCATTTCCATCCTCGGTCGCAACCCGCAAGCGAGCTTGCTGCTTGCGGGAAATCTTCCCTCTCCGCATAGCATGGAGGTTCTCTTGAGGGGGCGGCGCTCCAACCGCTCGTATCAACGGAAAAATGTGCCTTCGGAACAGATCCGCGAGATGCTGCAAATCGCCAGCGCCGCCCCTACGGGCCGCAATTCCCGTGGGGTCCGCTGGACCGTCATTGACGACCATTCCAAGCTCGACGTGTTCCGCGACAGGCTCCTGGACGGCATCGAAAAGGCCTCTGCAACGGGATCTCTTCCACCTGGACGCGAATCGTTCGCAGACTTTCCCCGAGCGTGGAAAGAGGATCAAATAGACATTCTCTTCCGGGGCGCGCCGCATTTTGTGGTCACCTCAGCCCCGCAGAACGCTGCGACCCCTCAAGTCGATGGCATCATCGCACTGAGTTATTTCGAGCTGCTTGCCAACACGCGTGGGCTTGCAACAGTTTGGGATGGGCTCGCCTATTGGACGCTTGCTGAGCTCGTGCCGGAAGCAACGGAATGGCTGGGCATTCCCGACGACCATGTCGTCGGCTATTGCCTGGCTTTCGGCTTGCCGAAAATTCCGTTCCAACGGACGGTGCAGCATGCGCCGCCGGAGATCCATTGGATCAAGTGACTCCAAACAGGAGCGCATCGACCAATCTTCGAAACGGCTCAACTCAGCGTTTTGAAAAAGACGCCGGCGCATTCAGGGACATCGCCTCCGATGACTGGACAGATTTGGCTGTTCTTCGAATCCCCAAGAGCAGGAGGTCCCCAATTTTCAGTCATTTTAAAATCTCACGCCGCTTTGAGCGGACTTACCTGCCGGATTTTGCTGCCGATCGCATCCTCTGCCTTTTCCAGATCATAGTGGGATTGCAGGTTGAGCAGAACTGCGGGTTGATACCGAAAAATCGTCCCAGTCGCAGGGCCACCTCCGCAGAGATGGAGCGTTTCCCATGAACGATCTGGTTGACGGTCATCGGCATGACGCCCAGTGCTGACGCCAGAGCGGACTGTCTCAATCGATGCGGCTTCATGAAATTTTCGACGAGGATTTCTCCTGGCGCGATGTTGCTGAGATGAGGTTTCTTTTTCATGGCATTTTAGTGGCAGTCAACGATTTCAACATTACTCGCGCTGCCGTTATTCCACTCAAAACAGATGCGCCACTGGTTGTTTACCCGAATGCTGTGCTGGCCCGAACGTCCTCCCTTACAGGAGTGTCTGCACCGATCTGAATCTCGAGCCGACGGATGATCGGAGCCCCGACCGGCTGTTCGATCGCGAGTGGGCGCTCGCGCTTCTGGGCAAGGTGCTGGGGGATTTGGACTCGGCCAGCCGCAACGAGGGGAACGCCGCGCAGTTCGAACGGCTCAAACCCTGCCTGACCGCAGACTCGTCCCGGATCGCCTACCATGAACTGGCCGCCGGCATCGGCCTCAGCGAGGGGGCGGCGCGGGTTGCCGTCCACCGCCTCCGTAAACGCTACCGCGCATTGCTCACCGACGAGATCGCCCGCACGCTCGCATCCCCGGATACCGTGGAGGAGGAAATGAAGTCGCTCTTCGCCGCGCTCGCCAGATGAAAATTTTTCGTGTAACAATTCCGGTCCCGCGATTTTGAGGAAGTCAGAACTATTATGTCCGACCAACTTCCCCACCCGACCTGCCCCGACTGCGGAATCCCCTTGCCGCCGAACTCTCCGCAGGCACTCTGCCCGTCCTGCCTGATCCGCCAGGCGCTTGCCTCGCGGACGGCCGCCGATGGCGGGAACCCCGTGTCCCCTCCCCTCACCCCGGCGGAAATCGCTGACAAGTTTCCCGGCTTCGAGATCCTCGAATGCCTCGGACGCGGCGGCATGGGCGTCGTCTATAAAGCCCGGCAAAAATCCCTCAATCGGCTCGTCGCGATCAAGATCCTGCCCCCGGAACGCGTGGGCGAAGAAAAGTTCGCCGAGCGTTTTGCCCGCGAGGCCCAGACGCTCGCCTGCCTGAACCACCCGAACATCGTCACCGTTTTCGATTACGGTGAAACCGGCGGGCTCTTCTACATCGTCATGGAATTCGTGGATGGCGTGAACCTTCGCGACCTCCTGCGCGACGGAAAGTTGGAACCCAAGCAGGCGCTGGCGATCATCCCGCCGATCTGCGACGCCCTCCAGTTCGCCCACGACAAGGGGATCGTCCACCGCGACATCAAGCCGGAGAACCTCCCAAGCCATCCCGATGAAGCGCCGGATTTGACGCGAAACCGGGCTCAGTCGCCAGGAATGAGTTCGGCCGGCAAAGGCTTCCTGATTGGCTGCGGCGTGCTGCTCCTCCTGGTCCTGTGTGCGATGTTGGCGCTGATGCTCGTCGGCTCGTCGTTTTTATTGTGGAAGGTGCCCGCTCCAAAATCCGATGCGGCCGCGAGCTCCGCCACCCAACTGACACAGGAAGGCTGGCAGCTCTGGCAGGCGCAGCACTGGAGCGAGGCCATCGCCAAGTTTGACGGGGCCGTGAAGCTCTCTCCCACGGATGCCAACGCTTGGAGCGGCCTGGGGTGGGCGTCCTTTAACTCCGGGAACAATGCGGTGGCCGAAAAGGCGTTTCAAACGGCAGTCAAGCTGGAGCCGAACCACCCTGCGGCACTGAACGGTCTTGGACAGATTTATCTGTCGCAACGCAAATACGAACCGGCCGAGACATGGCTGCTCAAGGCCGCATCACAGCGAGCATCAGCAGCGTATTATGGGCTGGCACGCCTGTATTTGCTGCAAGAGAAGTTCGACCAGGCAGAAAAATGGGCGGAAATGGTGGTGCAGTCAGGGCAGAGCGACGCGGCAGCAACAAGAATGCTCGAAGCAGCGAAGAAGGAACACTTGGACGCCGGGTTGCGGCTGATGATTGAACCGCCTGCCGCCGCACCAGCCTCTGCTCTTTCTCATCCAACACCGGAAAATGTCTCGAAGGATCAACTCATTATCCAAGACTGGCTCGCGCTCATGGACAGCGGCGACTATGCGCGGAGTTGGGAAGCGGCATCGGATGGTTTCCACCATGCGGTCACGCGCGAGGATTGGGTGGCTATGGCGGAGAAAGTTCGCCGCCCGCTCGGCACCTTGATTTCCCGCAGGGCGACCTCGACACAACCGATGCCTTCGCTGCCGGGGATGCCGGATGCTTCTTATCTCGTGGCGAAATTCGATACGTCCTTTGCGGGGAAGGCTGCCGCTATCGAAACCGTCACGTTGGTCCAGGAAAAGGATTGCCAATGGAAGGCCGCCGGATATTTCATCAAGTGAGCGGCACGGCAAAAGCCAACCCATGAAAACCTACAAAGCTCCCTGGAGCACTTCGCTGATTGTCGTGTCGGCCCTCGCCGCGGTCTTGTGTCTTGGCATCACGTTCGGATTTCCGTTTCTCCCCGCTGACAAAAATGGAGGCGGGCTGGGGATGTGGCTCCGCTGGCTGCCGCTCGCGTTGCCGCCCATCTGTGCGCTCTTCACCGTGCGCGGCTACACGATCACGCCCGCCGCCATCCTTGTGCGCCGGCTGTTCTGGACCACGCGCCTTCCCCGCGAGGGGCTGCAATCGGCAACCTTCGAACCGGGGGTCATGCGCCGCAGCCTCCGGACATGCGGCAACGGGGGGTTCTTTTCCTTCACCGGCTGGTATTGGAGCAAGAATCTGAAATCCTACCGCGCGTTCGTGACCGATCTGAGCCGCACGGTCGTCCTTCGTTACGACCGTCGCACGTTCGTCGTGTCGCCGGACGATCCAGAGTGCTTCGTCCGCGATCTGGTGACACATTGGAAAGGGAACTCGACGGAACTCATTGAGCATCAGATTGATGAACGTATCTAAAACCAAATCAAAGCGCTCAATTGCGATTAAAAGCGCCAAATCTTCGTTTCAGGAGAAGGCTGACAAGGCCATGCGTAGAGCACAGCACACCGCAGCGCGGGAAAACGCTCGCTTCGGTTTGCGTCTGATTGCCCAAGGCGTGAGCTGAGATTGACCAGCGTGAACAAATCCCTGCGCTGGGCGCATTCCGAGATCTGCACAGGAAACACGTTGGATGGCTAATCCAGAGAGCGTGTGATGTTCTCGGCATCCCTGGTGAGCGGAGAAGGAGGGATATTTGAGGTGTTTCCAGATGGGACGCAAAAGCTTGTCAAAGCCACCGACCATCCGCTGAGCGTGCCCGTTGGGGCTCGTGTACGGATTCCTTAGCCATGCCAGTTCCTCGCATCCGCATGTTTGCCGGGCCGACATCCTCGGCGGATTTGCCAGCGTTGGAAAATTCCTGCCGCAGCACGGCAATGTCGCCAACCGCAATGCCCGTGCGTGCTCTCAGGTCATTGAGCTCGCCGCCCAAATCAAAAGCTTGTTTGACCTGGTCAAACTGCGCTCCGATAACCTGCCCGGCTATCTGCAACGATTTGAATGCCACGAAAACGCCAGCCACACCCCGCTGTAACCGGAGCATCGAGCCCTGAATACGCAGAAGTGCCGCGTCGAGTTTCCACGAGTCGGCTTCAAAGACGGCTTTGGCTGATGCAGACACGCCGATGGTGGCGTGTCAATCAGAGATGACCGTGCAACTTTGCACCGATCCAGGGGGCGAGCCAGAGAACAGCCATCCCGATTGAGAGCAGGCCCCCCTTGCGAAAGTCGAAATCCGACGCCAGTCGTTTCCATGAGAACCCAAACAACCGGCCCAGCCACAACTCGAACGCAAGCATGAGGACAAACCACAGACCTCCGATCCAAAAGCATTGCGATGCGTGCGATGCGCCAAGCCACGGAGTCAGCAACCAGGCGATCAGCACGATGAGGGCAGAGCCGGTAAATACGGCGATCTGGCGGGCGCGGCGGTCACCAACGCGGCGATTGAGCAGTTTGACGCGCAGGATGCCGTGGATCACTTCAGCTGCCGCAATCAGCGCCCATATCAGGAGTGCTCGGAGGATCATAGTCGTCTCAGATTACCCCTTAACCCCCGCCTTGCGAATCCCCTTCTTCATCAGGTGTTCGGCCTGGCTGCGCAGATCGCAGATTCCAGTTCGTGGTCGAGCATGGTCAATCCTCCGGTGAAACCACGAGCACGACCATCGGGTAGCGCGGGTGGTCGGTTGTGCGGGTGATCCGGTAGCGGGCTCTCTCCCACCCGATGATTTCCCCAAGTTTCGGGCGGGCGTTCCCGAGAACGGATCGCATGATTTTTATCGTGAAGTCGCCCGTGCCGGTGAATCCACCGAGGCCGAGGTCTTCGCTCAGCCCGGGATCGGAGACCAGCGCGGGGAAAGTCTTTCCGTTCCAAGTGACCGGTTCGCCAATTTCAACAAGAATCTCGACCGCGTCTGCGGCCATTTCGTCTTTGATGCTCACGCCCGATGGGCGCTGTCAACGAAGCAAAAACACCGAACAGCTCGTAACGAGATGGCTCGCCAATTCCTGCGGCAATGCAGGCGATGTCATCGGCGTTTTCTGCACTGAGCTCATGCCACAGGCTGGATGGCAAATTAGCATCAGAGCGCGGCGGCGTTATGCTGCCGTATCGTCTGAATAGGTAGAAAGAGCGTCAGATGAGCACCCTCCAATGGGCGAAATCCGAACTGCGCGTAATAGGCGGCGGCCTCATCGTCCTTGGCGTCCACAAACAGGCCAACTCCACCCGCGATTTTCTCCGCCCGCTCTACCATGACCAGTACACTGGAAATCAGCATCTGCCCAATGCCCTGCTTCTGGCGTGACTTCGAGACGGCCAAGCGACCGAGCCGCATGGCTGGGATTTGCTTTGGAAGTTTCTTTGCGAGCGCCTTGGGCAGGGTGCCGCCGTCAATCTGGCAAAAGGTCAGCGCGAAGAATCCGGCAATGGTCCTCCCATCATCAGTCAGGACATAGGTCCGGGCGACACTCTTGGCTTCGTGCTGCCGGGCAACTTGGGAGAGATAACGGTTGAGCGCCTCGACCCGGCAGTCAAAGCCTTCGCGGTCGTGCTGCTCCCCGAGCGGTTCGAGATTAAACACGCACGGTGGCCTTGAAGATTTGCGCGGCGCGTTTCAACTTGGTGTTCGGCTTCGGAGGCTTGTCGAGAAGCGAAAAAACCTGCTTGGCCTGGGATTCCGAGAGGCGCACAAGGCTTTCTCTCTCCAGAATCTGCTGGGCTTCCTTGTAGGCAGTTTGCACAAGAAACTGGTTAAGAGGTGATCCGATAAGGTCTGCCGCCATCTGGATGGCGGCGCGGATTTGTTCGGGTACTCGAGCAACAACGCGGGCGTTCTGTGCATGGGCAACACTCATGGTGCCAATATGGCACCATGACCTATTCTGGTCAAATGGAAACCTAGAAATCGTAAAAAAGCCCCCGCACCGTTTACCGACCCGCCGGATTCGTTGATATTTTCGACCGTCAAACGACTTCCTTTTGTGGACTTTGAGGATGCAGCCGTTGCTACGGTGGCCAAGGCATCGTCATCGACTTTTATCATCACCCGGAATGTCGATGATTTCGTAAATTCCTCTGTCCCAGCCATTACCCCGGCTTTTTTTCTAAGCCAGCTCGCGACGTAGCAGTCCTGATCACGCGCTTACGAGGAGGGGCAGGGCATTGGCGGATATCGCTGCGCTAAAGAATTTCAGCACGGGCTTCTTCGATGAGTGCGAGCAGGTTTTCAAGCGGGACATCCCCTTCGAGCGCATGGGAGGGAGAGAGGATATAGCCGCCGGCGCGGCCCAGGGCGCGCATCGCCCGGACCTCGCGGCGCACGTCCTCCGGAGTGCCGTAGGGCATCGTGCGCTGGGTGGAAACGCCACCCCAGAAGGCCAGTCGGCCCCGGTATTGGTCCATAATTCCGGGGACATCCACGACATGGCAAGGTGATCGCAGCCAGAATCGTCACTGCGATCCGGGCTCCTCGTTCAGGATATCGAGATACGAGCCGTATGCGAAGAGGTGTGTTTTTCCTCGGGTCGGCAACTCGCGGAGAATTCCAAGACGGACAAGATGCTTCGCCGCGGCATGCAGGGTCGGAATCGAAAGCCGGAGCGATTTCATCGCTTCGCGAACCGAGCCGATCGGGTGGGCTTGGAAGTGGCGGTGGAGTTCGAGAGCGGAGGCCGACGCCCTGCCCAAGCCCGCGATTCGCTCGCGGTCCGCTTTGAACACCTCCATGAGCCGCATGGCAGTGGAAAACGCCTCCTCGCCGGTTACGGCCACTCCCTCAAAGAAGAACATCAGCCACACCTCCCAGTCGCCCTCCTCGCGGATCTGGTTGAGAAGGTCGTAATAAAGGCTCCGGTGCCGCTTGAAAAAGAGGCTCAAGTAGAGCAGCGGCTGCCGCAGGGTTCCTTCAGCGCAAAGCAGCAGCGTGATCAGCAGCCGCCCGACACGCCCGTTGCCATCGAGAAACGGATGGATGGTTTCAAATTGAACGTGGGCCAGTGCGGCCTTGATCAGAGGCGAGGTTTTCTCCGGCTGGTCGTGCAGGAATTTCTCCAGCAGGTCGAGGCAGGGCATGACTTCATCGGTCGGCGGCGGAACGAACCGCGCATTGCCTGGGCGGGTCCCGCCAATCCAGTTCTGGCTGGTGCGGAACTCGCCGGGGTTTTTCCGGCTTCCCCGGCCCTTGGAGAGCAGAATCTCATGCAGTTCGCGAATCAGGCGCAGCGAGATCGGAAATCCATCCCGAAGGCGGCTCATCCCGTGCTCCAATGCGGCGACGTAATTCGATACCTCCTGCACGTCATCGATCGGCACGCCCGGAGCCTCTTCGTTCTCAAAAAGCAGGAGGTCGGAGAGGGATGATTGCGTCCCCTCGATTTGCGAGGAAAGCACCGCTTCCTTGCGGACGTAGCTGTAAAGAAACACCGTGGTTTCCGGCAGGATCGAGGCAATCCCATCCAGCCTCCCGAGGGCTGCATGTGCGGCAGCAAATTGGGATTGGAGCGCCGAGGACCAATCTACCGGTGGGTCCGGCGGCAACGGCAGCGGAACAAAAGCCTGCGCCTTTTCCCCGACCGTCGAGATCGTGGCATATCGCCCTTGAATTCCCCGTTTCATGGCTGTGAGCTTACTGAATATGTCTTAACGAAGCAAGTTCTTTCGTTAAGGATAAGCGCTTTACCTTAACGGCGTCGCTCATTTCGTTCAAGATGGAGTTCCTCCATCAAGGAAAAACCGCGAAAAACATCGAAAAAATGCCGATCACAGATTATGAGAAATTTCCCATGAACAACGAGCAGTGGATCATCCTTGATACGGAAACGACAGGGCTGAGCGAACCGATTTCGGTCGTGGAAATTGCCGCCCAAAGAATGCGCGGATGGGAGCGTGATGGCGAGCCGTTTCAAATTCTGCTCAATCACGATGTCCCCATCGAGTCGCAAGCGGAGGCGGTTCACGGCCACAGCCGGAGCTACTTGCGCGAGCATGGGGAAGATCCATATCCGATGAGCGTTGTGGCAGAGCAGATCGAAGCAATTCTTGAAGATGGGGTAGCCAGCCCCGAGGAGCTGAACGGTCTCAAGCAATTCTTGGTCTCGATTTTACCGGTGTAGATTTGCCGGTTCCTCGTCCGGCTCAATCAGCAGTTCCTATCTTTGAGGGCGTGCTCCCATTGCACACTTCATTTGAGACATTCGCTTTGTTCATGCCGAGGGCGGCAGGTGTAAAAAGGCCAGGAAAATGCTTTTGTCGGAGCACTGCCGCGTGGCCAACCGACCGAATGCCATGGGATAGTGTCAATTACTGCCGGATTCGGGTTTGCTCGTCGATGGAGGTGGAAGCCCCCCTGCGAACTTCGAGCGGGGTGACTCCTGCGAGGGTCTTGAACTGCCGGTGAAAAAAATAGTGATCGGTGTAGCCAAGAGATGCTGCGATTTCCTGGATCGGGGTCCGGGATTCGCGGAGCAGATGAATGGCGCGAAGGACGCGCTGCAGGATGACGAATTGCCGTAGGGATGTCCCGAATGTCCGGCGGAACACCCGTGTGAACTGAGGCACGGAGAGAAAACACCGCCTCGCCATCATCTGCAGAGACCATTCTTTACCTGGACTGGACTTGATCTCCAGAACGAGTTTGTCGAAGGCTGGCGGCGTGTCCCCGGAAGCGCTCTCCCCTCCCGCCAGCAAGGCCCGAAGGACCATCCCAGCCACGATGGACTTGGCCAAGTCGATCTGCGGCGCGCTTTCCCCGCATTCGTGGCTGACCCGGATTGCGGCACCGGCCCATTGACGGGGAGGCTTACGACCGCCTGTTCGTGGACCGAGGTCGCGTCCCAGCCTCGTGCCGCGCCGCAAGCCGACTGGGATTCTGAGAAAGGAATCACCATGGAAATCCTTCGCGACCAATACTTGAACTACATGCTCTGCCGGCACGTGGAACGCCCGCTGTTCGTTGAGCTGATGGGGCCGCTTGTCGGGCTTGATGCCGAATGGCGGACCCAGGGCGCCAGCGAGGCGGAAATCGATCTCACCGCCTTCGGGTTCGACCATGTCCGCGTCCACCATCTCCGCGTGACAACCGGGCTCATGGGCGGAACGGACGAGGTGATCGAGGAGGATGCGGATCACGTCATCCGGAGGGACCGCTACGGACGCCGCACGATGCTCTGCAAGGCAACCGCCACGCTCCCGATGGACCATCCGGTGACGGACATGGATTCTTGGCTGAAGATCAAGCCGCGCTACGCCTGGTCGGCCGAACGATTCCTCGACGGATGCCTCGAAGAGGCGCGCCGGGCGCGGAATGAAGGGGCGCTGGTTGTTGCCCACATGCCGGGCGGGTTTGACGAGCCGCGCCAACTCATGGGCGAGGAGGCGCTCTGCATGGCCTATTACGATGAGCCGGAATTGATCCACGACATGCTGGATACGATCGGCGGAACGGTCGAGCGACTGCTCGACGAAATCTCCCGCGAGGTCGTGATCGACCAGCTTTCCGTCCATGAGGATCTGGCGGGAAAGACCGGCAGCCTCGTCGGGCCGCCACAGATTTCTGAATTCATCAAGCCGTATTACCGCCGCAACTGGGATCTTCTCCAATCGCGGGGTGCGGAGATTTTCCAGCAGGATTCCGACGGAAACATGAACGCGGTGCTGCCGGCGTTTGTGGATGCGGGGCTGACGTGTTCGTATCCGATGGAACCCGCCGCGGGCATGGACATTGTCGAGGTGCGGAAAACCCACGGCACCCGGCTGGCGATGCTCGGCTGCATCGACAAGCATGTGCTGCGGCATGACCGCGAAGCGATCCGGGCCGAGCTCGAATACAAACTCCAGCCGATGATGCGCACCGGAGGAATGGTCTTCGGGCTCGATCACCGCATCCCCAACGGCACGCCCCTCGCAAACTACCGCTACTATGTCAAAACCGCACGGGAGATTCTGGGGCTTGACCCGGAAGGCGTCCCCGGATGGGGCCGCATGGGATTCTGAAGCGGTCTCCCGAGATTCAATACCGGAGCTCCGTTGGCGCAGCTCATTTCGCGCGATTCCGTCAGGAGAGAAAATGCATAACCAGTTTCGGCGCAGGATCTTATATTTCTCCAAATCCTCTCTGATTTTACCCTTCCGGTTTACGAGCATTCATTTTTGGCCCAGCCCCGCGCCACAGCTCCGGCAGATCGTTTTGAGGGGTATAAGAACTGGACTTCCTTTCACCCGCGAGCGTGAGTTGCCACCACCATGCCACACGAAAAAAGCGAGCCGCAAGCAGCAGATCAATCCAGCCCTCCAGTCGATGCGGAGGGCGGTTTGAAAGTTCCGTAAAAATGGCGGTTTAAAAGTGGCGGATAGGATCGGCCATTTTGAGGGCTATTTTTTTATTTTGCGTGTTCGGTAGCTTTCGCCTTCAAGGACGATGGAATG
>Ga0194058_10000687_pt1 | contig 16722 bp, 12 predicted proteins | sample SepL4417m_MetaG_FD_155490 | JGI IMG/M metagenome (GOLD analysis project Ga0194058, IMG submission 155490) | Anoxic zone freshwater microbial communities from boreal shield lake in IISD Experimental Lakes Area, Ontario, Canada - Sep2016-L442-17m | ecosystem: Environmental > Aquatic > Freshwater... | reverse complement strand
GCAGCGCCATCAAACTTCCACGGAGTATTGACAGCACGCGCTCCGGTCACATCATCGCGATCGAAGGCGACGATCATGTTGCGCTGATGCGTTGCCGGGTCGTTGAGTATTTGGGCAACGTCAAGCACCGCGCCAGCTGGCACACCTACCTCGTCCATCGACCGCAACACCTCATCACTCGAGACTGTTGACAGCATCAACTCAACTTCGGCAAGAAGCTCGGGCTTGAACTTCAACCGCGAAGGGTTCGTCGCGAACCTCTCGTCGACGGCCAGTTCCGGCCTTCCCAAGGCACCACACATACGCTCAAATTGCGAGTCATTACCGACGCAGATATTGACGTGACCGTCGGCTGTCGGAAACATTCCGTAGGGCGCGATCGTGGCGTGGCCGTTGAAGGCCGTTGTCGGAACCTGTCCGTCAGCCAGGTACCGCGCCGCATGATGCGTCAGCATCGACACCAGCGTGTCCTGCATGGCGATGTCGATCGTGCGCCCGTTTCCGGTGACCGTTCGCTCGTACAACGCGGCGATAATCGCCGTTGCGGCATACATTCCTGCTGCGATGTCGGCCACGGGAACACCCCACTTCGTGGGCTCACCCGGGGCACCGGTCAACGTCATCGCACCACTAGTGCCTTGAACGATCTGGTCGTAACCCGACCGGCTTCCTTGGTCCTGCCCGAATCCGCTGATCGAGCAGAAGATCAGCTGCGGATCGCGAGCTCTGAGGGCATCAGCTCCCAGACCGAGGCGATCGGCTGTTCCCGGTCGCCAGTTTTCCAGAACCACATCAGCCGATGCCACCAGTTCGAGTGCGCGGCCAAAGTCTTCCGGGTCCTTGAGGTCGAGCGAGACACTTCGCTTGTTGCGATTGACCGACATGAAGTACGACGCGTCCGCGCCCACGAAGGGAGGCCCCCAGTGGCGTGAATCGTCACCGCGCACTGGCGCTTCAACCTTGATGACATCAGCGCCTAGATCACCCAGCATCAACGTGGCGTAGGGGCCACTGAGAGCCTGACTGAAGTCGACGACTCGAACCCCTGCGAGCAGGCCAAGTCCACCTTCAATAAGTCCACCTGCAGCATCGCTGGGATGTGAGGTTTCGTGTGTAGTCATCAGCCATCTCTTATCGTGAACAGTGCGTCGGTCATTCGGCACTCATGGATGGGACGTGCCAACCGACTACGGAACATCCGCATATGTACGGACATTCATGGTAGCGACGCGTGGGCGTTCAAAGACCACCGCACTTCTGGTGCTATCTTGCCGTACGTGGTAGTCGCGGGCGAAGATGCAATCATCACGATCGAAACCGATCGGAACCCACTCTCCTCGGCGCCCGTCATACCTGTGCGATGTACCTGCTGAGACACGGGAGTGAGGAAAGGCTCCACACCCGACCCCTGCGGGCCGCCATTGTGCTTTCTGCGCTGATTCCGCTCCTTGTCACAAGCGCTCCCACACCTGCTCGCGCAACCCCTGTACCCTCGATTTCGGCGGCTGCGGCCGATACCCCCGCCCAAGTGACACTGCGCAAGCAACTCCGCGCGCGCATGTACGTGATGCTGCACGAGACTTATGCGAACTACCGCGCAGCCTCACCTCGCATTTCTGCAATGCCCGCCGACTACAGTCGGCGCTTTCGCGGCGTCACCGCCGCTGCGTCACCTCGGCTGACGTCGATTGCTCGCCGATTGAGCGCTGCGCGAACACTGGCTCAGCACCGAGCGCTCTACCGCGAACTGACCCGTGAACTCACGCGCTCTCGAACCAACGCTTCGGTTCTGACTCTTACCGAAGGGCTGCTTGACGCGCGGGGTAGAGCGATTTCCGCCGGTCAGTCAGCCACCCACCAGTGGCTCGCCGGAAGCATGTCGGATGCCCGCTACGACAACATTTCCCAAGCGTCGGGCGCAGTGGCCGCGTGGGCAGCGGCAGACCGTGTGCGACTTGATGCAGCCCTTGGCGGCGTTGTGGCACCTGCGCCATCGATCGCGGCGAGGTGGAAGACCCGCCTCAATGGCTCAGCACCGGTGCCCGTTCCCGCCGGCTGGCAGCCAATACCTGGCGCCTGCGCTTTACCGGTGGCAGACCGATCATGGATCGGCGGTGCCCTCGCGGCTGGCCCGCATCAATGGGTGACGTCCGCTGACGTCACTGCCACGCGGAAGCGGCTCACCGCGGCAAGTGACGAAACATTTCTGCGAGCCGACCAAGACATCTTCCGACTCAGCCGGTGGCTGTTCGACTCCCCCGCGGCAGCCAGCAGTGAGTTGCGGGTGCGCTCGCAGCGCCTGGGCTATCTCTCACTGATTCACAACGACGCTGCGGCCGCGGCGCGACTGGCCGGAGATACAGCCACGATCATTGCCGCAGGTCCGACCGGACGCACTCTCACCGATGCCGGCGCATTGCAGTCGATCGTTACTTCCCTGGACTGGCTTAACCTCTCCGCGGGCCAACGACGCAGGCTCTCCATTGCCACGCGGAGCCTGTGGCTCAGTTACCTGACATGCCGCGCCGGCGATCGGGTAGGGGCCGACAGCGTCAACAACATGTCCGTCATTTTCGATAGCACACTGTTTCAGTCGGGGATCTATCTGGCCCGCCTCGATCCCGCCCTCGGCGCCGCGCTCGCGCGTTCAGGATGGCGTGATCTGTCGCGGTCGCTTCCCTCGTTGTCAGACGGTGGCTGGTTCGAAGGCCCCACTTACTGGAACTTCATGTCCTTCTGGCTTGTGGGCGCGCTGAGCACCGCCCAGAACGTCTACGGAACCCATGGCCCGGTCACCGTTCCGAATGTCGCCCAGCCTTCCCATTTCGCATGGAACGCGAAGTCGAACAGCGGCACACTTCCCACGTTTGCAGATTCAGATGGGTCACCGCTACGAACAGCGTTTGCGTCACTCGCGCTCAGGTCAGCCACTCCTGACCCGGTGGCGATGGCTTCCATCAGAGCGCGTCTGAACACTCAAACACAGGATGGATTCGAGGTGATGTGGTGGCCATCAGTTGCAAATTGGAACGCTGCGCAACCGACGAAATCTTCGGCCCTGTACCCCACGACCGGCCTAGGTGTGCTGCAGTCTGCCGAGGGGGCGACCGCGTGGATCAAGGGCTCGGCTTCCCTGCTCAACCACACCCATCTGGATGTGGGCTCTGTTGACCTCTTTGCCAACGGCGTCAACTGGATCACCGACCCCGGCGCCGGCGACTACACCCTTCCCGGGTACTTCGTGACGACCCCCACCTCCAAGCGCTGGGGGTACTGGCAGACGTCAGCGGCGGCACACACGTCAATCGTCGGAGAACTCTCGCCGACCGTTGGCGCGCCTGCACCTTTGTCGATGAATGACAACGTGATGCAGGTCGATCTTCGCAACACTATCCCCGGTGCAACCACCGCCACGCGCTCTGTCACGCTCGCCCCACGCCGCATGACCCTGACCGACCGCATCACGGTAAAGCCATCGCAGTCATTTACCTGGCGCTGGACAACAGAGGCAGTCGTCGACGTGAAGGGCGACTCCACATTCCTGTTGTCTAAGGCAGGCAAACAACTCACACTCACGCTCGGACAACTGCCGCCCGGTGCAACCGTTGCGATTGAGCAGGCTCCCGCGCTCTCACCATCAGGCGCCATACTGCGCACCATCACGGTGGAACTTCCGCGCACGACCATCGTTGACCTGACGGCCACCGCGACCTGGTGAGACCCGGTGGGTGAACGGTCAGCGCAGCCACGACCGGCTGCGGAGACTGGCAGAACGGTAGCGTTGATGGTGGCAGAACAGTAGCGTCGTCGGGGCTACGCCGCCGCCGTCTCCACGCCAACGTCGTGGGAGAAGATTCGGGACGCGGCTTCGCCAGGTCAGGGGGACAAACCGGCCAAGACCACAACGATCCCCTTCATCGACGTGCTCAGTCAGCTGCGCATCCTCGACGAACTTCCGGCGTGGACTCCCAGTCGTCACCACCTCGACCGCCTGACACAGGCACGCAAGCACCACCTGACGGACCCCGCCCTCGCCGCCCGACTGGTGGGCATCACCCGCGCCAGTCTGCTGACCGGGGTCGGCCAGCGTTCACCCCCAACGACGTCAAGCACCTGCTCTGGCTACGGGAGCAGCTCGGCGACCAAGTGGTCGACGCCGCGGTCCTGACCACGGGAGAGCACGCCTACCGACGCCGGGACGGGATCGCTGTGGTCCCGCTGGGGTTGCTCGGCCCCTAGGGCGATCGGCGCGCGGTCTAGGCCCGCGCCGCGACTGTCACCGACCAGCCTGTGACGTCCCCGTCGCAAACGACAAGGCTTCGTCCCCGTCTTGGTGCTTCTCGGACCAACGCGAGTACCCCAGTGCTACACCCATCGCCAGCAGCACCAACACCCCGCCGACGATGTTGTCGACCACTCGCTGCTCGCCAAGCTGGCTCACCTCTTTGGTGGTGTACGCGTTCAGACAGGCTGCAGTCGGCACCATCAGCACGTAATACAGCCAGGTGCGACTGACCAACTTCGACATCACCGCAGCCACACCGAAGAGCAGCCCAATGACGTAGATCAGGGTGATCGAGTTGATCTGCGTGACGATCAAAAAGACGAATACCGAGCCCACCACGGTGCCGCAGATGCGCAGTAGCGTTGGCCGGATCGACTCCGACTCTCCGATCGGCGCCAGCACCAAGATAGTGGCGATTAGGAACGCGCCGCCGAAATCCTTGCTGTGGTCGAGCACGTACTAGGTGCCAACCGCAGCAAGAATAGTGACCGTCGCCGTGTACGGAATTGCCTCGCGGCGCGTGTACGTCAGCAACTTCGGTGGTGTGCGCTTGCGCATCAGCAACGGAATCACGATGACCGGGAACAAGGTTCCTACGAGGAAGACCGCCGCCATCCAGCCCAAGTAGGTGGTGTTAGTGCGGTCTACAACCTCCTGCGGTCCCCAGAAGGGTGGGGAGATGATCGGCCACGCGACCATGATCGGAACCAGCATGGTGGCTTTGTGCAGGCCGAACCGCGACAGCCGACCCACCATCAGGCACGTCAACGTCAACGCGTCTGTGGTGTTCCGAATGTGCTGACTACAACGCCTCGGCTACGTCGCTGTCGATGCCCTTTCTGCGATCACTCCTACGTCGCCACTGGTGAAGCGGGATGTAGCCCAACATGATCACAATTCCGAGCAGGAACAAGCCCGGACCGGATTCCGGCGATACGACGATGCTCGGTGCGTTCCATCCTCCGTACGCCCACACAATCGCCCAGAAGATGAAGATCGCCAACGCAACCCATTTCATGAACGTCGGCAGTCGATACGGGCGAGGAGTGTCGGGTCGCATCTGTCGATAGACGAAGTAGCCGAACAGCGCGATCGCGCAGGCGAAGGATCGGCCCTGTCTCCTCGACGAAACACTGCACTGCATTCGTGCGTGAACTAGCGCGCTATCCCCACTGGATCGATTCGGTATTCGACTCCGGCGTCAACGAGCACACCGAAGAGGTACTGGCCTGACGACCGCTCACAGTGAACCAGAAATGAGAGCACGCCTTCACGATCATCGCGGATGAAGTCGGCGTTGACTCCGGCTATCGAGGTTCGGAATGCAGACCCATTGGGAGTCACCGAGTCGGCAAGATTCACCGCACAGTGCGACGCGAGGAGGCGAGGGGCGTCGACACCGGTGATGCGCATCAGAGCACGTCCGTGAGTGATATCAACCCACGACGCAAATGCACCGACACACTCGAATTCAAGTTCGGCAACGAGTGAATCGGGGGTCGCGCCAGTGGCGAAGAGGTACCACTCGTTCGGGCCTGATCCAACCTGCAGTGTCGCTGCGACACGGACGGCTCGCCCAGTGGGAGGAAGCGCGCCAGTCAACGAGTGGCCATCGGTGACCCGAATCACCACTTTGGTGAGGTGACTCTCGTCGGCGATTGTCAACGCCGAATCGGAGGTGCGCGTCGAAACCTCCCATCCGTCGACCACCTGATGCGGACCGTCGAAGACGATCGGGCTGCGCGCGATTGGCATTGCCCACAACGATGACTCAGCCACGAAGACGCACCCCCTCAGGATCGACGAACGCCAGATTCTCGCGCACCACCGCTTCGGCGCGATCGCCATTGGTCAGCACAATCGTCAGGCGCGAACCCGGTGCTGCCAGATCTACCGGCACGTGCGCGAGGCAGACCGAACGATGGAGTGTCGGCGACATTCTGCTTGAAGTAACTCGACCGACGATGTCATTGCCATTGACAACGATTTGACTTGCCTCCGGAGGAACCAGCATTGGATCGACGGTCTCAATGGCGACCAGATGCGAGTGGTCACCTGCACGCGCCTCTTGCAGCACGAGCTCGGGTTTGCCCGAGAAATCGTCCTTCCCAAGTTTCACCAGACCACCAAGTCCGGCCTGATACGCGAGTGTGAGGCCATCGGTGTCTTGCCCCACGATCAGGTGGCCCTTCTCCAGCCGAAGGATGCGCTGTGCCTCAACTCCGAATGCAGCAACACCCAGATCCTTACCTGCCTCAAGCAGGGCCTGCCAGACGTGAAGTCCGTATGAAGCCGGAACGTGGATCTCAAAACTGAGTTCGCCGGTGAATCCGATGCGCCAGACGATGCAGTCGTCAATTCCGGCGACGCTTCCCGTTCGCACCTTCAGATAGCCGAACGAGGCGGGGTCGAGATCGATGTCGGTGACCCGGCTGAGCAACTCGCGCGAGTGAGGGCCAGCAATGTTGATACTGACCAGCGCGGTGGTCACCGGCGTGATCGTGACCTGCCACTCCCGATGCACTGTCTGCAGCCACATCTCAAGCCAGTCCCAGACATTGCCGGCACCAGAAGAGGTCGTGGTCATCAGGTAGTGGTCGTCACCGAGTCGGCCCGTCACACCATCGTCCATCACCACGCCATCCTCGGCGCACATCACGCCGTACCGCACTGAACCGATGGCGAGGTTGTCCCAGGAGTTGGTGTACACGAGGTTCAGCAGTTTGACAACATCGGGCCCGCGCAAGTCAAGTTTGCCCAGAGGACTCAGATCGATGATGCCCACGTGAGAACGAACATTGGCCGCCTCGGCCGCAGGGTTGCCGTAGTGCTCTGGCCGAATCCATTGACCGGCAACCATATTCTTTGCCCCGTGCTCGTTGTGCCACGACTGAATCGGCGAGATCCGCTCAGGTTCAAAGGCACGACCTGCCAATGCACCGAGGCTGATCGGCGCATACGGAGGACGCCACACCGTGGTACCGGTGCTCTCGAAATCGCGGTCCGTCGCCTCGGCAAGAACCGCCATCGTGTTGACCATCTCGAGTTTTCCTTGCGCGGGTCCCATCCCTGAGGTGGTAAAACGTTTGGCCAGCTCTGACGAGTCGTAGCCCTCTCTGGCAGCAGAAACGATGTCCTTGCTCTTGACGTCCTCAGAGAAATCGACAAAGCCAACGGTGGTGCTTTGGAAGAGCGCTGGGTGTGGATCGGGAGTCAATGCAGCCACACTCTGCGGCACCTCTCCACGACCCCTCGCCGCAGCTTCTGAACCAACTGCACGACCATGCGCGACCAGTTCAGCGGTGCTGCCATCGCCGACGATTCCCCCCGTCGCCATCACCCGGATGTCAATGAGTTCACTGGGTGTGAACCGCGCTGCCTGCGGGTTCCAGATTGGGCGATCACCGGCCATGTTGAGCAGGCTTGTCGGGGCGGTCCAGCCGGTAGCGGTGACAAGAAGATCAGCCTCTGTCGTTGATCCATCGCCCGCCTCGACGCCAGTGACCTTGCCACGGCCAAGGGCCCGAACCACGTCATCGCCCTTGCGTGCGTCAAGGACTCGAGCAATCTGAACACCAGCGGAACGAAGCCTTGCCACCGCCTCGTCGCCAGTTGAGTTGGCGGTGAAGACGACAGCCGTGGTACCCGGCTTGACGGCATGCAGACCTGTCAGGCGAAGCGCGGCAGTAGCTAGCATCACCCCCGGCAAATCGTTTCCCTCGAAGACGTACGGGCGTTCGATCAGGCCCGCGGCTACCACCAGGGTGCCAACTCGCGCCTTGATCAGGCGCTCCTTGGCCCACATTCCGCTGCGCTGCACGATGCCGACCCAGTTGTCGTCGTAACGCCCGAGCACCACCGAGTCGGTGAGCACTTCGATGTTGTCGAAACTGGCGACCTCGGCACGCAGAGAGGCGAGCGCTGCGAGTGATTCGACGCCGCCATAACGAAGGTGCCCTCCCAGTTCGTACTCCTCCTCGACCAGCATCACACTGGCACCCGATCGGGCCGCCCCCAGCGCTGCCGCCATACCGGCTGGACCCCCACCGGCGACAAGTACGTCGGGATGCGCGAAGCGTTTGTCGAAAATCTCGTGAGGTGTCCCGATGGGTGGCGGTTCGCCGCCAGGTGAAAATCGTGAGAGCACTTTTTGGTAGAGCGGCCACAGTGTCTGCGGCCTGATAAATGTCTTGTAGTAAAAGCCCGGGCCGAGAAATCGACCTACTAGCTGGTTCGCGGCGCGAACATCGAAGCTCAGCGACGGCCACGCATTTTGGGCACGGACAACGTCACCTTCGCGAACCTGTCGGTGTGCGGCACGAACGTTCGGTTCGTCGCCGACCTGAAACGAGCAGTTGGGATCGAAGTACGTGGCCGTGACAACACCCCGCGGACGGTGGTACTTGAAACTGCGCGACATCACCCGCACCCCAGATGCCATCAGCGCCGACACGATGGTGTCGCCGGAGTACCCAGTGACGGGCGAGCCATTCCAGGTGAAATTGATCGGCTGGCTGCGGTCAATGACTTCACCTGGCTGGCGTTCGATTCGCCAGTTTTCCGACGGGCTCATCGGCTCGTCTCCTCGTCAGTTGTGGAACTCGGCGCCGCTGTGCCGAATGGCACCACCCAGCGCACTTCGTTGGTACCCGTGTGTCGCTCGGAACTGAGGTAGCGACGACAGCCCGCGCTGTGAAACCAGGACTCGCGAACCCAACCCAGCGGGTTGTCATACTCGTAGAGATAGCGACGCCACTGCGCCGGCGTTGCGCTAGCGAGGTCACGGGACTTGCCGGCCTCGCCGGCATGCCGAAACTCGGTGCTGTTACGCGGACCACAGTAAGGGCAATCAATCAGTAACATTTCCAACTCCGATTCAGTGCCCGACAGACGCTGCGCCCTTTTCGCCGACGAGACGTCCGTCGGCGAAACGAGCAAGGTCGAAGGCGGCGATGAGATCCGGGGTGCGCCCAGTGGCGATGAGTTGCGCCATCTGCTCTCCGGCAACAGGTCCCGCTTTGAATCCGTACGTGCCCCAGCCGACATCCACGAGAAAACCTTCGACGGGGGTGACTCCCATGATTGGCGAGTAGTCCGGAGTCATGTCGCACAAGCCCGCCCACTGACGCAACAACTTCAGCGAACTGATCGAGGGGATCAATTCAAGGATGTGAGCCGCCAGACCCTCGGTGAACTCAAGTGAGCCACGCATCGAGTACGAGGGGTACGGATCAACACTGGCACCGAAGACCAGTTCGCCACGATCAGTTTGACTGACGTAGACGTGCAGTGAGCCCGACACGATCACTGCTGGCAGGAACACCTTGACCGGCTCGGTGACCGCGGCCTGGAGCGGGTGAGTGACCAGCGGCATCTTGAGGTCAACCATGTCAGAGATTGTGGAAGCCCAGCCGGCCGTGCAGTTAATCACCATCGAGGTAGAGATGTTTCCGCGACTCGTACGCACACCGGTGACTTTGCTGCCAGCGGTGTCGATGCCCAGAACTTCAGTCTGCTGATGGATCTCGACGCCGAGGTGAGTCGCGGCGCGCGCATAGCCCCAGTTGACCGCGTCGTGGCGGATGATGCCGCCAGGGGGATGGTAGAGCGCGCCAAGAATTGGGTAACGCGTATCTGCCGATACGTCAAGGTAGGGCACGATCCGGCCCACTTCTTTGGCATCGATGACCGAACTGTCGATGCCCTGCAACTTGTTGACCTCGGCACGCCAATTCATGGTGCGCAATGACGCATCATTGTGCGCGAGGGTGAGGTGTCCACGCTGCGAGAACATCACGTTGTAGTTCAGGTCAACTGAGAGCTTCTCGTACAACTTCACAGAACGGTCGTAGAAGCGAACACCCTCGGGGGTCAGATAGTTCGACCGGATGATGGCCGTGTTGCGACCCGAACCCCCACCCCCCATGTACGACTTCTCGAGCACCGCCACATTGGTGATTCCGTGGTTGACCGCGAGGTAGTACGCACATGCCAATCCGTGCACACCGGCACCAACGATGACAACGTCATACGTCGCGCGCAGTTCGTGCTCGTTGAAACTACGCGGCCACTCTGAGTGAGTGACACCCCGGCGAACGATATCGAATGCCGAATAGCGGGCCGCGCGGCCGCGTGTACGAGCTCGACCACCAGTGGTCGTAGCAGTCTGAGCCATCGATGACCTACCTATTCCCATGGCCATAGGCCTTCACTGAAAGGAACTGAACAGGCATAGTGATCAAGGTGCGTGGTCCGTGGGGCGCCTCACCGTCGAACTGCAATGAATCACCCGGCTCGAGTAGGTATTCCGAGCCACCAACGCCGTAGTGCATTTCTCCACTGATCATGAAGAGGAACTCAGTTCCAGCATGTTGGTAGAGAGGGAAAACCTCACTCCGTTCCATCAGAGTCACCAGCATCGGTTCCATCATCTGATGCGGACCCCGAGTAGCGCCCAATAATTGGTACCGGTGCCCGGCAGCACTGCGCGGGCTCAGTTCGAGTCCCCGCCCTGCCTTAACCAGCAGAACGTCGGTCTCTTCGACAAGCCCGCGGAAGAAGGCCGTGACCGGGGCGTCAAGCGCTTCGGCAAGGCGGACCAAGGTATTCAAACTCGGTGCCGTCAACGCGTTTTCGATCTTGGAGAGCATTCCTTTGCTCAGCCCAGTTTCGTCAGCAAGCCGCGCAAGAGACCATCCGCGACGGCCCCGTAATTCACGCAATTGGCCGGCAATTACTTTCTCGACTGCCTGCTCGCGTGAAGGAGCGTCACTCGAGTCAGGGAACTGTGCGGGGCTCGCATTCGCGGTCACGGTCGCCTGCTCAGAAACTCTGGCCAGGGATCCACGAGGTACCAGCCAACGGAACCTTGGCCATAGCCGCTGCTTCGATGGTCAATGCCACAAGGTCTTCCGGCTCAAGGTGGTGGACGTCGTTCTTGCCGCAGGCACGTGCCAGGGTGGTGAGCTCCATCGTCAGCGCCTTGAGGTAGTTGGTCAGCCGCAGTGCACCCAACTCAGGGTCGAGCCTCTTCGACAGCTCCGGATCCTGAGTGGTGATTCCCACCGGGCAGGCGCCCGACTGACACTCATGACAAAAGCCCGGTGCCGTACCCAGAGCGGTGTAACCGGCCGTCACGTCGATCTGCTCACCATCACTTTCGTAGAACGCCGAGTTGCAGCCCAAGGCGATAAGCGAGGCAACACCAATCGAAACAGCATCGGCCCCGAGTGCAAGAGCCTTTGCGATATCGGCACCGGTGCGGATACCACCTGAAACGATGAGTTGTACCTTCCCGGTCATGCCAACTTCGCGGATCGCCTCGGCCGCGAGGCGAACAGCGGGAAGTGTCGGGATACCGGTGTGCTCGATAAAGACGTCCTGTGTGGCACCCGTCCCACCTTGCATTCCGTCGACCACGACGACGTCCGCACCCGCGGCAATGGCCAACTTGACGTCGTTCGCCACCCGGGTAGCACCGAACTTGACGTAGATCGGCTTCTCCCAGTTGGTGGCTTCGCGAAGTTCACCAATCTTGATGGTGAGGTCGTCAGGTCCGGTCCAGTCGGGGTGGCGCGAGGCCGACCGCTGGTCAACGCCGGTGGGCAGCGTGCGCATACCTGCGACTCGATCGCTCACCTTCTGACCGAGCAGCATGCCACCGCCACCGGGCTTGGCGCCCTGTCCGACAACGACCTCGATCGCATCAGCCATCCGCAGGTGTTCGGGGTTAAACCCGTAACGCGACGGCAGGCATTGGTAGACGAGGAGCTTAGATGACCGACGTTCCTCCTGCGTCATTCCGCCGTCGCCGGTGGTCGTCGACGTGCCAACTGCCGTGGCGGCACGCCCGAGTGAATCCTTGGCAGCGGCAGACAGTGAGCCAAAGCTCATGCCCGCGATCGTGATCGGGATGTCGAGTTCGAGGGGCTTGGAGGCAAATCGATTGCCGAGCACCGTCTTGGTTTCGCAACGCTCGCGATAACCCTCAAGTGGATAGCGCGACAGCGACGCCGTAATGAACGTCAAATCGTCGAAGCTCGGAACATGGCGCTTGGCTCCCCAGCCGCGGATCTCATACCGTCCGGTACGAGCCATCGACTGGACATGCGAAATCATCTCAGTCGGGAAGGTGGCGCTTTCGCGCAACGACGAACTGTCAGCGTGGTCGAGAACCATCAGTATCTTTGATCCTTCAGTGCGTCGAAGTGGTAAAGCGCCCTGGCCGACACCACTTTGGTGACGGTGTCAGCATTGATGTGATCGAAGTTCGCGGCTTGACACATGTCACGCACCTTCGTGATGTCGGCATCGGTGAGCTCCTCCGTGCGAGCATCGGCCCCGAGTGAGCGAATCGTGCCGCCTACATAGATGACCGCTTCGTACAGCGAGTCTCCGAGGGAATCGCCGGCGTCGCCGCCGACCAGCACGGTTCCGGCTTGCGCCATGAAGGCGCTCATGTGGCCCACATTGCCCGCTACGGCAAGACTTCCGCCCTTGAGCGAAATCGCAGCCCGAGAAGACGCGTCACCCTCGACGATGACAAGTCCGCCATGCGCAGTGGCCGCGGTCGACTCGCTGGCATTGCCTCGAACTCTCACCACACCGCTCATCAGATTCTCTCCCACGCCCCAACCGACACTGCCATTGATAACGAAGTCGGGCCCATCGCAGAGCCCGGCAACGTAATACCCGGTATTGCCATTGATGGTGATGGTGATGTTGTTGAACAGGCCAACACCAAGGTTGTGTGCCCCACGCACTTCAATCAAAGTGGCGGACGCACCGTCAGGGAGGGCACGCAATGCGCGGTTGACGGCCGTGACACCCAGCGCTCGAACATCCAAGGTCGTCGAAGCATCGGTCTGCACGCTCATCGGTCTAAACAATCCATGTGTGGATCTCTTCAGGATGCGGTTCGAATACGCGAGCGTCATCAATGCCAGGTAGGCCGGCCAGCGCGTGGTATTCGCTGGCAACCGCGACGTAAGCATCAGTCTCTGCAATGACCATGGGCTTGCAGGCAAAGGCATCGCGCACCACAGAGAACGAACGCTCGGCGGAGACCACCAAGGTGAAGAACCCGTCAAACTCCTTCAGGACATGACGCATCGCTTCTTCAAGATCATCACCTTGTCCCATGCGATAGCCGATGAACTGGGCGGCTACCTCGGTGTCGTTGTCGGTAAGGCAGGCGACACCGGCGTCAAGCAGTTGCCGACGGATACTTGCGTGATTAGAGAAGGAGCCGTTGTGCACCAGAGCGAGGTCATTGCTCGGGCTGAACGGGTGCGCACCATCGGTTGTGACAGCTGACTCGGTGGCCATTCGCGTGTGCCCAAGTGCCATGTAGCCGGTCATCGCAGGAACGTTGTAGTGCTCACAAATCTCGCGAGGGAGCCCGACGTCCTTGATCAACTTCATTGCCCGACCGACACCGACGACAGTGATCTGCTCGTCCGCGGCGAGCCTGAGGCCCTCGTGCACTGCTTCGCGGCTTGCCGCCGTGACGAGGAAGGCGACGTCGTCGATTGCTTCGAGCTGCGAGGGTAAGCCACTCTCGGCCTCAACCGCAGCCCCAACCGCAGCCCAGTTGGTGGTGACACCCGCGCCTCGAAGTGACCAGCGAAGCGAGCCCTGCGGGACGTCACGGTCGTAGATGGCCATCCCCGACGAATCGGGCCCACGAGCAGTCATTTCCTCCAGCATCGCGGCAAAATGCCGGCCAAGATCGGCTTCAAGGGCCCGATCACGAACCAGCAGCCCAACGATTCCGCACATCTGCCGCGCTCCTTTCGGACTCAACCCGTGACGCTTCCAGTGTTTCTACAGAGTAGACAGCGGTATATCCAGAGTCAACCTCTTGAATTCCGGGTACGCTTGCGGTTTCGTATTCACAGCACCAATTGCCTCCGGGTAGACAGCACGCACCATCGCTTGGCAATCGCCCACCTAAGGAGAATTTCGGTGTCAGACAGTCGCAATGAATTGCGCGCGCGCGCGGAAGTCGATGGCATCGAGTTCTTCTTCGCCATGTTCGTCGACATGCACGGCAAACCGTGCGCCAAGCTGGTGCCGATGTCGAGTTTCGACATGCTGATGGACGGTGGTGCCGGATTCGCCGGATTCGCCGCTGGCCCCATGGGCCAAGACCCCTCAGATCCCGACCTGTGCGCCATGCCAGACCCCGACTCGTACATGGTCGTTCCCTGGGAACCGGGGATGGCCGTGCTGATGTGCGATATCCATGTCGAGGGCAAGCCGTGGAACTTCTCACCGAGGGTCATTCTCAAACGTCAGCTCGCCGCATTGGCAGAACGCGGCCTGACCTTGATGGCTGGTTTCGAGGCTGAATACTCGTTGGTCCGTCGCTTGGATGACGGCAGCATCACCGTTGCCGATTCTTTGGATTCGGCGCAAGCACCGTGCTACGACGTCAAGGCCCTGAGCCGGTCGTTGGCATTCCTGCAAACCACCTCCCGCTACATGAACCAACTGGGCTGGGGCAACTACGCAAATGACCATGAGGACGCCAACGGTCAATTTGAGCAGAACTGGAACTATTCCGAAGCCTTACAGTCAGCCGACCGCCTGATCTTCTTCCGCTACATGGTGCATGTGCTAGCCCAGCGCGAGGGCAAGCTCGCCACCTTCATGCCCAAGCCGTTCACGAATCTGACCGGAAACGGTCTGCACATCCACTCGTCACTGTGGAAAGACGGCACGCCATTGTTCGAGGCCGTGGGTGATGACCCGAACGGACTTGGCCTGTCACCTATGGCCTACAGCTACATCGCTGGCATCTTGGAACACGCGAGGGCAGCTGTCGCCGTCACCTGCCCCATCGTCAACTCGTACAAGCGAATGGGAGTGGGCGCACCGGACTCCGGTGCGACCTGGGCACCGGCGTACGTTTCATACGGCGGCAACAACCGCACTCAGATGCTGCGGGTTCCTGAAGGCAACAGAGTCGAACACCGCGCCACCGATGGTGCCGCGAATCCCTACTTGGCACTGGTTGCGATACTCGCATCGGGCCTTGACGGAATCGATCGCGGACTCGAGCCGGGCCCACCTAACACCGACAACCTGTACACCCTGTCGCCAGCCGAACTAGCCGCCCGCGGCATTGTGTCAATGCCAGGCACCCTCATGCACGCTACCGAGGAACTGGCCAAGGACGACGTACTACGTGCGGCCTTCGGTCCCGGACGTGATGGGGGCGACTACATCGACTACTTCATCCAGATCAAGCAAGAAGAGTTTCGCGCCTACCACGCCATGGTGAGCGACTGGGAGATCACTCGCTATCTCACGCTTTTCTAAGCAAGGTCGGGCTTTCCCTAAGCAAGGTGCCGCGAGACGGCGTAGGTGTGGTCGAGCAGCGGGGTGACCTGTTCGACTGGCACCGCTCGGGAGTAGAGGAAGCCTTGTGCAGAGGGGCAGCCCATCTGACGTAGGACGATGGCCTGTTCTGCAGATTCGACACCTTCGGCGGTGACGTTGATACCGAGAATCGTCGCCAAGGCGTCGATCAGTTACCCTTTCAGTAGCCACGTTGACATCGCTGATGAGCCCGTCGACGGTGATCGTGACCACCATCTGATCCAACTGTCCCAAGTAGTTGAGAATGGGAACCGCGGTGCCTTCACACACCACGTCGGATCCCGTTGGCGGTCCAATGATTACGAGCAGGCCGCACCCGACGTGTACGTGAAACTCACGTTACGCGTCAGAAACCCCACATATTCCGGTGGCCGGACGGCCCGAAGGGTAAAGACCCCCAGATGGCCTAGAAAATGAAGCAGACCTTGCGTGGAGCCGCCTAAGAGAATCGAACTCTTGACCTTCTCATTACGAGTGAGACGCTCTACCGACTGAGCTAAGGCGGCGCGTTCCCCGAAAGGACGCAGAAGAGATCGTATCCGCCCCGATTTCGCGCCTGATCCTCAGGGATGCCACTTTGCGGCCAATCTCCGGGCAGATCGATGCATTGAACGCGTCTATTTGCCCGTAGATTGCGCTTCAGCGCGCAAGACGCCTACTTCGGAACCGGCACCCGAGCAATCGCCGACTCCACCAACGAACCCAAGTACAGCCAGCCGTCGTGCTCGCGCACGCCGGTGACGTAGTGGAACGCGTCGCCCGGCGCATGCACCACGTGCTTCACGTTGCCATCGCCATCGATTCCGAGTACCAACACCACGCGGTTCGCTTCAGGCTGCAGGTTCTCAGGCAGGGCCCAGATCGCCTTACGCAGGAATCCGGGCTTGGGCAGCATGCGATCGAGAAGTGCATTGCGCTCACTCGGCACGGCGATCCAGAAAATGCCCTCGCTACCGGTCGACATGTTGTCGGGTAGTCCTGGCATGTTGTCGACAATCACATCGGTGCGACCAGCGCGCGGACCGGTCAGCCACACCTTGCTCACGCGATAG
>Ga0194058_10000686_pt1 | contig 16781 bp, 10 predicted proteins | sample SepL4417m_MetaG_FD_155490 | JGI IMG/M metagenome (GOLD analysis project Ga0194058, IMG submission 155490) | Anoxic zone freshwater microbial communities from boreal shield lake in IISD Experimental Lakes Area, Ontario, Canada - Sep2016-L442-17m | ecosystem: Environmental > Aquatic > Freshwater... | reverse complement strand
ATGAAAAACCGGCTGCCGATACCGGTTTGGATGCAGAAGGCACCGCCGGTACTGATGCCTTTGGCATGGTTGGGCGTAAAGGCGGCAAAGGCCTGTTGGGTGGGGGCGGTGGTAGTCCTTTTGCCTGGTACGCAGGCACTATAAAAGATAGTTTAGTCGATATTTTGTCAGAGCATGATGATTTACGCAGAAAAAGTTATTCAGCCATCGTCAAAATTTGGCTGAATCCTGATGGGTCGGTAACCCGTTTTGAATTATCACGCGGCAGTAATGACCCTGACATAGACAAGTTATTAAACAAGCTGCTGGCCAAATTTAAAAAAGCCAAGGAAGCACCGCCGCCTGGTATGGAGCAGCCCGTTAAACTAAAAATTTCATCACGACTTTAGGCGCTGTAAGTATTAATCTCCCCCTTTGAAAAAGGGGGACTAAGGGGGATTTATTTAACAAATCTCCCCTAACCCCTCTTTTTCAAAGAGGGGGACTGAATACTTACTAAGGAGCGTGCATTAAATAACTTGGCTATTTATCCCCTCACCCCAGCCCTCTCCCGGTGGGAGAGGGAGCAAGATGGCTAAGTTATTTCATGTGCATTGCTAATGCCTGACTCGAACTACACCAAATTTAATTTAAAATTTTCAGGAACTATCTATGGATCACAAGAAACCGCTACTGGCTTTAGCCTTGCTATGCGCAGCCGGCTTGACACATGCGGGTGAAAAGGAGGAATTGCTTAAGTTGCGCAATACCACCACTAGTCTGATTAAGCAGTTGGTGAAACAAGGTATCTTGACCGATAAAACCGCCAATGAAATGATTAAGCAAGCCGAAGCCGACGCTGATCAGCAGGTTGCCGAAGCAAAGTCGGCAGCGCCCAAGGAAGTGGCAGCCAAAGAAGCCGTGCCAGCGGATGAAGTGCGGGTGGCGTATGTGCCTGACTTTGTAAAAGATGAAATTCGCCAGCAAGTGCGTAGTGAACTGCGTGAAGAAGTGGTTGGCGATGTGATGCAAAAAGCACAAAAAGAACAATGGGGCATGCCTAATGCGCTGCCGGAATGGATCAAGCGTTTCAAGTTGTCCGGGGATATACGGTTACGCTCCCAAAATGATTTTATGGCGAGTGATAATATACCGAACAGTTATATTAATGCACAAGCTATTAATGAAGCGGGTGGTGTCACAGCAGCGGGTGTAAATGCTTTTGATAATACAACGGTTGATCGCCACCTTTTTCGTGAACGTGTTCGCTTGGGTATAGATGTAAAAGTTGCCGAAGGCCTGACCGCTGGCGTACGTCTGGCGACCGGGAATATGTTTGATCCGGTATCAACCAATCAAACCTTGGGTAATACCGGCAACCGTTATGAATTTGCTGTGGATCGCGCTTTTCTTAAATACGATGCGGTGGACAGTGAGAAGTTTAATTGGCTGACAGTGTCTGGAGGACGCATAAAAAATCCTTGGTATACAGGAGGTGGCGAATTTACAGCTGGTAGTGAATTAATCTGGGATACCGACCTGTCTTTTGAAGGTTTTTCTGGTACGGTAAGGCATCAATTGGGTACATCCAATGCAATGGATCTAAGCACTGATAAAGGGCCTACGGTATTTGCGACAGCGGGAGCATTTCCTTTACAAGAATTCCAATTAAGCTCTCATGACAAATGGCTATTCGGTGGTCAGGCGGGGGTGGATTGGGGTTTTGCGAATCAGGATAGCGCCAAGTTTGCTATTGCTTATTATGATTATGTCAATACTCAGGCAATTCCTAATACATCACCCACTGGCACCTGTGACCTTAATAGCGTTAATAATGATGCGTCCGTACCTCAGTTTATGCAAGGCGGTAATAGCTTGGCAACCATTTGTCGTGAAGGTACTTTAGATAAGCCTGGTAGGGAAGCTGGTCAGTTGGGATTGGCATCAGATTATAATATTCTCAATATTAATGGTTCATACGATTTAGCCGAATTTGCCCCGTATCATATTAGAGTCAGTGGGGATTATGCAAAAAATTTGGGCTTCAACTTAAATAGCATTCAAAGTCAATACGGTAATGCCTGGGGCTCAGTCGGAGGCGACAATTCCAAATCACAGACTAATGCCTTTCAGGTTAGAGCAGATTTGGGTTGGCCTAAAGTGGATAAAAGAGGACACTGGAATGTCTTTTCACTTTATAAATACGTAGAGCGCGACGCAGTATTAGATGCATTTACCGATTCTGATTTTCATCTGGGTGGCACCAACGCTAAAGGTTGGGTAGTCGGGGGTAACTATGGTTTGATGAATGGCGTGTGGTTGACTGGCAGATGGTTAAGCGCCAATATAATTACCGGCCCGCCATTTGGTATCGATGTGCTGCAACTTGATGTTAATACACGTTTTTAAAAAGAGATTGCCATGAACCGAATAATCAAATCACTACCTGTTTCTGTTGTGTTGCTCGGCAGTTTGTTGTCGGCAACAACGCAGGCGGCGCCTCGGCCGGCTGCGGATGGCAATAATAAAGCCGTGCTTAAGCTACAAACCTTGGTTAAAGAGGTCACCACGGAACGCGATCTGCTTAAAACAGAAAAAGACAAACTGGCCTCGGACATTGAAAAATTAAAAAAAGATAAAGATGCGGCGGCTTCTGCTGAAGAGCGTTTAGGATCTGAACTAGCGGCACAAAAAAGCACTAATGCAAGTGTCAGTAATACGCTGGAACAAACCCATGCAAAATTGCTGGAAGTGATTGAGAAATACAATGTGTTAAACAAGGCCAAAAATGAGCTGAGTGCAACGCATGTCAATCTGGAAAACACTCAAAAACAAACCGAGAGCAACCTGCAAAACTGCGAAGGCAAAAACTTAAAGCTATTTGAAGCTGCCAAGGAAGTGCTAAGCAGTTATGAAAATAAAGGTGTGATGGACAGTTTGCTAAAATCTGAACCTATACTACAATTTAAAAGTGTAGAAATGGAAACCATTATTCAGGAATATGAAGACAAGTTAATCAAGCAAAAATATCAGCATAAAGAACTTGCGGTCACCAGTGCGATAGTTCCGGAAACGAAAGAAGCCCAGCAGCCTTAACCAGTCGCGTCGGGTTAGCGACAAGACATCAACTTAAGACATTTCACCACGAAGACACGAAGTTCACGAAGAAAAACCAAAGAAAAATCTTCGTGTCTTCGTGGTGAATTAATATCGGGGTTAGCACCCGACAAATCGAAGTGTCTGCTGATAGGCGTAGGCCGGAATAAGGCTTTTCGAGCGCCAGCGAGAATAAGCGTTTCCGGCACTCTGTACGAGAGTTGCCGGAAACGCCACCACGCGCTACGCCCTTCGACAAGCTCAGGACAGGCTTGGGTGGCCTTATTCCGGCCTACGCCTATTGCTTGTTATAGTCGTCTCACCGGAATCAAGAATTAAAAGCTTGAAAATTGAGTATCAAGTATCAAGTACAATTCATAATAAGCCTTAAATTTACTGGTATAATCCAAACCGTCAAAATTAAAGTAAATCAATTCGCGGGGTAATGTCGGGTTAAGCTATCGCTAACCCAACCTACAAGTATTGATCCATCAAAACAACCCAATCAGGATTTAATCAATGTTACCCAAAGTACCCCATTCAAAAAAGCTGCTTGTTGTAGCTTTGGTCAGTCTGCTAACGGCTTGCGGCGGCTCTGAAGAAAGAAAAGCCAAGTACATGGAAGAAGGGAGCCAGTTATTTACCGCAGGTGATTATCAAAAAGCCCAGCTGTCTTTTAAAAATGTGCTGCAAATTGACCCAAAAGACGTTGAAGCTCGCTACCAAATGGCTGAATCTTTAAGCAAATTGGGCGAGTTACAAAATGCCGTAAGTCAATATATGGCGGTAATTGGTGAAGATCCCAAACATCTGATGTCCCGTTTAAGAATGGGGCAAATTTATCTGATGGTCAATCAGGTTGATAATGCAGAAAAAATGGCCAAAGAAGTTCAAGCTATTGATCCCGAAAACGTTGAAGGCATCGTGTTGATGTCCGGTGTTTTTATCGCTAAAAATAACACGGATAGTGCCATAACCCAGCTTGAAGCGGCACTGAAAAAACAACCCGATGATGTTCAGGCCAATTTATTAATGGCTTCTCTTGATGCCAGAGCGGGGAAGATGGATCTGGCAATCGCCAGGTTGCAAAAAAGTAGTGAGAAAAATCCGACCAACACCTCACCGTTGCTAATGCTTGCCAAGTTGTATACGGATACAAAAGCACTGGATAAAGCGCAGCAAGCCCTTGAGACTATCGTTAAAATACAGCCCAAACAGTTGGAGAATCGTAAACGTTTGGCTTTATTTTTACTGGCCGGTAATCAACTGGATAATTCAGAAGCGGTATTGCGGCAAGCGGTTAAGGATTTACCCGATGACGTTAATGCCAAGTCCATGTTGATTGATTTTTTGGTGGCTAAAAGAACACCGGAAATAGCGATAGCTGAATTGCTTCCGATGATTGAAGCAAGCCCTGAGCAATATGATCTACGCTTTAAACTGACTGATTTAGAATTGGCACAAAAGCATATTGATAAAGCAGAGCAGGCCTTAAAAGAGGTTGTCGAACTTGATAAGCAGGGGCCACAATCCATTAAAGCACGTAACGCGCTGGCCAAGTTGTATGTTGCCACCAAACGCGTTGATGAAGCCAAGGCACTGGTTAAGCAAATTATTGAAGAAAACCCCCGCGATGTAGATGCTCTATCGTTACGTGGCGAATTTGCTTTGTCCGAGAAAAAAATTCCCGAAGCGATTGGTGATTTTAGAGCGGTTTTGGTTGATCAACCTCAAAATATTAAAATACTCAAATTACTGAGTACCGCGCATTTGATGAATAAAGATCCTGTTTTGGCGCGTGAAAACATGGAAAAAATCATCCAAATTGCCCCTAAAGATGAAGATGCCAGACTTGATTTGGCCAGCTTGCTGCAACAATCGGGTGAGACTGATCGTGCAGTGCAGCAAATTAATGAACTATTAACAGCCGATCCTAAAAGCAAACGCGGACTGGAAGCCATCTATAAAGTATACCTGACCCAGAAAAAATGGGATAAGGCGCAAGATACCGCAAAACGCCTGCAGGAAGTCGCTCCTAAAGAAGGTATGGGCTATTTTCTGTCCGGTCTGGCCTTTCAGGCAGAAGGGAAGGTTGATAAAAGTGTAGCGGCCTTTGAAAGTGCCTTGGCGATACAGCCTGATGCGATAGAGCCACTGACTCAACTGGTTAAAAGTTACCTGGCGCTTAAACAGACCGATAAAGCGGTTGTCAAGTTGAATGCGATTATCAAGCAACAACCCAAAAATTTTGTCGCTTACAATTTATTGGGCGGGGTTTACTTAAGCGATAAAAAGTTTAATGAGGCGATTGGTGCCTTTAAAAAAGCATCAGTTATCAAGCCTGAATGGCCCATTCCTTATCGTATGATAGCGATGTCTTATGGTGCTCAAGCAAATAAAGCCGAAGCCATAAAAACTTATCAGGAAGGACTTGTTAACACGAAAAGCGCAATGGAATTGGTTAATGATTTGGCCACTATTTATACCCAAGCTGGTGAGCAAGAAAAAGCCATTGCGGTGTTTGAAGAGGCCTATAAGCAGCATCCCGAGTCAATGGAAGCGCTTAACAATCTAACCAGTTATTTGTCTGATTACGGCAAAGACAGTGCCAGCATTGAGCGTGCCGCTAAACTGGCTGAGCCGTTGGAAAAAATCGATAACCCTAATACGCTGGATACCGTCGGCTGGATTGCCTACAAGCAAGGCAACTATGCCAAAGCTCAGGAATTGTTGTTAAAAGTATTGGCAAAGGAACCTGAGTCGGCAGTCAGTAATTATCATTTGGGCATGATTTATTTCAAGCAAAATGATACCGCTAAAGCCCGCGAATTCTTGCAAAAAGCGATCGATAAAAAAGGCGGTTTTATGGGTCTGGATGTCGCAAAAGAAACCTTAAAGTCACTGGATGCAGCAGGTGGCAATCCCGGATAAATCAAGATGTTAATCGCGACGTGGGCGTCGCTCCTACGGTGGGAGCGACGCCCACGTCGCGAATAAAAAGTCCGTCATTCCGGCAGTAGTAGGGTGCGCATCGCGCACCACTGGATGGAGCAGGTGGCAATCCCGGATAAATCAAGATGTTAATCGCGACGTGGGCGTCGCTCCTACGGTGGGAGCGACGCCCACGTCGCGAATAAAAAGTCCGTCATTCCTGTAGTAGTAGGGTGCGCATCGCGCACCACAACCACGCCAGAGAAAGAAACCCAATAGGCTACCGATAGAAAACAATAATAGATTGTGGTGTAAATAAAACCGTTAGCGGATGCGGTTTTAGGTGCGCGATGCGCACCCTACCACTTGTTTGGATTTAAGGCAGAAATGCAGACACCTTTCGTGCAAAAAAGAAGGCTGTCTTACCAGCCCTTATTTTTATCAATCCATTTCAGGCTTATCCAATACCAGGCAGTCATCGGCAGCATCATGGCAAACCAACTCCAATCATCGATTAAAAGTAATTTTGCCACCCAACCATCACCGTTGAAGTAAAGAGCCCAGGGAACACAATAAAGGCTAAATACCAGGCTGCTCCATATCAGGATGAGTGCCCCTTTGCGTGTTTCAATACTGGAGAAGGCCAGAAATACCCAAAGTGGAGTTGTATCGGTTTTTTTCATGCGTGAATCTCTTAATAAATAAAGTGTTTGAAAGTGAAGTTATAGTAATTATTCACCTCCCCCTTTGAAAAAGGGGGATTGAGGGGGATTTATCTAATAAAATCTCCCCTAACCTCTCTTTGTTAAAGAGGGGGCTGAATAATTACAAGTTATAAGGTAACTCGCAATAAATTAACCTCATCCTATCGTTCCCACGCTGGAGCGTCACTGCCCACCGTAGGAGCGGGGCCATGCCCGCGATATTTTGGCTGCAATGCTTAGCTTTAGCTTCTTCATCGCGGGCATGGCCCGCTCCTACAATGCTTAGCTGTGGGCAGTGACGCTGGAGCGTGGGAACCAGGCGAATCTTGGGAGGTGTTTTCTGCGTGCTGCCTTCACTGTACCTATGCGAATGAATTAGCAGTTACCTTAGTGCGTCGCACTAATCTAAACCAGGCCAGCAAGCTGCCGGAAAAAAACCAAATAGCTGAAGGTAAAGGCACTGCGGTTATCTCATAGCCTATTAAATCCAGTGCCCGCAGATCATTACTGGAGATAGCGGCAATTTGGCCGTAAGCGAGTGTTGGATCCATAATGCCCCACAAGTTGGTTGAGCTGTCTTTCCAGTGACTGGCTTGATTGCCGTCACCTGTTAAATAGCCTGTTGAAAAGGGAACCTGTACGCTTAAATCATTAAAATAACTGGCAACGCCGGGTCTCAAGTCTCGCGACATAGTCGAAAATTCTGCGGTTGTAGTCGGAACGGCGTTAGTTCCAAAGCGGAATAAATCAAGTAAATACGGCGTAATAGCACCTGTTTGGTTTTTTGCCAGCATAGCGTCAATTTCATCGACAATCGAAACGAAGCCTAAAATATGACCAATTTCATGTGCGGCAACGGTTTCAAAATCCATGGTTCCAGATGTAATGCCGTTGCTGGCATCGTAATCGAAGGCAAAGCCGCTGTTAAAGTTAATGGTGCCATCGTTAATGCCGTATAGACTGTCTAAATTCGTTTCGCCGAGTGCCTTAAGGTCAGCTTTGGTTGCTAACAGATAACCGGTGGTAGTGATGCCGGTTGGCAAATAAGCACTGAACTGGTTAGCCGTGGGTAAATACTTAACGATTCCGTCATTAGCTTCATTGGCAGCATCGGACACCAGCAAATTTCTAAGAGGGGTATAGCTACTCTGAAGGTCAATCGAGCTTGCATTACCAATCACTCTGGTGTCATTAAGGTTTGTCATGTTGACGGTAATATTGATCGTTACCGGATCCAGTAATTTTGATGACCAACTGCTGCCGGCGAGATTAAGTGCGGCGGTTGCCTGACTACTCATTCCTGTCGTAATAAAGTTAAAATTGATAGCTTGGGCCGATGGTGTTACGGCCAGGCATAATAAAGTAATTTTAGCCGTTGTTAGTAGTTTCATTATTATTGACATTAATGTATGAGAGGGCTTTTTCTCCAGTGTAAATAATTCATTACAAAGATTCAGGAGGTTGAGCTCTTAATTGATTGAGCACAGGTAACCTCCCATCAAGGGAGCTTATCTATAGTATGTGTGTCGGGTTACGGCTAGCGCCTAACCCGACCTACAGCTGTATCTAAATTATTTATCTGAGAATTTATAGCTAATCCACCCGGATACTTGAAACTAGCTTGCCTGGTATTTTATCTTTTTATGGCTGGCTTTGTTAAGTACGGTACCTAAAACATTAATGTCTTTAAGTAGCGATGCCGCCTTTTTAAGCTCATCGGTTTTGGTATGACCTTCATCAACGACCAGCAAAACAGCGTCCACAGAGGGAACAAAGCCCAATGCATCAGACTGGGATAGCAAGGGCGGCATGTCAAAAATGATGATTCTTGAGGGGTAACGGGTTTTTAACTCAGTAACCAAACGTTTCATTTTGTCTGAACGCAGCATTTCTGTCGAATTAATCATCTCTTTGCCCGCCGGTAAAATCACCAGACGATCAAAATCAGGATTAATCAACATCTCGTTAATTGGCGTGTCGCGTAATAAATAATCACTCAGTCCCAGGTCTGTATCAAGACCAAACAACTTGCAAATACCTGGATTCGTAAAGTTGGCATCAACCAGCAACACACTACGATTTAATTCCATAGCGATGCAGACAGCCAGATTGGCCGCCGTCAAACTATTGCCTGAAGACTGACCCGGACTGGTAATGGCAAGTGTACTCCAGTTATTGACATCCATGATTTGCAGGCAACGGGTTCGCAGCATTTTGTAAGACTCAAGCCATTCGCCCGACTTAAAACCGCTAATGATCCGGTTTTTTTGCAGGTGACTTTTTTGGGTAGCCTGGATTCGCGTCTGTGTATATAAAAAGTGCTCGCTATTATTGGCCACCGGAACATAATGACCAACCGTATGGGTATTATTTGTCAATATAGAGTTTATTGTGTTCATGATTTATTTTCTGTTGATGAGTTAGAATTATATATTGCTGATCACACGTAACAGTTTGTACCAAAACACGTCTAATGGCATCACCAGGAAATGGAACCCAATAATCGCCAACACAATGGCAATCAAGGTACTGATTATTATAATAAGACGCCGTTTTGTAGATGCCTCTTTTTCTTCCTTGCTTTCAAGGTAAGGAATGCTCGATAACGGCATTACGCCTAAAATTGATGCGATGGTTTTTTCATTATTGATGGTTGAACCCAACATCTCGGCCAGAAACACACTGCCAAACCCGCCGGCAGCTGCAAACACAAAACCCAGAAAAAGAATGGCACCCCGGTTTGGACTGATAGGTTCCAGAGGTTCTTGAGGAGGATCAATCAAGGTAAAACGCTCACCTTTGCGCTCAACTTCAAGTTGCTGGGAGATTTGCGCTTCCATTTCTCTGGCGCTCACTTCACGATAACGAAGATTGGTATTGTCCAGTTCCTGGATAAGATCGGCATATTCTTTTTCAACCAAAGGTGCCTGTCGCAAGCTTTTACGCAGCTCTTCAGATTTTTTGGCGAGTTGATTGCGCGTATAAGCCAATGATTCAACTTCAGCCTGTATGGATTGCAGTTGAGCTTTTAGGGTTATATAGGCCGGGTTGTCAGGTTGCAGCAAGGGGGTGTTCTGTTCAGTATTGCTGGCCGTTACCAAGGATTGTTGCAAGGTAGCAATCTGCTTTTTCAGTTTTAATACATCCGGGTGTTTATCCGAATATTGTTTTAACAGCGATGCCAGTCCGGCTTTTTTAGTGGTCAGTTCGGCATTCATCTTGTTAAGATCCGTATTGCTGCCGGTTTCTTTTCTTAACGAGTCAATTTCACGTTTGGTTTTAATGACATCCGGGTGGTCGGCAGAATAACTGGCTTGTAACGAAGGATATTCTGATTCCAGCACCTTAAGCCGGTCTTTCATATCAAATACACGGCCGCCTGCTGCATTGGTGGCCATGGCATTGGGGTCAATTTGTGCCAGCTCGCCTTCAAGATAAAACTGACGTTCATGTAATGAACGTTCTTGGCTATCAAGGCTTAACAATTGACTGCTAATTCCAGTCAGTTCTTGTTGATTAAGTTGGCTGATCTGCGGTAACTGGTTAAGGTTTTTTCCTTTAAAAGTCGCCAGTTGAATTTGTGTTTCGTTGATTTTATCTTTTAAACGGCGTGCCTCTTCACTTAAAAAAAGCGTTGCATTTTGTGCCGACTCAGTACGCGATTTAATATTTTCTTTTAGGAAGAGAGAGGTTAATTCGTTTGCCACTTTTTGGGCAAGTGCCGGAGTTTTGTCATCAAAGGTCAGCGTAAAGGCGATAGTCGCTTTTGCTGCCGAACCGGACTTGGTGACCACATCGGCACTGATGGGTTCAACTTTAATGCTTTTACGCATATTTTCAAGAATGCGCTCTTCCGGTTTAGATTTGCGTTCTTTAGCGTACAAATCAAATTTCTGGATAATGTCTATCAGATTGGCGCGGGTCATGATGCGTTGGCTGATGACCTGAATACGTTGATCGGCAAACGTCGTCACGGTAGAGCGCACCAAGTCAGAGGGGATTTCCTGTTCTTCAATCAGGATGGTGGCTATTGAGCGGTACACCGAAGGCAATACAACGGACAGCACGATACTGAGTATAGAAATCACTACAAACGGGATTAATAAAAACTTGCCGCGTCGTTTGACGATATTTATATAATCTTTGATATCGATCGTTTGGTTTTCCACGCTATTTCACCTGATAATTGGTTGTTGGTTGATAAGTAAGTTGTAGCTGAACACCATTGTCTATGCTGACTTGAGATGCGCTTTTAATTTCTTGTTGGCGGTAGGTGTACGATACCCCTACATTGACTTCAGGGGTCCATTTCCAATTGATATTGGGGCTAACAGACGCATATGTTCTATCATTACTAATCGAAGCATTTTGAGCGGTCGGCATTTTATATAGGGAATAATTGGTCGAAAGACTTGACGACCAACGTTCGTTAATGGTGTAGGTAGGGGTTAATGTCACTTGGGATTGCGTTTGCAAGCCTTGGGAGGTCGGGGATTGGTTTTGGGAGATGGCCAATGCAACCGAACCCTTCTCAAAAGATTTTTGTACCGATGCCTGAAAGACCCCACCAATGCCGTTGGTGTTGGTGGTGCTGGCGGTTGAGTATTTCTGGCTGGTAAACAGTTGTCCCGTAATAGGATCTTTGTATAATATCAGGTCAAAGTTATCAGTCGTTTGAATCAGCAGAGGATATGACGGCAACTGTAATTCCGTTTGTGAATAATTGATACCGGCTGAGACATAAGTAACCAGTTGCTCATCAAAACTATGTTGCCAGCCTAATTGCCCCACTTCATTAAACGTGGTCAGGCCTCGTACCGGAGCGTTATAACGAGAACCTGAAACCGTGGCATTGAGTTTGTCGTGTTCCGTATAGAGATGCGTGAAGGTACTTGATAGTTGTTGATAATCGTAGTCGTATAGAAAGGTGTTCTGGCTTTTTTCATAAGTAGCCTTACTGTAAGAATAGTTCAGCGAAACAGTGCTTAACTCGTTTAGCGCATACGAAACGGTTGGCGCTATGTTGAACTGTTTTACCATGACCTGAGTAAAAGCAAGCCCTTGAACAGTGTTTAGACTGTTTATGGATGACTGGTTATTAAATGAACCATCCAAGCCCCATTGTAAGCGTCCGCGCCGGTGTTGATAATCAATGTTAAATAACTGCTCGCTAATATTAAGCGCAGTGTCATTGGTATAAAACAACTGGTTCCAGGTAAAGTTTGATTTTAAATCTATATTTTCAGTACGCAGACCGACGTTTAGCCCGGGGGATAACTTGCTGATCCAGTTCCCTGTGGAGGTTGGTCGTAATAACAGGTTGCTGGTATAGCGTTCACTGGAGCTTATTACCGGTTGAAAAAAATAATCGTTAGCCTGACAGCTAAACGAGGCGCACAGCGTAACCGGAACTAAAAAGCCCTTTTTCATTTTGATTTTATAACGTAGGGTAAGGTGAGGCTTGAAGTTAAGGTACAGTAACCGTATCACCAGCTTGCAATATTATATTTTGCTCAAGATGAGCACCATCCAACACATCATCGTAATCAAAAGGGAATATTTTTACTTCATTGCCTACACGCCTAAGGATATGGATTGAATCTTCATCGGCATAAACCGTTAAGCCACCCGCCAAACTTAGCGCCTGCATAACATCAATACGTCTGTTGGCCGGATATTGTCCGGGTTTGTTGACTTTACCAATAACAAAAATAGTATTGCCGTTATTTTGCAGCAGTTTAATATTGACAACAGGATCCGCTATGTAATTTGCCAGTCTGCCTGCAATCGCTTCTTGAAGTGCAAAGATAGGCTTGCCGGCTGCCATAAGGGTGCCTGCAAGTGGAAAAGTAATGTTGCCATCAGGAGCTACCAAGGTTTGTTCTTTTTGCATACCTTCTTCTTTCCATACCGAAATTTCAATTAAATCACCTGGCGAAAGCAGGTAGTTGACGGTATCGGCGGGTTGTTCTTTAACCGGTTGTGCTTTAGGTATGGGTTCTATAATCGGTGCAGCGGGTTGTGAGTCGGCATAAGCAAATGTTGTAAATGCCAGAAAAAATGCAATAAATGTCAGTAAATGTTTCAAAATGATGTCCATTTTAGTAAGGATGTTTGTATAAGTCTTATGACTGGGGCAGTCGAACGGTCTTAAGAAGTATTATAGGAGTTAGATGTAACAGAAATAAGACAAGCAAGGTGAATCAAAAAAATATTATAAATTACACGATAAAATTATAGTATATAATTTTATTCTTAAAACAAAGTTAAGTAAATTTACCGACTTTAAATTTTTTTTAGTTTTTAAATGAAAAATTTTGAATGTCACTAGTCTACCATGAAATTTTTAATGTCATCAAAATTTAATAATTGGCAGTCATAATAGAGTGTCAAGCTAAGGCATCTTAAGGTTGTTAAAATGTGGATGATATAAACTATTCTGCATTGTCGGTTGATGGGTATTAGAATTCTGCACAAGTGACACTGATTGCCAAGGTTGCGCTATTGCCCTATTCTGATTTTCAAGCTATTATTGAAACATTAATATTAAAAGAAATCCGTGTAAAGCTTTTTTTGTGTAACTATTCAGTCCCCCTCTTTGAAAAAGAGGGGTTAGGGGAGATTTTATTAGATAAATCCCCATCACCCCCCCCCCTTTTTTCAAAGGGGGAGAGCAAAGCGAGGGGCTTGAATACTTACACCGCCTTTGTGCAACCGGGGCTTTGCTTTTTCCCACGATGCGGGACATTTTTTTGGGCAGGCTTTACGTCTGCCCTTTAATGCCACGATGTTAGCAGGGTAACCGCAAGGGATTGCCCCTACAAGACGCGGATATCGTTACATAAAAGGGCTGTCCACATAAGCCGGGACAAGCTGCAAGGCTTAACCGTTCGCCTTGAGCTTGTCGAAGGGTCGTTTATGGTTTCAGGCTCACCCACGAACGGCTTAACTTTAAACTGTCCCGCCTACGTGGGTAGTCAAAAAACCGGAGTGCAATAGTGTAAAAACAGCTAAAGCTGTTTTACTCCAGATGTATGCTTAGGAATGTGCATGAAATAACTTCGGCATCTTGCTCCCTCTCCCTCTGGGAGAGGGCTGGGGTGAGGGAATATAAATGGTCAAGTTATTTCATGCTCGTTCCTTAGCTTAACGGCATTACCTACGATACCTTCTTCAAAGAGAGGGCAGCGCGAGGATTTCAGGTTGGGATGAGGGGTGTGGACTTTATTCGCCTGATCCTATCCTATCCAGCAGGAGAGGGCGCTTGTGCTAGCTGTAGTTCACTGTTCTATTGGGCATAAAAGTTGTGTGAATATCAATGCCTTTAGTCTGAAGTTACAATCTGTTCTATACCTGATTTCTAATTATTAAACGTTAATCCTGATCCCTTAATCATTTATATTAAAAATGAATTTACATTCCCAAGACAACTCATCTGTTGGATTAAAAAACCCCGTCACCCTCTTGGCTCTTTGGGTTTTTGCGCTGCTATTGCTTGGCTATACCTTTAAAAGCAGTCTGGATATGATGGTTAACACCTGGATAGGCTTGGAAGAATATAGCCATGGGTTTTTTATACCCGTTATTAGTGTTTATTTTTTATGGATTCGGCGTCGGGAATTAACGTTTATTGAGAACTTTAAAGAGGCAGTGCCGGGATTTTTCATTTTAATCATTGGCTTGATGCTAGGGTTTTTAGGCGGATTGGCAACCTTAAAAACAATTGAACAATATGCTTTTATTATCACCTTAACAGGCATTTTTACGATTGCGTTTGGCTGGCGTGGGTTGCGTGTCGGTGCAATACCCTTGTTGTTTTTGATATTTATGGTGCCGTTTCCTGCATTTATTCTCAACAACCTGTCGGCAAAATTACAGTTGATTTCATCCTGGTTAGGTGTTGAGTTTATTCGTGCCTGCGACATCATGGTTTTTCTTGAAGGTAATGTCATTGATTTGGGTACCTATAAATTACAGGTAGTAGATGCCTGTAGTGGTCTTCGCTATTTATTTCCTTTGGCCAGTCTTTCTTTTTTGTGCGCTTATTTGTTTAAAGGCCCCTTTTGGCAAAAAACCCTGGTTTTTCTTTCTTCAATGCCGCTAACCATTTTCATGAACAGCTTTCGCATTGGCGTCATCGGCATCTTGGTGGACAACTGGGGAACAGCAATGGCAGAAGGCTTTTTGCATGATTTTGAAGGCTGGGTTGTGTTTTTGTTGTGTATGGTTTTGTTATTTGTGGAAATGTGGCTATTTTCCAGGCTCAGCGGCAAAAAAACAGCCTTTAATGAGCTAGTGTTAATTCCTAGTGAGTGGTCAGGTGATACAAAACAGCCTAATCCTGAAGCTAAATACAATAAATCGATAGTACTGTTGTTATTATTAATGGTGGGTAGCGCCATCGCCTCCAATTTTATCCAAGAGCGGGAAGATATTATTCCTGCTCGCAAAGCCTTTCTTAACTTTCCATTACAGATGGGGAACTGGCAGGGACGTAATGACTACCTGGCTCAACATTATCTGGATGAACTTAGATTAACAGACTATGCCATTATTAACTATGTGCAGCCAGAATCAGGTAGTAGCATTAACTTTTATAGCGCCTATTATCAGGCTCAGCGCAGGGGTGTTGCAATGCATTCTCCCAAAGCTTGTATGCCCGGTGACGGATGGCAAATTACCGAGTTTGGACAACGTAACTTTCCCGATATAACAGTTGATGGTGACCCGCTTGAATTAAATCGTGCAGTTATCCAAAAGGGTGAGAGTAAGCAATTGGTTTACTACTGGTTTCAACAACATGGACGCACGTTAACCAATGAATATTTAGTAAAATGGTATCTATTTTATGATTCCCTGATTATGAACCGGACTGACGGGGCTTTAATACGGTTGGTTACCAGTGTCGGAAAAACTGAAGACATTGAAAAAGCAGACCAACGCTTACAAGCTTTTATGAAGCAACTGGTACCTGAATTGCAGGGTTACATACCCGGAAAACTGGCCGCTCAATAAGCAGGCTAAGGCTTAATGCCTTTAAGTTAAGTCAAGTTGTTTAAAAAAAACTGGAGTGCAATCGCTTCAGCTATTGCCTGTAAAAAAGCTAAAGCTTTTTTACTCCAGTTGTACGCTTAACTTAACGGTATTAATGTAAGACTGTTTTAGTTCACCACGAAGACGCGAAGAAAGTAAAAACTTCGTGTCTTCGTGGTGATAATCTTTTTTATTTAACCAACCAACAGAAGTAATCATGACTAAAAAAGTTGCATTAATAACCGGTGTTACCGGACAAGATGGTTCATACCTTGCAGAATTATTACTGGAAAAAGGGTATGAAGTTCATGGCATCAAACGGCGTTCATCGCTTTTTAATACGCAACGGGTTGATCATATCTACCAAGATCCCCACATCACAGACCCCAAGTTTTATCTGCATTACGGTGATTTAACCGACAGCTCCAACTTAACCCGTATCTTAAGTGAAACCCAACCGGATGAAGTTTACAATCTGGGTGCCATGAGCCATGTGGCGGTGTCTTTTGAATCGCCTGAATATACCGCTGATGTTGACGGTATTGGCACGCTGCGATTGCTTGAAGCCATCCGCTTTTTAAAGCTGGAAAAGAAAACCCGTTTTTACCAAGCCTCCACTTCAGAGCTTTACGGATTGGTACAAGAAATACCGCAAAAAGAAACCACCCCGTTTTATCCGCGTTCACCGTATGCCGTTGCCAAGCTTTATGCTTACTGGATTACTGTCAATTACCGTGAAGCTTACAACATGTATGCCTGTAACGGGGTGCTGTTTAACCACGAATCACCACGCCGGGGTGAAACCTTTGTGACCCGCAAAATAACCCGTGGCCTGAGCAATATCGCCATGGGCCTGGAGCAGTGCTTATTCATGGGCAATATGGATTCACTCAGAGACTGGGGACATGCCAAGGATTTTGTGCGCATGCAATGGATGATGATGCAACAAGAACAACCCGAAGATTTTGTTATCGCCACCGGCGTGCAATACTCGGTACGGCAGTTTATTGAAATGGCCGCCGGCGAACTGGGTGTTAC
>Ga0194058_10000684_pt1 | contig 16799 bp, 13 predicted proteins | sample SepL4417m_MetaG_FD_155490 | JGI IMG/M metagenome (GOLD analysis project Ga0194058, IMG submission 155490) | Anoxic zone freshwater microbial communities from boreal shield lake in IISD Experimental Lakes Area, Ontario, Canada - Sep2016-L442-17m | ecosystem: Environmental > Aquatic > Freshwater... | reverse complement strand
TTTGGGTCTGATACCCCAAAGCTTGCTTCGGCTTTGCTGCTGGAGGGACGACCTCCGTGTCGTCCGTGGAGAGCAACGGACCGGACAGAGCCGGTTCCTCCAAATGCCTCGGGGCTTGCCCCGAGGTTCTTTGCTTTTTGTTTCTCCTCCATGTTTTACTCGATATTAGGTGGTTATCGCTTCATGGGTTGAAAGGCGGAGGGATGTTCAGTTCGATGTCGTATTTCAGCTGTTTGCGCTCGTTCGTATTCGTGACCTTATCGGCTCCGCCGGCACGGGCCATCGCGCGCTGGCTCGCCACGGAAAAGCCGATCGTGAGCCCGCTCGGAGGATTCGCCGGTGAGCTGTTCGTGTTAGTGCCTCTGAAGGTATATTGAAACGGGTTGGAGTTGTTCCAATTTGTCGAGTCATAAGGGTAAACGCCCTCGAGCAGCGCCTCCGCATTGTTGGTTCCTGATTTTGTCCACCATGCCGGGTTGAGCGGATCCCAGACGGTCGGGTAGTTTGAAATCGTCGGCTCGACGACGGAGCGGTAGATCGTGTTGCTTTCAAGGAAATACGTGACCAGCCGCTGGTCCGAGACGTAGTTGGTTTTCAGGTGCGAGGAGGAGGAGACGAACGAGACCTGGGTTGGCGTGCCGTAAAATTGGTTTTGGTTGGTTCCGATCCGGGCCTGCGCGAGGTCCCGGCGCATGAGGTCGAACAGGATTCGGACGTCCTGGTCGATTTTGAGGTTCTCATCGGTGCGGTTGGCATTGCTCATCAGCCCGCTCGTCAGCTGCAGCAGCATGACGATCATCAGAGAAAAGACGGTCGTGGCCACGAGCATCTCGAGGAGAGTGAAGCCGGATCTGTTGGGCGGGGGGCGCATCAGCTCAATCCTTGGACGTGCGGGTGATGATCGAAGAAAACGAGCGCTTCGAGCGGTTCGCCTCCGGGGCGAGCGCAGGATAGGAAATCTCGATGTTCAGAAAAACGGTATTGCCGGCATTGCCCAGGTTGGCGAGCGCGCTCGCCACCTCCGCATTGGCTGAGGAAAGCCCTGCAGCCGAAACCGGACCGACTTCGGTCCGCATGGAAAACTGGCGGTCTTCCGGTTTTGTGGTGGTGACATTCGAGAGGTTCAGATCATAATAGTTCGTGAGCGTCACGGTGGCTCCCGAAGCGACCTGCGCCAGCGTGCTGCCGCCGAGGTAATTATTCGTGTCGCTGGTATCCCACGCCGCGCTTGCGCGGAGCTGGCTGGTCACCTTCCCCGCAAGGATCGCCGCCACGCTCTCCAGCCGGGCTTCCCGGCTCGTCTTCTGCCCCTGCGCGACCAGAGCGAAGATTGCAAGCATGGAAAAGCTCGCCAGGCCGAGGGCCAGGACGATTTCGACGAGGGAAAACGCGCGGTTTCTGATGGGGTAATCGGTCATCATATCTCACTCACTGCCGAATCACCTTCACCTTCCCGCTCAGGCGGTCGACGGTAATCTGGTTGGTGATCACGTAGTCCAACGGCTGATAGGCAGGCTGCTCGGTCGCAGCCATGCGGGTTCCGACCTGGAGCGGGAGAACCGGCTTCGCGCCCTCGGGGTGGGAATCCTCGGCCAATGCTCCGTCGGAAACAAAGCTGATGATCCGCATCGCTTGGTTTGATCCATTTTCGCGCGGATAGGGAAAGATATTCGTCCCGGGCAGTTGGTTCAACGTCGCTGCAGCCTCCGGTCTGAAGAGAACCCCGGTGGGAAGTTTTTTCCATGGCGTGAGGTATCGGAAGTTTGTTCCGGACGCATCCTCCTGACGGATGACCGCATAGGCGGCATAGCTGCGCTCATCGAGCGAGGCTTCCGGCGCGAGAACAAAATACGTCTGCTTGCGCGAGCGGATCGCTTCCGATCGTGCGAGGGAGATCGTGCTGGCCACAGAGGAGAGCGAGCCGCTCATGGCGGACGACCGCAGGAGGCCCGGACCGACCGCCATCGTCATCGCGAGGAGGATCCCCATGATCCCCATCACGATAAGAAGCTCCAAAATCGTGAACCCCGGAGGGCGAGATCTGATATGCGTTCTATGAAGGGAAACGGACATTCAAAATGGGTTTCTGTGTAGTTCTGTGTAGATGTCTATGTGAATAGACGTGACCGCTGCCGCGCTGTCAATGTCAATACATCGGCGCGCGTTGATTCCCGTCCAAGGCGGGGATGGCCGCGGTGCTCCCTGGCCTGGATCACCCGCCCTACCGGCAGATAAGCTTATCACAAAGAGGGTTCTTGGCTGTTTTCAGAGGATGCTTATCCCGCAGAGACGCCGAGGCGCAGAGGTTTTTGGGGATTTTCATTCCCTTTGGGTCTGATTCCCTGAAGTTTGCTTTGCCTGTGTTCCTCTCTCGCATTTTGACAGAATCCTCTGCGCCTCAGCGTCTCCGCGCGAGTCTATTTTCCTGGCATTCGCCCATTGGGAACACCGAGGAATCCCACAAAGAGAGGCGGATGCTCGGGTGCTATTTTCTGGCGCCGTAGGCGTTGTTCCGGTCGGCAACGAAGAGGTCTTCTCCCCTGCGCTGGAGGACGAACGTGTTGTTATCTCCAAATTTCGTCCATGGTCCGGGCGGGACATCGCGCGCATCGACGAATTTCCAGTCGGTGACGTCCGTTCCGTTCATGCCGAGGTAGTCGCGGACGGCTGGGGAGACGTCGAGCCCAGCTCCCTTGTTGAGGTTCGGGAGGGGGATGGCGTTTCCGAAAACATACTGCCAGTGGTCTGTGCGGAATGGCCCGCAGTCCTCCCATTGCGCATAGGCGATCCTTCCCCGGTAGCGGACGGCGAGCCACCGGCCTTTGCAGACGGATTTTCCCGGGCGCTCGAACGCCTGCTTGAACCACGGGATCGCCTTGCGCGACTCGGGCTTCGTGGTCCCGTGCGTCACATCGTTATAGGGCAGCGCGACGTAAAACGGATTCTGTCGTGGCAGGAACCCCTTCGGAACAAAGTTCTTGCGGGCGCCGGGATCCGGGTTGTCGTATCCCCCATAGTTCGTGGCCCATCGGGCATCCCATGAGCTCTTGTAATTCGGAACCGGGTTGTTTGCGGTCGGGCGCTCTCCGACCCAGAAGATCGTCGTGACGATCCGCTGCTTCCACGGGTACCGGTTGAAGCCGGAGCGGAAATTCGAGGGGGCAACGACCTGAGGCTCGACTTTCAGAATCTCATTTTGGCGGAGAAGCATCGCATACCGCTCGAACTCGGGCGAGTTGGCGCACGCCCCGACGGCCGCACCTGCAAAAAGGCCGATGGCAACTGCCGCTGAAATCCGGGTGAAAATCATGTTCGGGAAAGGGTTGCGAAACTATCCGCCAGATTACGATCTTCCGCAAACGAAAAATCGGGCGAAAAATCGCGGCGGCCGGTGCATCGCGCAAAAGCTGAGCCTCCCGTTCGCCTCCCTTGGGAGGGCGGTCGCCCCCGGCCACCTTGCTGAGCAGCCCGAGGGCAGGCTGCCTCCTTTGGGAGGGTGGTCGCCCCCGGCCGCCTTTGCCGAGCAGCCAGCCTCCCGAAAAACGAAATCTTGGCAGCTGCCGGGGAAATCCTTTATAGCAAGCGGCCTGATGAGGAGGTTTCGATATGGCAAATGAACAGCAGGAGTTGTGGATCAAGTGGGTTGCGCTGACGACAACGATCCTGGCGGTCTGCGCGGCGATCGGGTCGCTCAATGGAAGCTCCTATTCCACTCGCGCGCAGGTTCTTACGACGCAGGAAAGTAACCAGTGGTCGTATTTCCAGTTATAGCTTTCAGGCCGCGCAAAGAATGGGGAGCTACACCCACCCGAGCCAGCCGATGAGGCCGGCGGCGGCCACGATGAAGAGCGGGTTGATTTTTGTCGTCGAAAAAATCGCCGTGCAGACTCCGGTGAGCAGGTACGCCTGCCAGCCGTGGTCGGCGGCTTTGCTCATGACCCATCCGCTGGCGAGGATGAGGCCGACCGTGAGCGGGGCGAGCCCGCGTTCGATGGCTTTGCGGAGCGGCAGGTCCTTGGCTCGTTCCCATACGCGGCTGACCAGGTAAACCAGGATGCCCGCCGGCAGCATCATCGCGATCGTCGCCAGGATCGCCCCGGGAAATCCCCCCGCCTTGTAGCCGATGATCGTCACGATGAGGATGCTTGGCCCCGGCGCGGCCTGCGAGATCGCAAAGACGTCCGCAAATTGCTTGTCGCTGAGCCATCCGTAGCCGTTGACCGCCTTCCTGTGCATCTCGGGAAGCACCGTGTTCCCGCCGCCGATCGAAAGGATCGAGAGCGAGCTGAAGAGGAGCAGGATTTGAGTCAGCCTTGTCAGGTTCATGGTTTTTTGGGCCACGCCCATGCGACGGCGAGCGGGGCGAGCAGGGCGAGGCACGCGAGGAGCGGCCAGCGGGCGATCCCGTTCATCAGGAAGATGGTTGCGAACAGGGACACGGGAATGAGGCCGGTCAGGCACTTCTTCCCGGTCTTGAAGACCATCGAGAGCGTGAGCGCGACCGCCGCCGCAGCAGCCCCCTTCAGGATCCCCTTCACTGCGGGAATGTGGTGGAACTGAAAATAGAAATACGCGAGCGCCAGGACGATGAGGACCGGAATAAACGTGAGCCCGAAGACCGCCGCCACGGCGCCGGGAACCCCGCGGAACTTGACCCCGACAAAGACCGCAAGGTTGACCTGGTTCGCGCCCGGAAGGATCCGGCTCATCGTGACCGCACTGAGAAATTCCTCGTCCTCCATCCACCTTTTCTCGACGACGATCACCTCGCGCGACCACGCGGAGAGGCCGCCGCCGAACGAGGCGAGGGCGATGTGGTTGAACGTCAGGGCGAGGCTCGCCAGCGAGGGCTTGTCACTCATGGACCAGATCCGGGTCGTGCGGAAAATCGTCTTCGTGATGGAGCGAGGGATCGAGCGGGTCGGGAGCCTCGTAGCGGTGGGATGTCGCCCAATCGTTTTCGAAGACCGCCAGCAGGCGCGCCACGACTCCCGGATCGCTGACCTGGGTTCCCAGCTCGCGCCGGAGATCGAATGCCGACCGGTCGATGTTCATCGAGCCGACCAGCGCGTGCGCCTTGTCCGCCAGAAGGAGCTTCGCGTGCAGGCGCAGGTTCTTTTGCTTGTGGACCTTGATCCCCGAGCGGTGGAGCACGCGGAGCGACGAGAACGTGTCGAGGATGTCCCAGTCGCTGATCCCATGCTTGCCGCCGCAGAGGACGCGCACCTCCACCCCCCGGTGGGCCGCATCGAGGATGCGGTCGAGGATCGTGGCATCCACAAACTTCGGATGCTGGATGTCGAGCGAGCTGCGCGCGGAATCAATGAACCTCGACATCGCCTCGCGCGAGTTGCTGTTGCTCCAGAGCAGCCCGGAGGCTGCAGAAGGCCGCCAGTCCTTGCGCTCATCCCAGTCGGCCTGGAACCCCTCGGCCACCTGCGCGACTTTCGCAGGCTCCTGGACGATCACCCCGTAATCGCGCGTCACCGTAAAATACTTCTCGCACAGGTTGAACGTCGCGATCAGCACCGCCTGGCCGTCCACAACGATCGACTTCTCGTGCGTGACGTAAAATTCCGGGCTCGCCCACTTGATCTCCACCCCGGCGCTCTTGAAAAACTCGAACGTCGCATCGTTGGCGCGATCCCCGCCGGAGCGCTTCGGGTTGAGCATCACCCGCACGGAGACCCCGGCATTTTTCCTCTCCACGACGGCATCCATCAGCTCCGGCTGCGTAAACGTGAACTGCTTGATCAGCAGGGTCTTTCTCGCCAGGCGGATAAAATCCAGAACCGGCGCAGCTCCGTCATCCGGCTGCACGATCAGGTGGGGGACAGGAAGAAACATGCCGGGATTCTACCACTCCCGGGCGCAACAGCGCAAGCGCCGAGCATTTCCCCTGATCGCGCGCGCGTCAGCGCAGTAAAGAACCCCGGGGCAAGCCCCGAGGCATTTGGAGGGACCGGCTCTGTCCGGTCCGTTGCTATCGACGGACGACACGGAGGTCGTCCCTCCAGCACCAAAGCCGAAGCAAGCTTCGGGGTATCAGACCCACAGGGAATGAATGGAGGGCGGTCGCCCCCGGCCGCCTTGCTGAGGAGCCCAAGGGCGGGCTGCCTCCCTTGATCTGCCGTTTGTCGCGCCACCCTCCCTGCGTCCTGCTCACGGGTGCATGACGCGAAAGTTACCGAGGTAGGGCGGGACGTCCCCGGCCCGCCGCAGGAGGTCAGCCCGGTCAGCCCGGAGGTCAGCCCGGAGGTCAGCCCGGTCAGCCCGGAGGTCTGCCCCTACCTTTCAGCCCATGGCGGTAACTTTCCCGTCATGCACCCCCTGCTCTCTGACGTGATTTGGCATTTTTTGAAAGATCGGGGTTGCAGATGGCGGGATAGACAGCTAGACATGTAGGATCTCCCTATGACACACCGACTCTCCTCTCCACGCTCGCGTTTTTCCTTCAGCATTGTCTGCCTGTGCGGGGGGGCGCTGGCGGCGTTAGGCATCCTCCAGGCGGAGGTGCTGGCGCCAGAAATCGGCGCGCAGCCCCTGCAGATGGTGCGCGTCCTGTCCCCCGAGTGGCTGCTTGTTGCGGACGATTACAACGACGAAAACGACAAGAAAATCTACGAGGCGAACAAGGAATTCTTTGATGTGGCGCTCGGGGAGCTTTTAAAAACCGAGGGGAAGGCGGAGGGCAATGTCAACTGGCCGCTCTGGAAGGGTCGGGCCAGCCGGTTCCAGTCGGAATTTGTGAGGCTTTGCGACCAGGACAAGCGGATGGGAGACGCCGCATCGTTCAAGATTGCGAGCAAGGATGACCCGGCGTATGCGACCCCGAAGAGCCCGGACAAAGCGATTTTCTGGATGATGGTGCTTGGCGACCGGCTTTACCAGACTGATGCGGTGATGCGGGGCTGCCGCAACCATCAGATCGGGCATTACTCCTACCTTCGCCTCCCCACGCCGCTGAAGGAAGGGGCGACCTACCAGATCCGGCAATGGGACGGCCGCGAGTCCGCGCTCACGTTTTCTGACCGCACGACGCGCAACGCGGCGATCAAGGTCAACCAGATCGGCTACCTTCCGGATGCGACCGAAAAGTATGCCTACGTCGGAGGCTGGATCCCGACCGTCGGCCCGCTCCCGATTTCCGAGAAGGCGGGATTCGAGATCTGCGACGCGAAGACCGGCCAGGCGGTTTACAAAGGCGCGCTGAAGCTCCGGGCAAAAGCCGACTGGAAGCCCGGGAAGCTGATGGATGAGGAGGATCCTGCGCCATACAGCGGCGAGGACACCTACGAGATGGCCTTCGGGGATTTCAAGATGCCAGGAACGTATTACATCCGGATCCCTGGCGCGGGACGCTCGGCCGATTTTTCGATGAACAAAGCCGTCTATGGCGAGCCGTTCTATGTTCAGGCCAGGGGGTTTTACCAGCAGCGCTGCGGAACCCCGCTGCCCAAGCCGTTTACGAACTGGGAGCGCCTCGCCTGCCATACGGATCCGGTTTATCCCTGCGGCATTGTGGGGAACGGCTCCAACGACTGGGTCGATGAGCAGGGCAAAAAGGTTCGCGACAACCTGGACTTCGAGATCATCAAGACCACCGGTCGGAAGGACGAGCCGGGCAAGCCGTACAATGGCGGGTGGCACGATGCGGCGGATTACGACAGGAGGCAAAGCCACCACCTTTCCGTGTGGGATCTTCTCGGGGCCTACGAGCTCAACCCGGCGGCATTCACCGACAGCCAGCTCAACATTCCGGAAAAGGGAAACGGGATTCCCGATATCCTGGACGAGGCGGCCTGGGGGGTGGACATCTGGGCGCGCATGCAGAACCCCGACGGATCGGTTCCCGGCCGGATTGAGACCGTGAGCCATCCTGTCCATTTGGGGATGCCGGACAAGGAGAAGACCGACTGGTTCTACGGGAAGCCAACCCGGAGCAGCACGATGTATTTTTCCGCCTCGGCAGCATGGCTGAGCCGCCTCTTGCAACCGTTTGACGCGAAGCGGGCGCAGGTGCTGCGAGAGCAGGCGGCGCGCGCCTACAAGTGGGTGGTGAGCCAGCCGCCTGTCCTGCCCGATATCGAAATGAAGCTTCGGATCAAGCGGAAAGGCGCGAAGGAGGAAAAGGAGGAGACATTCAAATTGGTGGATGATCCGAAAGATTTTTACTTTCCGGCGTTGCTGGCTGGCCTCGAGCTTTTCAAGGCGACCGGGGAGGAGGCGTATCGGGCGGACATCGTCGGGAAGTGGGGCCCCCCTTGCATCCGCTCATTCAAATCCTATCCGAACCTCTACCTTTATGCTTGGAACCTCTATGCTCTCGCAAAAGCGAAGGACATGCCTGAGGAGCTGGTCGCCGGCGCGCGCGATGCGATCCTGGAACAGGCCGATGCCCGCATGGCCTTCATGGGCAGCAACCCCTACCGGCATCCTTGGAACCCGGGAAAGAGCCGGCGGTGGGGAGGTGCGCTTCCCGCCACATTCGCCAAATTCTTTGTGCTGGCCGACCGCCTGACCGGAAAGCCGGAATATCGCACGGCCGTCGAGCTTTGTGCGGATTTCCACCTGGGAACGAACCCGCTCGGCTACTCGCACACGACCGGGCTGGGCGACCAGTTCCCGCCCTCGATCCAGGACGCAGAGACCCGCGCCGACGGCCTTTTTGAGCCGGTTCCCGGCCTGACCCCCTACGGGATCATCAGCATGCCATTCAGCACGTTGAACGAAGCCCTTCGCCCGACGATCGAGCCGCAGGAAAAAGGCGGGGAAAAGTCGGTGCATGCGTTCTTGCCTGCGCCGTATGACACCGCCAATCCTCCGATCCCGATGTGGCGGAGGATCGGCCCCCACTCGCGCATGGATCCCTTGAACAACGAGTTCACGCTGCAGGAAACCCTCAGCCCGGCGGTGGTGATGTTCGCCGCGCTGATGGAGCCGGGCTGGATGCCGGACGAGGCGCTGAAGAGCCGCAGGCCGCGCGAGCAAAAAGACCTCATGGAGACGTGGTTCCGCATCCCGTGAGCGCTGGGAAATCCCGCGCGATGCACCTGCCAACACCAAGCACGCAATGAACGAGGCGAAAACCCTCGAGGAGCACCGGCGATACCTCCACGAAATCGTGAGGCTCAAAGTGTGGTATCTCTGGCAGCGGCTGCATTCGTATCCGGAGGAGAACCTGCGGTATATCCTGCGCGAACGAGTGGATATTTACCGGAAGACCGATGAGAACCCCGAGGGGGTGAACCCCAAAGACCTCCATTTTGAGGAGCCGGCATGGCTGAGGATGGAGGAGGCGTTGCAGGCATTGTGGGAGAAGAGAAAAGATGACGCGCAGGGCTTCGAGGACGAGGGGTTCGGGATTTTTCAGACGAGCGTGGAGGCGCGCTGCGAGAGGGATTTTTTCGAGCGCCCGTATGTGCTGGATTACAAGTGCGGGAGCCTGACGTATGATGACCCGCCGCCGGAATCCCCGCAGCGGGTTGGCTTTCACATCGCCAATGCCAACGCTCCGGGCTCGATCTTCGAGCCCCCGTCGCATCTTGCGGAATGCCTGTGCAGGGTCATGGACGGTGCTTCTCAGGACTTCGGTGCCACCGAGCTCCGGACCGGTACCTGGCTCAATTGCCACCCCAGGTTCCTCGCGTTTTTTCCCGGCTGCTGGCAGGACCGGCTCTCGCCCGTGCATGATGACGTGCGATGGAACTTTTCCTGGTGGGGGCAGTTTTTGACCGCGCGCGGAACCTTTCACTCGAAGCTGGGCGCGCGGCTCCGGAGCACGGGGATTTTCCCCATGCCGCCACGCGAAAGCTGGTGCTCATTTGGCGAGCTCCGCGCGCATCTTGACTCGATGTCGGTAGAACCCCAATAAACAAAATGATGAACACAACCCGGAATAACTCAGCAACCGCGGTGCCCGGCGCGGAACTCCGCACAATAACCTCCAATTCCCGAACGGACCGGCACAGGAAAGATTCGCGGCCGCGCTGGATCCTCCTGGCCGTCGCCTGGGCTTGCCTGCTGGGAAATGCGGGCGCGGCCACGGATTCCGGGGACCGGCTTTTTCCGACCCCCGTGTCATTGCCGAAGGCCGGCGAGTGGGATGTTCGGATGCTGGCGCCCGATCTTGTCGAGGTCCGGGTCGTCGGAACCAAGGAAAAGATGAGCGACCCGCTCAAGCATCTGGAACAGTTTTTTGGCGCGGACGGGAAGGTGCTGATTCCCGCGACAACGGAATTTTCGGCGACGGCGGCAGGGGCCCCGGTAGAGGTGAAGGAAACCGGCTACCGGCAGGTCCTCGATTTTGCCGCGTTCCGGGGGTTCGATGTCCGGGCGATCGGCTCGCTGTTTCTCAAGCTCGGCCGCGCGCTGAAGGTCGGGGAAAGCGTCGAGATCCGTTCGAAGGGGCCGGCCTATTGGCCCGGGAACGAGGCTTTGAAAGCGACCTGGACCGGCATCGGATTCAACCCGGCGATCCATGTCAACCAAATCGGCTATGCGCCTGCGCTTCCGAAACTCGCACGGGCCGGCTTTTTCCTTGGCAGCCTGGGCGAGCTGGATATTCCGGCCGGGGACTTTTCCCTCCTGACTCCCCAGGGAGAAAAAGTCTGGTCCGGGAAGCTGGTGCCGGCGAAGGAGGAAGGCTGGCCGGACGCGGCGTATCAGAAGGTTCTTCTCGCCGATTTTAGCGAATTCAAGACCCCCGGGGAATATGTGATCGAGATCCCCGGCCTGGGCCGGTCGGCGCGTTTCCGGATTCATGACGACGCGATCGCCTATGCGGCACGCGCCTATGCGCTGGGAATTTACCACCAGCTCTGCGGGGGCTCGAACGACCTGCCGTTCACGAGGTTCACCCATCCGGCCTGCCACACGGCGCCGGCTGAGATTCCCACGATGGAGCCGCAATTCGATGCGACGAACAAACACATCAAGACGATGGAAAAGGCGCAGCTGGCCAACGTGGATGCCAGCCTTTATCCGTTTGTGCGCCACGGCACGGTCGATGTGAGCGGCGGATTTCATGATGCCGGCGACTACAGCAAATACATGAACAGCGCCTGCGTGCAGATCCACCACCTCGCGTTCGCGTCCGATTGCATCCCGGGCGAAAAGCCCGATAACCTCGGGATTCCGGAGAGCGGAGACGGGATTCCTGATGCGCTCCAACTGGCGAAGTGGGAGGCGGATTTTGTCGCAAAAATGCAGGACGAAGACGGGGGATTTTATTTCATCGTCTATCCGAAGAGCAGGAAGTACGAGGGCGACGTTCTGCCGCAGAACGGCGACCCTCAGGTCGTTTTCCCGAAGAACATGATCTCCTCAGCCGAGGCCGTGGGGGCATTGGCCGAGATGGGAAGCTCGCCGTCCTTCCGGAAATATTATCCCAAGGATGCCGACCGCTACATGGAGGCGGCGAAGAAAGGCTACGACTTTCTCCGCCGGGCGGTGGCCGCTCATGGCTACGAGGGGTCGAGCCAGCTCATCAGCCACTACGGCGCGCTTTTCGGCCATCACGATGAAATGTCCTATGCTGCCGCCGCCATGTTTGCCGCCACCGGCGACAAGGCCTATGAGAACGATCTGAAGGAGTGGTGGCCGGACCCCCTTGGTTCGGATGCCAGGCGGTGGGGGTGGTGGCACCTTGCCGAATCCTACGGAAGCGCCGCGCGGGTTTACGCGTTCGCCCAGCTCTCCGGCCGCCCTGGCGGTGGGAAGGAAGATCCCGAATACCTCAAAAAAATGCGGCAGGAGCTGATTGATGCCGGGAACGCGCAGATCGGGCGGGCGGAAGCCTGCTCGTATGGGATCGCGATTCCTCTCGAGAGCAAACGATTCCGTGCCATCGGTTGGTTTTGGGCGATGGACGGCGCGTTCGATGTGGTTCCCGCAGCCCTGCTGGACGAAAGCGTGCGGGCCAGGGCGATGAGGACCCTCAGCGACGCCTCAGGCTACGAGTTCGGAGAAAACCCCATCAACCGGCCCTTTGTGTCCGGCGCCGGCAGCCGGTGGATGCGCGAGATCGTCCACCAATACGCAGAGAACGACGAGCGCGTCCTGCCGCCCTCCGGGATTCCGTTCGGCAACGTGTTCGGCGGCCCCCACAATCTTTACCAATACAAGCTCAATGATCGCAATGGTCTGAACAGCCTGTTCTACCCGGAGCTGGGTGCCAATTTCCCGTTTTACGATCGCTCGGTGAGCGATGCGTTCAACGTGTCCGCAGAGTTCACGATCACCACGCAGGCGCGCAACCTCGCCGCTTACCTGTATCTGCTCAGCCAGACAGGAACGCCGGCGAAACCGTGGAAGTCGGCCGCCGGAAAAATTGTGGGGGCACCAGAAAAAATCCGTTCCGGCGAGAAATTCAGCGCGACGCTCGAGGTTGCGGGAATGCCGCCGCTGGACGAGGCCCAGGTGGTCTGGGAGGCGAGCGGGAGCGAGCCGTCCTTCGGCCCGAAGTTCGAGGGAAGCGTCGGCGACGCCTACCCCGGGTATTTGGAGGTCGAGGCGGTCTGGCCCGACGGACGCCGGGTCTCTGCGCGGCACGACATGGCGGTCTCGCAGGGCAGCTCCGCCGCTCCCGCCATCGCAACCCCAACAACTCTTGCCCTCGTTTCTTTCGATGATTTGCCAGAGGGCAGGCTGCCCGAGGGCCAGAGCCAAAAAATTCCGTCCCTCAAGGCGACCGGTTCGGTGGACAGTTCGGCTGCGAATGTCGGCTGGAACCGCGAGCTTTCCGGCCGCGCGCTGCACTTCAACAATTTCAAGTCGTTCATCGAGATCGACCTCGGCAAGCCCGACGTCTCGGCCGGCCTCACCGTCTCGTTCTGGCTCTCCGGAGAAAAGTTTTCTTTTGGGGTCGATACTTCCGAGGTTGCGGCGATCCTGTTTGGCGGGAAGCGGGCGGTGGCAATCCGCACGAGCAAGTGGCCGAAGCCGGTGGCGCCGGATGTCGCGAATGACAAGGGCTATGCCGTTGTTGGATGGGAGCAGCTCAAGGACGCGCTTTCCACAAAAAAATGGCATTTCTACCAGATGTCGATTGCTGCGGATGGCGCGTTCCAGCTGTGGGAAGACGGGCGCCTGCTCGGCAGCGCCGCCTTGCTCCCGCTGCAAGGGGAGCCCCTGACGGTCCGGTTCGGCGGGTTCATCGGCTACATGGATGATCTCCATGTGCAGTCGGGCGTGCTGCCAGCTCCGAAGAGCGCCGCGAAATAATTATTTTTCCAGGCTCCAGAGAAATGTCGTGTTCGGAGCGGCCGTGATTTCGCCGGCGCCGACCGGGCGCCCGCCATTCCACAAATCGCTTGCGCGGGTTCCCTCGGGCAGCCGGACGACTCTCGATGGCGCAGGTCCAGTGCAGAGGCAGAGGAACCGGTCGTTGGCGTAAACGAGATCGCCGGCGGGAGCGAAGCAATGCACGCCGGCCGAGGCTGCGAGCGCGTGCAGGATCGTGTCCGGGAGGAGTGGGCCGGCATTGAATACCGAGGGGAATCCGGGTCGATCCGCCCTGGCCAAGGCCACCCCGTCGGCATCCTTCCACCGGGCGAGCGTATCGTCTGCATCTTGAGGAATGACCTCCAGGCGCGGCGATCCCGCGAGCTGATCCGGCGCAGGATAATGCTTCATGCGGTCACTGCATTGCTCCCGCAAAAAACTTGTCCCGTATTCGTGGGGTGCGCCCATTGCCAATGCGTTTTCCGTAGAGACAAAATCCCAATCCCCGGTGGAATCGCCTGCTTGCGCGAGAGAAAATCCGGTGAGCGCTTCGGCGCGGCGGATGTCGAATTTGTTCCCGTCGAGAAATCCGGGGAAGAGGTTCCAGATCGCTGTGGCTTGCGAGGCCCGGAGCTTGTTGTGAATCGCCTCCCGGCGGGCCTCATCGGCAAAAAAGACGTTCAAAAAATTGACGATCCGAGCGTCCGGCCAATCCATTTGCAGGAAGTCATCGAGCGTGATGAACGTCCATGGGAACCCGCTCCGGTGGAGGTTCCACTGTTTTTGAACGGGGAAAAGGATTGTCCACAAGCCGCTGCTGGGGGTGACCAGCCGGAGGCTGAGCTCGTCCACGACAACGAGCGCCTCCGCTTTGGGAATCCGGCGCAGGCCCGGATTTTTCGCTGCGATTTCCTGCATCCGCCGCAGCGCGTCGCGCACGTCCGGGCGGCTGAAGGAACCGCCGAAAAGATCCACCCACGAATGCCAGAGCCCCTCGGCCATGGAAAATCCAAAGTCCCTCTTGAGCAGCTCGATGGCCTCCGTGGGATTCTCCGGCACCCGGATGAACGAATGCCACCATGCGTGTTTTTCTTGCGAGAGTTTCACGTCGGCGGAATTGATAAGCCGCTTTCCGTGGTGCGATGCCGAGCCGGTCATGGACTGGGAGCTCGTGGCGCCGCCGACTCCGCGGTTGCTGTAGTCGAGCGGGCTGGCGAGGAAATCCACATCCGGGGAATCCATCACGCGCTGGAGCGCGAGATGCCCGTTTCTTGCAGGGCATGGGAAGTCGGTCTGCGTCCACCAGTATCCGTAAAACCCGCCGATGAGCGTCCCTGGCGCGGCGGCGGAGCGGGCCTCCCGGCAAAGGTGGAGGAAGCAATCTGCCTGCGCGTCGGACAAGGCTGCTGCAAAGTCCGCTGCGGGCGCGTGGTTCGCCGGAAGCGGCCCGCTGCCGGCCGCTGCGCGTTCGGACGGCAGCGGAAGTTCGACGTCGCTCCATGCGGCGATGTGTTTTCCCCAGGCCCCGCTCAAATCCTGCGGGCTGCCGTAGTGCTTGGAAACCCAGCTCTGGAAATATTTGCGCATCGGGAGCGAATAATCGAAGAGCGCATCGTCGGTGTAGTTCCCCCAGTTGAACCATTCATGCGAAAGCCCGCCGCAGAGGTAGAAGCCGGCGAACCGCCCGGGAAACTTTTTCTCGTAATGCCCTAGTGCCCGCTTGAGCGCGTCCGCCGCCTGCTCCCGCCAGATTTCCGATGCAAACGAATGCAGGCAGGGAACCCCCTGGTGCAGGCGATCAAAGAGGTCTCCTTTCGGCGTGTAGTCCACCCCCGGCTTCGCATATCTGCTCACGCCCGGGGATTCGCCGCAGATCCCGCCGGATTTTCGATCCCGCATCCGCGCGACCTCGCCCGGATATTCCAGCTCCCACCATTTCGTTTCCGGGCCGTCGAGCCAGATCATGGGAAAGAGCCGCGCTTCCGCGCCCGCCGCACAAAACGCGGTGACAATCTCCTCGCCGTCCGCATAGTCATAGCTTCCCGGCCCCTTCCATCCCAGCGGCAGCGAAAACCGGAAGACGTTGATCCCCGTCTCCAGAAAGTCGCGGATGTGGTCGGGATACGTGTAGGCCAGAACTCCGGAAAATTCCTTTCCGCTGGCGTCGGGGAGAGGTTTCATCGGGAGGTTAGGCCTGGAGAAATTTCTTCCAATCATCCCACCGGAATGCCTCCCAGGGGATCTCTCCTGGCTGGCGGCCGGGGAAGTCCTGCTGCCACTCCCCTTTGGCGAGATAGTAGCTCAGGTCGAGCCCGCCCGGGCGGTCCCACCACGCGATTTCGTTTTCCGGGAGCGGATGCCCGGTCACCCGGATCGGCTCGGATTGAAAAAAGATCGGGTTGGTGAGCGCCGCGTCATACGGAAGGCTTTCGTTGACCAGCTTGGCGACGGCCCAGCCTTTGCCTTCGTTCAGGTATTCGGCAGAGAATTCTGTCTGGCCCGCGACCGTCCATTCCCTGGCGATGCTGCCGTTGCGGATCACGCTGAGCCGATACGTGTGCTCCCGGTTCAGCTCCGTGCATGCGATCTTGATGAGGCCGGAGTCTTCCGGGCAGGTATCCCCCGGCCCGCGCCCGTCGCACGAGATCGTCAGCCCGGGCCCGGTGGTCATGACATTATGTCCCGCCTTGAGAGCTTCCTGGATCCCCTTGGTGCTAAAATCTCCGGCCGGAGTGATGTTCTGAAAAACCGCCCGCTCGAAGGCTACCAGATCGAGGCAGGCATCGGTCTCGGCGACCCCTGTGATAAAATAGCCCTTGTTGAGCAGGTTGAACCAGAGCTCCTGGTAGTGCTTGTGGTTGGCTTCGTAGCCCATCACCACCAGGCACCCTGCCGCCTGGCCGGTCAGCATGTCTGGAACAAGCGTGGAGGCGATGTTCGTGATGTGCTGGTCTTTTTCCCACCACCAGCTTGTCGGGTGGGCATAGACAGGAAGCGCGCCCAGAGCAACCTGCGCGCGGATTGCGCGGGCTTGGATCCGCATCGTGAATGGCGGGGGAGGGGAGCCCTGCTTCCGGTCCTCGCTCGTCTCCCACTTGGTCCAGTAGGTGTCGTAATCGTGCCAGGGCGCGTGCTCGGGCTGCCAGCCCAGCCACCAAAGATGGCCGAACCGAATCTTCGGGGTCTCGCAATCGACTTCAAAAATGAAGTCGTCCGACGAGTGCTTCTCCCGCCATTCCTTGAACCGCTCCGGCCGCGTCCATGTCGCCGGGTCGGTCGTCTTCCAAATCGCATCCTTGTGGTAAAGCCGCTTATTTTCCTCGCTCGACTCCCATTTTCGGATCAGCTCGAGATCCCAGGCCTCCCAGGGATGCCCGAACCCGAAGTAGTTCAATCCTAGCCCGCGCAGCATCTCGCTGTGCTGGGCCATCGTCTGCCCGTCGAGAGATTTGCGGAAGACGTGGCTGTGCCCCGCCCATCGGACGGTCCTCGTGTGCTGGCTTTCTGTGGTTATCATATGATCGTGGTGTCCTGCCTGGGAATTTCAACTCTTGCAATAAACACATCTATATGTC